>CAAGKR010436645.1_pt1 | contig 20732 bp, 32 predicted proteins | sample 2556971 | NCBI WGS metagenome assembly CAAGKR01 (sample SAMEA5207829, study PRJEB30636) | soil metagenome | biome: forest; feature: boreal; material: soil | place: USA | collected 2011-09 | depth 1 m | reverse complement strand
GCTTCCGCAACCGTGGCAACGGCCAGCCACTGAGCGCCGGCGCTGAGCGCGGCGGTGGCAACGGGCACCGCGCCATGGCCGTAGGCGTCCGCCTTGACCACCGCCGCCAGGACGACGCCCGAGTCGAGCGCCGACTTCAGCTGCCCAACATTGTGCCTGACAGCTCCGAGGTCGATCTCTGCCCAACGTGCCTCGCCTGCCGTGCGCCCGGTCACCGCTTCCGCATCGCCGCCAGCTGGGCGCGCCACTGCTGCACCAGCCGGCTGCGGCGGATGACCCGCGGGATCAAAGGAAGCAGGTCCGAAGCCAGGACCCCGGTGTCCCCCAGGTTGGCGGCGGCCTCCTCCCCGGCGGCGCCATGGACGTAGACGCCGGATACCGCAGCCGCGAAGGGCTCGAGGCCCTGCGCCAGGAACCCCCCGATCACGCCGGCGAGGACGTCGCCGGTGCCGGCGGTCGCCAGCGCGGGGTTGCGGTGGGTGTTGACGTGCACCCTCCCGTCGGGATCGGCGATCACCGTGCCCGCTCCCTTGAGCACGACCACCTGGCCCCACTCCTTGGCGAACCGCGCCGCGACCCCGGTGCGATCGGCCTGGATCTCCTCCACAGACAGGCCGCAAAGCCGCGACATCTCGGTGGGGTGAGGAGTCAGGATCAGCCGCCGCCGCATCCGCGTCATCTGCTTCGGTTGCCCGGCGAGCGCGTTGAGGGCGTCGGCGTCGACCACCGCGGGGGTGTTCACCTGGGCCAGCAGGTCCAGGACCATACGCCGCGTCGAATACTCGCGCCCGAGCCCGGGGCCGATGATGCAGGCGTCGCCGGCCCGGCAGAGTCGCATGATCGGCTCCAGGCCGGCATGCCCGAGGACGCCCTGACCGACCTCTGGGACCTGCGTGACCACGACCTCGGTGCACTTGATGGCGAGGATCGGGTAGATCGACTCGGCGGCGAGCAGCCGGACGTAACCCGCCCCGGCGCGGGCCGCACCGCTCGCCGTCAGGTAGGCAGCCCCCGTGTATCCCAGCGATCCTGCCACCACCACCACCTCGCCGAAGGTGCCCTTGTGGGCGTCGTCGGGGCGCTCGGGCAGCTTGAGATCCTCGGGCAGGTCGGTCGCGCCCACCACATCGACCTCGGGCTCAGTGATCGCCGCCACCGCCATCGCCATGCCGTCATCGTGGGTGATGCTGATGGCGATGTCGGGCGTTGGCTCTCGGGTCAGGCGGACCTCGGGGGCGCCACGGCGGCCCGGCAGCACCTCGACCAGCGACATCCTCGGGAAGCGGCCGCGTCCCCCAAGCGCCTTCAGGACAGCCTCCTTGGCCGCCCAGCGCCCGGCCAGCTTCTCCGGGTCGCCCTTGGTGTATGCCAGCTCGGCGGGCGTGTAGATGCGCTTGAGGAAGCGCTCCCCGAACCGCTCGATGGCGGCGCTGATGCGTGCGACGGGAACTACGTCTATACCCAGCTTCATGTCAGCCCTAAGGGTTGGTTGTCGAAGCCTATTCCACCGTCACCGATTTGGCCAGGTTGCGAGGCTGGTCGACGTCGGTGCCGCGCTCGACCGCGACGAAGTAGGCGAACAGCTGCAGCGCGCAGGCGTTGACGATCGGCGAGAGGATCTCGTCCACCTCGGGAACCACGATGAAGTCGCTGACCAGGCCGGTTAGGCGGCGGTCCTTCTTGGTCACCACCGCCACCACCGGGGCGCCCCGCGCCGCGACCTCCTGAATGTTGCTGACCATCTTGTCCAGCATCGAGGAACCGGTGGCGATCGCCAGCACCGGAAAGTTCTCATCGAGCAGGGCGATGGGACCGTGCTTCAGCTCGCCGGCGGCGTAGCCCTCGGCGTGGAGGTAGGAGATCTCCTTGATCTTGAGCGCGCCCTCGAAGGCCATCGGCGAGTTGATGCCCCGGCCGATGTACATGAAGTTGGCGCTGCTGGCGTACTTCCTCGCCACCTTCCGGATCGAGGGGGCGTGCTTGAGCACCTCTTCGACGGCCTCCGGCAGGCGGTGGAGGTTACTGGTCAGCTCAGTCAGCCGCTCGGGCGGGATGCTGTGCCGGACCGCGGCCAGCCGGATCGACAGCAGGATCAGGGCGGTGACGTGGCCAACGAACGTCTTGGAGGAGCAGACCCCGATCTCCGGGCCGGAGTGCATGTAGATCACGCCATCCGACTCCATCGTCATCGAGCTGCCGACGACGTTGCAGATACTGACCACGGTCGAGCCGAGGCGGCGGGCCTCGCGGATCGCGGCCAGGGTGTCGGCGGTCTCGCCGGACTGCGAGAGCGCAACCAGCAGCAGCTTCTCGTTGAGCAGCGGGTGCCGGTAGCGGAACTCCGAAGCCGACTCGATGTCGACCGGGAGGCGAGCCAGGTCCTCGACCAGGTACTTGCCGATATGGGCTGCGTTGAGGGAGCTGCCGGCTCCCACCATCACGACCCGGTCGAAGTTGAGCAGCTGCCGGTCGGTGAGGTCGAACTCGGGGAAGCTGACGCTGCCCTCGTTGTCCATGTAGCCGCGAAGGGCGTTGCGCACCGCCTCGGCGTCCTCGTTGATCTCCTTGAGCATGTAGTGCTGGTAGCCGCCCTTCTGCGCCTGGCTGACGTCCCAGGTGACACGCACGATCTTGGGTTTGACGGCGGCGCCGCTGAGGTCGGTGACCACCGGACCAAGCTTGGTGATCGCCACCATCTGGCCCTCACCCAGGACCAGGGCCTTCTTGGTATAGGGGATGATGCCGGTCAGGTCGGAGCAGATGAACCACTCCTTCTGCCCGAGCCCAACCATCAAGGGCGCGTTAAGCCGGGCGCCGATGAGGAGGCCGGGATCATCGCGCGAGAAGATCACCAGCGAGTAGGCCCCCTTGAGCCTGCCGATCGCCTGCCGCGACGCCTCAACCAGGTCGCCCTTGTAGAGCTCCTCGATCAAGTGGGGCACCACCTCGGTGTCGGTGTCGCTGCGGAACTTGTGGCCCATGGCGACCAGCTCGCGCTTGAGCTCGCCGAAGTTCTCGATGATGCCGTTGTGGATCACAATGATCTTCTCGTGGCAGTCCCAGTGGGGATGGGCGTTCAGGACACTGGGCTTGCCGTGGGTGGCCCAACGGGTGTGTCCGATGCCAAGCGAGCCCTCGAGCTCGGGTTGGGTGGCCAGCTCCTTCTCCAGCTCGGCCACTTTGCCGGCGGTCTTGATGACCCTGGGCTTTACCCCCGACCTGGGCAGGACGGCAACGCCCGCAGAGTCATAGCCGCGGTATTCGAGACGCCGCAGCGTATCGACGATGATCGGAGCGGCTTCCCTCTCGCCCAGGTAGCCGATAATGCCGCACATTCCACCCAAGTCTACTTAACAGACTGGCTCCTGGACCCCCGCTTATGGGGTTGGCGATGGCGCCGGCGACGGCGACGGCTGGACCCGGTTGTCGTTGGCGATGAATATGTGGATGCTGATGGTTCCTCTGGTCAGCACCGTGACCCCCTTGGGCGGCCGGAGGTTGAGCGTCTGGACGATGTCGGTGGTGGCCCCGTTGAGGCTGACGGTGTCCGTGCTGATCTCGGTGATGCCGCCAACCGACCCCGGATCGCCCTGGACCTCAACCACCAGCGGGGTGTAGTCGATCCGGGTGATGCGGTAGCCGGAGGCCAGTCCGCCGACGAAGTCGGTGTGGACAGGCAGCGTCCGCTGCACTTGGATGGGATCAATGGGGACGCTGGCCGCGACCTGAGAGGGGCTGGCGGTCACCTGCGGCAGGGACTTGTGGTCGGGGGTCTCGACCTGCACCGTGTCCGTTTCCTGCACCTGCGCCTGGCGGCCGTCGACGTCAACGAGGACAAAGGCGACCGCACTGTCGACCAGGCTCTGCGGGCCCTTCAGCGTGACCGTCGTCGGGCTGGCAACGAAGTCGTGCGCCTGGCAGCACGATGCGGGCGTGCCCTTGGTCCGTATCTCCACCTTGTGGTCGGCCGTCGTCAGCTGGTCCAGCTCGACGTCAATGGTGGCGGGCTCGGGGTTGCGCACGCTGACCGTCTTATCGGAGTTATCGATCTTGACCGGCAGCAAGTTGTGCCCGAGCTTGGCCTTGGTGAGGTCGATCGAGGCATGCAGGCTCTCGCGCTTGAACGCCGAGAGGCTGTTCTGCAGACCGAGGACGGTGACGCTCACCAGGTCGGGTTCCTTGATCATGACCAGGCCGTTGGGCGGCGGCCCGTGCTCGATGGTGAGCCCCCGCACCGCCTGGGAGACCGGTGGGTTGCCGGCGTAGGCGACGACCGACCAGGTCGCCAGTGCGACGAACACCGCCACGACCTTGAACCGCCAGTTGCGGGTGAAGAGCGTCAAGGGGTGACCTCGCTCGGCGGCGCGGGCACGGTGCCCTCGGTGCTGCTTACGGCAGCGGGCTTGCCGTCGACGTCGGGCGCCGGGGCGTCGCCACGCCAACGCCGGAAGATACGCGGGATCAGCGGGGTCTCCTTCGGCACTAGCACGTTGTGCAGGATCTGGCGCAGGCTCTCCGGCTCCACCTTGCGGAGGTTGCCATCCTGGATCAGCGAGATCCGGCCGGTCTCCTCCGAGACGACGATGATGACAGCGTCCGATTCCAACGACAGGCTCAACGCCGCCCGATGGCGAGTGCCTATCCGGCCCGTCGTCCCCACCTCCTCGCTGATCGGCAGTAGGCAACCGGCGGCGACAACCTGGTCGCCCCGGATGATGACGGCGCCATCGTGGAGAGGCGATCGCGGGAAGAAGATAGACTCGAGCAGCTCAGCGGTGACCTCGGCGTTGAGGCGCACACCGGTCAGGGCGTAGTTTTCGAGGCCGACGCTGCGCTCGAACACGATGATCGCGCCGACCCGCCGCTCGGCCAGCTGGGTCACGCCGTGCACCACCTCGTCGATCAACCTGCTGAACATCTGCAGGTTGTAGTGGGCCAGCGGCCGGCCCAAGAACCCCACGCGGCCGACGCGGTCGAGGGCGCGCCGGAGCTCGGGCTGGAAGAGGATGACCACGCCGATCAGCAGGGCAGGCGCCAGGTTGCTGAAGATGTAATAGGTCAGCTGCAGCCGAAGCGCCTTGGCGGCCAGCCCGACCAGCGCCAGGACCCCAAGCCCCGCGATCAGCTGAACCGCCCGCGTCCCGCGGATCAGGAGCAGTAGGCGATAGGCCAGGAAGGTGACCACCACGATGTCCAGGAGATCGCGCCACCAGTCGCGTCCCTGCAGAAAGACGACGACGTCACGGAAGGCGGTCTCCATCATCGGCCTACCCCACCAGCGGCGCGTAGATCAGGGCGAGCAGCGCCTTCTGGACGTGGAGCCGGTTCTCAGCCTGGTCGAAGACGATCGACTGCGGGCCGTCCATGACCTCGTCGGTGATCTCCTCGCCACGGTGCGCCGGAAGGCAGTGCATCACGCGAGCGGTTGGCGGCGCCATCTGCAACAGCTCCGCGTTGACCTGGTACTCGGCGAAGTCGCGCCGCCGCCGCTCCGACTCGTGCTCCTGGCCCATGCTGCTCCAGACGTCGGTGTAGATGATGTCGGTGTCCTGGAGGGCGGTGTTGAGGGGGGTGATCTCCACCTCCTTACCGCTGAGCGCCAGCGCCAGCTTACGTACCTGCAGCTTGGGCTCGTAGCCCTCGGGGATGACCAGGCGTAGGTCAAGCCCGAGGATGGCCGCGGCCAGGATCCACGAGGTGCACACGTTGTTGCCGTCGCCGATGTACGTGATCCGAGCGCCGTCCCCGAACCGCTCGTGGACCGTCAGGAGGTCGGCCAGGACCTGGCAGGGGTGTTCGGCGTCCGTCATGGCGTTGATGACCGGCGCCGCCGCGTTGACCGCGAAATCCTCGAGGTCAGCCTGGTTGTAGAGGCGGGCGATGATGCCGTCGAGGTAGCGGTCGAGGATGCGTGCGATGTCCGCGACCGATTCACGCTCTCCCAGCTGGATCTCCTGGCTGAATATCGGGATCGGATGGCCGCCGAGCTGATTGATCGCCACCTCGAAGGACACCCGCGTCCGGTTGCTGGGACGCTGGAAGATCAGGCCCAGGTTCTTGCCCTGCAGCGGCCGCGGCGTCTCGGCGCTCCCCTTCAGCTCGACCGCGGACTCCAGCACCGCCTGGATGTCGTCGCGTGAGAGGTCGCCAATGGACAGCAGGTCACGCGCGGCTAGGGCCGAATACATGCCTCGATTCTAAGGCGGACCACCCTCCACCAGAACCCCTGTCAGTTGGTCGAGCCACGCCTCGCGGCAAAGACCAGGATGCCGATGCCGCACGCCACCATGATGATCCCGGTAATTCCCCAGAAAAGGCTTCCGGTCATGAAGCTGCCGGGGATGTAGCCGAAACCCTGGCCGGTGAAGACTCCCCCAACCAGGATCAGCAGGACGCTTGGTAGAAGGGCCATCGCGCGCACGGGATCATCCTACCCAAGCGCGATAGAAACGCCCCGGATTAAGTTCCGGATGGCGCGAAGCAAAGGGTGGGCGCGTCGGAGAAGATCGAGGTCGAGGTCCCGCGGCCGGCGCAGGTCAGGTCGGCGGCCGCCCAGGTGCCGCTGGACTTGTCCATGGCGAGGTCGAGCAGCTGGGTAACACCCTCAAGCCCGAGGCTGGCCCGAACCACGGCCCCGTCGGTCGTCATCGTGGTGACGAAGACCCTCGCGCCGTAGGGCTTGGTGCAGCGGCAAAGCTGCTCCGCATATGGAATCGGGTGCTTGTTCAACCGCGCCATCAGCGGCCCGGTCACCGGGCAGGATTTGTAGTCCCAGAGGGAGACGTCCGCATTGGTGACGCCACAGGCCTTGCCTCCGTCCGGGAAGAGGAGCTCGGCAACCTTACGGGGGCCGTCGGGGTCGGACGCGGCAATCCCGGTGTTGGCAACGGGCGGAGCTGAAGGCGACGGCGTCGCCGGCGCCTGGCCGATAGGGCCCAGCTGGCAGGATGCCAGCCCCGCGGCAAGCAGCCCGAGGGCCGCGAGACGGCCTAGCGTTTGGTGTACTGGGGCGCCTTGCGGGCTTTCTTCAGCCCGGGCTTCTTGCGCTCCTTGGCGCGGGCGTCGCGGGTCAGGAACCCGCCGCTCTTGAGGTCCCCGCGCCGCTCCGGCTCGGCCGCGACCAGCGCCCGCGCGATCCCCTGGACGGCAGCGCCGGCCTGGCCGGTCACCCCTCCGCCTGCGACTCGGATGGCTATGTCGTAGCGAGACTCGGCGTCGAGGGTCTTGAGCGGCGCCATCACCGCCTGCTGCAGCACGCGGCGCAGGAAGTACTGCCGCATCTCCTTGTCGTTGACGGTGAAGTTGCCCCCGCCTGCCGACAGCCGCACGCGTGCGACCGACTCCTTGCGACGGCCGACGGCGAGGATCGGGGTGTCAATCGCCAATTAGCTCAATCTCTCCTTTGCCGTTGAAGCGGATCCGCTGCGGCTGTTGTGCCTTCTGACTGTGCTCGGCGCCGGGGTAGACCTTGAGCCGCTTCAGCATCTGGTCACCCAGGCTGTTGTGCTGGAGCATACCTTTGACGGCGTCGCGAAGAGGCATCTCCGGCCGTCGCGCGATCTGCTCTTCGAAGGTGCGGCTGCGTAGGCCACCGGGGTAGCCCGAGTACCGCTCGTAGGTCTTAGTGGTGCGCTTGCTACCCGTCACGCGGACACGGCTGGCGTTTACGACCACAACGAAATCGCCGGTGTTGACGTGTGGCGTGTAGCCGGGGTTGTGCTTGCCCTTGAGGATCTTCGCGATGTTGCTGGCCAGCCGTCCCAGGGTTTCGCCGTCAGCGTCGACTACGTACCACCTGGGCTTCAGGTCGGCGGGCTTCGGGGTGTAGGTCTTCATCAGTACTCGACCCCCATTTGGTAGAGGCCCCAGGCCGGCGCGACCCGAGCTCGAATGGCGTCGCCGCCCACGATGGCCCCGTCATCCGCGGACCGACGCCCGATGCCGACCTCGACCAGGAAGCCGACAATGCGACGCACCATCCCGTAGAGGAAGGCGTCGGCGCTGAGGTCGAATGCGACCAGCGAGCCGTCAGCGGCACCCGGCAAGGGCCGCACGTCGATGGCTTCGAGGTAGCGAACCGTGTTGCGTCCGGCCGGGTCGCGGCCGAAGGCGCCGAGGTCACGCCGGCCGACGAGGCGACCGGCAGCCTGCTGCACCGCGGCGAGGTCCAGCGGGCTGCGGACGTGCCAGGCCCGGTTGCGAAGCACGGCGGACCGTGCGTCGCGGTTCTGGACGAGGTAGCGATAGTGACGGCGGCGGGCGCTGAAGCGGGCGTGAAACCCGTCGGGGGCGATCTCGGCGGCGACAACCGCGACGTCCTTGGGCAGCACCGCGTTGAGCGCCGTCAGCAGCTGGGCCGGCGCCATCTGACGCTCGAGCTCGAAGTTGACCGTCTGGCCCAACGAATGAGCGCCGGCGTCGGTGCGCCCGGCTGCGATCAGCCGCGGCGACTCGCCCGTCACGGTGGCGATACCCGAGATCAGCTCGCCGGCGACCGTGCGCTGCCCGGTGGCGGCGGGCTGGGCTTGCCACCCGTGGAAGTCCTGGCCGTCGTACTCGAGCGTGAGCCGCATGTTCGAGGTCAATCAACCAGCTCGATCAGGACCATCGGGGCGCCGTCGCCGAGCCGCGGTCCCTTGCGGATGATCCTGGTGTAGCCGCCGGGGCGCTCCTTGAGACGGGGCATCAGGTTGGTGAAGAGGCGGTCGGTGACGTCGGGATCGGTGATGTGCTTGATAACCGCCCGCCGCGCCGCTAGGTCATCCGCCTTCGCGGTCGTGATCACACGCTCCACCCACCGCCGCAGCTCCTTGGCCTTGGCTTCGGTGGTCTCGATGCGACCGGACCGGATCAGCGACGTGATCTGGTTATTGGTCATCGACTGGCGGTGCGACGACGTGCGGCCGAATTTGCGGCCGGACTTGTTGTGTCGCATCCTTCCAGATCCCTGCTGCTACCGGTTCGGCTAGGAGAAAGCCTGGTCGATCTCGTCGGCGGGCACGAACCCGCGCTCGACCAGCTTTTCCTTGATTTCGTCGAGCGACTTCTTGCCGAAATTGCGCAGGTTGAGGAGCTCCTCCTCGCGCTTGCCCAGCAGCTGCCCTATCTTGGTGATGTCGTTGGCTTTGAGGCAGTTCAGCGCCCGGACCGACAGCTCCAGCTCCTCGACGGGGACATCGGCCAGCCCGGCCGCGGGCCCGCTCGCCGGCGCGCCCGGCTCGGGAGCGGCCAGGATGCTCTCGCCGAAGCGGGAGAAGAGATCGAGGTGTCGCGTAAAGATCTGGGCGGCCTGGCTGACGGCATCCTCCGGCTTGAGGGTCTTGTCAGTCCAGACCTCGAGGATCAGCTTGTCCCAGTCGGTGTCCTGACCGACGCGGGTCTTCTCGACCAGGAAGTTGGCCTTCACCACGGGGCTGAAGATCGCGTCGATGGGGATCACCCCTATGGGCTGGTCCTCTTTCTTGTTGCGATCCGCGGGGACGTAGCCCTTGCCCCGCTCCACCACCAGCTCGGCACGCACCGTCGTCGACTTGTCGTCGATGGCCATGATGTAGAGATCGGGGTTGACGACCTCGACGTCGCTGGGGGTGCGGATATCGGAGGCGGTGACGTCCTTGGGACCCTTGACCTCCAGCACCAGTCGCACGGGCTCCTCCGTGTGGGAGAGCAGGTTGAGGCCCTTGAGGTTGAGAAGGATCTCGGTGACGTCCTCGCGGACATGCGGGATGCTGCTGAACTCGTGGGCCACGCCATCGATGGAGACGGACGTCACGGCTGCCCCCGGCAGGCTGGAAAGCAGCACCCGCCGAAGCGAGTTGCCCAGGGTGGTCCCAAACCCGGGCTCCAGCGGTTCGATCTCGAACTTTCCGTAATCGTCAGTGGTCTCCACGACCTTGACCTGCGGCGCGCTGTTGACCGGGCGCGCCGGCTCGGGCGGGCTATCAGTGATGGTCATCGACATGGGGACCTCCTCGGCCTTGTGCGTTTCAAAAGTCACGGTCATCGTGAGTAGAACTCGACGATCAGGTGCTCTTCGATGAGCGGTTCCATCTCGCCGCGCGGTGGATCGGCAGCGATACGAACGGCCAGCTCGCCGGGCGACTCGAGCCAACCCGGCATCGGCCGGTTGTTGAGCATCTCCTGGGAGCGCTCGACGGGCTCGAGGCCACGGCTGCCCCCGCGGACGGCGACGGCGTCGCCAACCCGGAGGTGAATGCTGGGCACGTTGGCAATCCGGCCGTTGACGGTGAAGTGCCGGTGGGTCACCAGCTGCCGCGCCTCGGCACGGGAGGCGCCAAAGCCGGCACGGTAGACAACGTTGTCGAGACGCAGCTCCAGCCGCCGCAGCAGCTCGAGGCCGGTCTCGCCCTTACGGTTGGCGGCATCGCTGTAGTAATTGTGGAACTGGGTCTCCTGCACGCCGTAGATCCGCCGGGCCCGCTGCTTGGCGCGAAGCTGGATGCCGAAGTCGGACACCTTGCGCCGCCGCGCCTGGCCGTGCTGGCCGGGCGGATAGGGTCGGCGCTCAAGAGTGCACTTCGTGTAGCACTTCTGCCCCTTGAGGTAGAGCTTTTCGCCCTCGCGGCGGCAGAGGCGGCAGACGGCGTCGCCGGTCTTGCCCGACATCAGACCCTCCTCCGCTTCGGCGGCCGGCAGCCGTTGTGCGGAACTGGGGTGACGTCACTGATCGCGGTCACCTCCAGCCCGGCGGCCTGAAGCGAGCGGATCGCGGCCTCGCGGCCGGACCCGGGGCCTTTGACGTAGATCTCGACGGTCTTCATGCCGTGCTCCATCGCCTTCCGCGCGGTCGCCTCGGCGGTCACCTGGGCCGCAAACGGCGTGCTCTTGCGCGAGCCTTTGAAGCCCTGGCTGCCGGCGCTGCCCCAGGAGATCACGTGGCCTTCAACGTCGGTGATCGAGATGATCGTGTTGTTGAACGTCGACTGGATGTGAGCCTGGCCGATGGCGATGTTCTTGCGCTCGCGCCGGCGGGTGCGGACTGCCTTCTTTTTCTTAGTCACTGCGTGTTACTTACCCTTCTTGCGGCGGACGCCGACGGTTCGCTTGGGGCCACGGCGGCTCCTGGCGTTGGTGCGAGTGCGCTGGCCCCGGACGGGAAGCCCCCGGCGGTGGCGCAGGCCTCGGTATGTCCCGATCTCGATCAGGCGCTTGATGTTGAGAGCCACCTCGCGGCGGAGCTCACCCTCGACCTTGAGCTCCTTGTCGATGACCTCGCGCAGCCGCGCGACCTCCTCGTCGCTCAGCTTGCTGACGCGGTGGTCAGGATCGACGTTGGCGCTCTTGACGATCTTTGCGGCCGTGGTCGGACCTATCCCGAAGATGTACGTGAGCGCGATCACGACCCGCTTGTCGCGGGGGATGTCAACTCCGGCGATACGCGCCATCTACCCCTGCACCTGCTTGTGCTTGGGGTCCTTGCTGCAGATCACCCGCACCACGCCGTGGCGCCGGATGACCTTGCAGTCTTTGCACATCCGCTTGACTGAAGCTCTAACTTTCACTCTCTTTTCTTGATGCCTTCTACTTGAGGCGGTCCACGATCCGCCCCCTCGTGGGGTCGGTGGGAGCGACCTCGATCTTTACCCGATCCCCGGCAAGGAGACGCAGGTGATGGCTGCGAACCCTCCCCGAACCGTGGGCCAGGATCTTGTGCCCGTTCTCGAGGGCGACTCGAAAAAGAGCGTTCGGCAGCGGTTCCACGATCGTGCCGTAGACCACCACCTTCTCCTCAGCGGTCATGGCGCAAGCCATCGCCGGAAGAGAACGAACTACGATTATATCGCGGGTTCAAGCTGATCTCACGCCGCAGTCGCAATCACCGGGCCCTCGTCGGTGATTAGCACGGTGTGCTCGAAGTACGCCGATAGCCGCCCGTCGGCGGTGATGATCGTCCAGTGGTCGGGCAACATCTGGACCTCATGGGTGCCCTCGTTGACCATCGGCTCGATCGCCAGCGCGTAGCCGCTGCGTAGCAGGGGACCGGTTCCGGGGACACCGAAGTTGGGTACCTGGGGCTCCTCGTGCATGTTGCGACCGATGCCGTGGCCGACGAAGTTGCGAACTACACTGAAGCCGGCGGCCTCGACCTCCTTCTGCACCGCGGCGGAGATGTCGCCGACGCGGTTGCCCGGCACAGCTTGCTCGATTCCCTTCGCCAGGGCATTCCGGGTGGTCTCGACAAGGCGCTGAGCCTCGTCGCTGACCTCTCCCACCATCACCGTACGGCCGGAGTCGGCCCACAAGCCCTTGTAGATCAGGCCGCAGTCGAGGGAGACGATGTCGCCATCGCCAATCACCCGCTCGCCGGGGATGCCGTGGACGACCTCCTCGTTGACCGAGATGCAGAGGCTCTTGGGGAAGCCGTTGTAGCCGAGGAAGCCGGGGATGGCGCCGTGCTTGCGGATGATCTGGTCGGCGCGGTGATCGATCTCATCGGTGGTGACACCCGCGCGACATGCCTCGGCAAGCTGGCCCAGGGAGTCGGCGAGAAGCTTGCCTGCCTCGCGCATCAGCTTCAGCTCAGACTCCGATTTGACGGTGATCATGCCTTCTCTCTCTCCGTCTGGCTCGGCTGTGGTTCGGGGCCATCGGCCTCAAGCTCGCGGAACAGCTCATCGCGGATCTCTTCCGGCGAACTCTCGCCGTCGACCTCCAGCACATTGCCCTGGCCGCGGTAGTACTCCAGCACCGGCATCGTCTGGTCGAGGTAGACCCGGATTCGGTTCTGGACCGCCTCCGGCTTGTCGTCATCGCGCTGGATCAATTCGACTGTCGGGTCGTCGTCGCAGCAGCCCTCCTTCTTGGGCGGGACCGCGTCACTGTAGACGCGCCCACAGCAGGGGCATGTCCACCTGCCACCGAGTCGCTGCTCGAGGATGTCGGGCTGGGCCCTGAGGTAGATAACCCTGTCCAGCGGCGCACCGACCTCGGCAAGCATGCGGTCGAGGGCCTCGGCCTGGGGGATGGTGCGCGGGAAGCCGTCAAGGACGAACCCCTGGTGCGCGTCCGGCTCGCTGATCCGCTCGCGGATGATGTTCACCATGACATCGTCCGGGACCAGCTCCCCGGCCGACATGTAACCCTCGGCCACCACGCCCAGGTCGGTACCCCGGCGGGCGTTGTCCCGCAGGATCTCGCCGGTGCTGATCGTCGGGATCCCATATCGCTCGGCGAGGTATGGGGCCTGGGTGCCCTTGCCGGACCCGGGTGCGCCGAAGAGAACCAGCCTCATTTGATGAAGCCTCGGTACTGGCGCATCTGGAGCTGGGTGTTCAGCTGCTTCATGGTGTCCAGGGCCACGCCGACGACGATAAGGACGGCCGTGCCGCCCAGGTATAGGACGCCGGTGTTACCGCTCGTCGCGGCCCGGCCGAAGGCCAGCTGGCTCGCGGCCAGCGGGATGACGACGGTGATGAGGGCCAGGAACAGCGCCCCCACCGATGTGATCCGCGTCATCACGCGGTCGAGGTATTCGGCGGTATTGCGCCCTGGCCGGATGCCGGGAATGAAGATCGCCTGCTTCTTGAGGTTGTCAGCGGTCTCGATGGGGTCGAACGTGACCGCGGTGTAGAAGTAGGTGAACCCGATGATCAGGAGGAACTCGGTGAGGTTGTAGATCACGTCCCAGAGGAGGTTGGGGCCGGTCGGCTGCCAGAACTTGGTGACGTTGGTCGCGAAGGTCCCCATGAAGCCGGTGTTATTGGCGAAGAAGTTCCCGATGATGGTTGGGAAGAACATGATCGAGATCGCGAAGATGATGGGGATGACGCCGGCCTGGTTGACCTTGAGTGGCAGGTGGGAGGTGCGGCCCTGGTAGACCTTGCGGCCGACCATTCGCTGGGCTGACTGGATCCGGATGCGCCGCTCGGCCTGCTGGACGTAGATGATGAACATCGTCACCAGCAGCGCCAGGATGGCGAAGATAATGACCCCCTGGATCTCGTTGGACCCGCTGGAGCCGAAGAAGCCGGCCAGCCCGGGCGCGAAGCGGCCAACGATGCCGGCGAAGATCACCAGCGAGATGCCGTTACCGATGCCGTACTCGGTGATCAGCTCGCCCAGCCACATCAGGAGCACGGTGCCAGCGGTGAGCGTGATCATGACGACGACGATCGTGAACGGGGAGGGGCTGGGGAGCACGTTCACCTGGGGGTTGGAGAAGAGCAGGATCAGACCGTAGGCTTGGACCAGGCCGAGGACCACGGTCAGCCGTCGGGTGTACTGAGTCAGCCGCTTGCGGCCGTACTCGCCCTCCTTCTGCATCTCCTTGAGGCGCTCGCTGACGACGGTCATCAGCTGCATGATGATGCTGGCGTTGATGTACGGGTTGACCCCCATGGCGGTGATCGAGAAGCGCGACAGGCCGCCACCGGAGAAGAGGTCGATCAGCGGGAGCAGGCCGTTGGAGTTGAAGAGGTTGTCGAGGGCCGCCTTGTTGGCGCCCGGGACCGCGATATGCGCAAGCGCCCTGAAGACCAGGATCATGGCAGCCGTGAACAAGATCTTCCGCCGAAGCTCGGGGATGCGGAAGGCGTTGCCGACTGCCTGGATCAAGGTCGGAAGCTAGCTCTCTTCCGGCGAGTCAGCCTCGTCGGTGTCAGTCTTCTCAGGCTCACGGGTGGCTTCGTCCGCGGGAGCGTCCGCCGGCGCCGCCTCGGCCTTCGGCTCATCGCCACCGCCTCCGGGCTCGTCGCTGTCAGCCGCGGGCGCGTCTGCCTCGGCCTTGGCCTCGGGCACGTCCGCCTCGCTCTTGGCCACAGGCGCCTCGGCGGCGGTATCGACCTTGGCTTCGACGGCAGCCTCGGCACGTTCCGCCGTGGCAGCCCTGCGGGCGCTGTCTTTCTTTCCCCGGGCCACGGCTTTTACGGCGCGCTCCTCTGCGGTGGGCGGCTGCGGGCCGAGCAGCTCCACCGAGCCGCCCAGCTTCTCGATGGCCGCGCGGGCGTGCGCGGAAACACGGTGGGCGGAGACCTTGAGCGCGACCTTCAGCTCGCCCGCCGCCAGGATCTTGACGCCGTCGTTCCGCCCCTTGACCAGGCCCACCTCCTCGAGCAGCTGAGGGTTCACCTCGGTGCCGGCTTCGAAGCGATTGAGCTTGCCCAGGTTGACCTCGGCGAACTCCTTGCGGTTGAAGTTGTGGAACCCACGGAGCTTGGGCAGCCGCTGCGCCAGCGGCATCTGACCACCCTCGAAGCTCGAAGGGATGTTCACGCTGCTGCGGGAGCCCTGGCCCTTCTGACCGCGGCCGGAGGTCTTGCCCTGCCCCGCCGAGATGCCACGACCGATCCGCTTTCGCGGGCGCCGTGATCCGGGGGCCGGCTTGAGCTCGTCGAGCCTCATGCCTTCTCTCCTGCCCCGCCGTCGTCGAGGGTGACCAGGTGCGCGATCTTGTGGACCATGCCCCGGACCTGAGGCGTGTCCTTGTGCTCAACGGTCTGGTTCAGACGCTTCAGCCCCAGCGCGGTGACGGTCCGTTTCTGGTCCTTGCTGTAGCCGATGGCGCTCTTGCGGTAGGTGATCCGAAGCACCGAATCCTTACTCACGGCTCTTCTCCGCCGGTGGTGGCGGGTCGCTGGTGGTCAGCGCCCCCACCGCCTCGGTCTCGGCCGGCTTTTCGGCCTTGTCCTTCTTCTCGTCCTCGACGGCGGCCACGGGAGCCGCCTTCTCGGTCGGGCGCACGCCGAGCTGCTCGAGGGTGACCCCCCGGGCGGCGGCGACCTGCTCGGGTGTCCGTAGAGACCTGAGCGCGGCGATCGTGGCCCTGGTGGTGTTGATGGGGTTGTTGGTCCCAAGCGACTTGGTCAGGATGTCCTTGATCCCGGAGAGCTCGACGACGGCGCGCATGGCGCCACCCGCGATCACCCCGGTCCCAGGCGACGCCGGCTTGAGCAGCACCTTGGCAGCGCCCAGCTTGTAGCGAAGCTCGTGAGGGATGGTGGTGCCGTTCATGGGCACCGTGATCATGTTCTTCTTGGCGTCCTCGACCCCCTTGCGGATCGCGTCGGGGACCTCGCCGGCCTTGCCCAGCCCCGCACCGACCCGGCCCTTCTGGTCGCCGACGACCACCAGCGCGCTGAAGGAGAATCGACGGCCGCCCTTGACCACCTTGGCCACGCGGTTGAGGTGTACCACCTTCTCGATGAACTCGGGCTTGATGCCATCGTCCTGGCCATATTGCCAGCGACCCTGGCCATACCCGCCACCGGGGCGGCCACCGCCGAAGCCGCCCTGCTGCGGTCCGCGCGACTGGTGGACGGGGGGCGGCGTGGGCCGCTGCTGAGGCGCCTGAAGCTGGGCCTTGAGGGTCTCGGCCACCGACGCGGCGATGGGGCCGGCGGGTTCCTCGGGCGCTGCAGGCGCCGCCGGCTCGGGGCTCGGCGCCGCTTCGGGTGCGGGCGCGGCGGCCTCGGTCTCAACCTCGGCGCTCACGGGCTCACCCGCCGCGCTGTCGGGCGCGGGGTTGTCGGCCGCCGCCGGTGCCTCCTCGGGCTCGCCACCCTCGGGGACCGCCGACTCTCCAGTCTTCTTCTCTTCTTCGTCAGCCATCAGAACTCCAATCCCGCCGAGCGGGCAGCCTCAGCGAGCGCCTTGACCCGCCCATGGTAGATGTACCCGCCGCGATCGAAGACCACGGTCGTGATACCCGCCTTGGCAGCGCGCTCGGCCACGGCCTTGCCGACCGCCTCCGCCGCCGAAAGGTTGGCGGTGGACTTGACGGCCTTCCGCAGGTCTCCCTCCGAGGTGCTGGCGGCGACCAGCGTACGGCCGCTACCGTCATCGATGATCTGCGCCGAGATGTGGTTGAGCGACCGGAACACGGACAGGCGCGGCCGCTGCGCGGCGCCTTGCACCCGGCTCCGAACCCGGCGATGTCGCTTCTGGCGGCCAAGCCGGCGCGCCTCGCTGACCGCGGTCATGCGACCGCCTTGCCGGACTTCCCAGCCTTGCGCTTGACGTGCTCGCCCCTGTAGAGGATGCCCTTGCCCTTGTACGGCTCGGGCGGACGGAACTTGCGAATCTGGGAGGCGGTCCGCCCCACAAGTTCCTTGTCGTGGCTCGACACCACGATGCGGTTCGGCTCGGGCACCTCGATGGTGACCCCGGCCACGGGCTTGAACTTGACCGGGTGCGAGAAGCCGAGGCTGAGCTGTAGGTCGGTGCCCTGCATCTGGGCCCGGTAGCCGACGCCCACCAGCTCCAGCTCCTTGGAGAAGCCGGCCGACACGCCGGTGACCATGTTCGCGATCAGCGAACGGGTGAGACCGTGAAGGGCCCGATGCCGAGTCTGATTCGTCGGCCGCACCACCAGGACCACGCCAGGGTCGATCTGCAATTTCATCTCAGGATGCACGTCGAGCTCCAGCTGACCCTTGCCACCCTTGACCACCAGGTGCGTGCCCGCGAGGTCGATGTCGACCCCCTCGGGGACGGGAATTGGTGCCTTGCCGACGCGACTCATCTCTGTTCCTCAATCACCAGATGTAGCAGACGACTTCACCGCCAAGTCCCTCGCGGAGCGCCTGCCGGCCGCTCATCAGGCCGTGCGAGGTGGACATGACGACGGTGCCAAGCCCGCCCAGGACGCGCGGGATGTCGGTCTTGCGCGCGTACACCCGTAGACCCGGCTTGCTGATCCGCTTGAGACCGCTGATCGCACGGCCGCTGTCGGTTCGAGGCTTGAGCGAGATCTCAAGGCGCTGGCCAGGGCCGTCGGGCTCGACCTTGTAGTCCTGAATGTAGCCCTCTTCCTTGAGGATACGCGCGATCTCGACCTGCATCTTGGCGCCCGGCGCGACCACGACCCCGTGCCCCGCCTTGGAGGCGTTGCGAATCCGGGTGAGCATGTCCGAGACGGGATCAGAAACGATGCCCATCGCCTACCAGCTCGACTTCTGGATGCCCGGCACCTGGCCCTGCTGGGCCAGCTGACGGAAGCAGATGCGGCAGATCCCGAACTTGCGCATGTAGGCGCGCGGCCGACCGCACAGCCCGCAACGGTGGTGGCCCTGTACCGGGAACTTGGGCTTCCTCAGCGCCTTGGCGACCATGGACTTCTTAGCCACTAGCTCTCTCTCCTGCGGAACGGCATGCCCAGCTTGGTCAGCAAGCTGAGCGCCTCTGCGTCGCTGGGGGCAGTGGTGACGATGCTGACCTCCATACCCCTGGTCTTGTCGATCTTGTCGTAGTCGATCTCCGGGAAGATCAGCTGCTCGCGGAGGCCGAGGGTGTAGTTCCCGTGGCCGTCGAAGGCACTCTCCGCCACGCCGCGGAAGTCGCGAATCCGGGGCAGCGCCACGCTGACCAGCTTGTCGAGGAAGTACCACATGCGGGCGCCGCGCAGCGTCACCTTGAGGCCGACCGTCATCCCCGCCCGCAGGCGGAAAGCCGCAACAGACTTGCGCGCCTTGATCGTGATCGGCTGCTGCCCGGTGATGATGCGCAGGTCCTCGGTCGCGGCGTCCAGCGCCTTCGAGTCTGTGATCGCCTCGCCGATGCCGATGTTGACCACGATCTTCTCGAGCCGGGGCACCTGCATGGTGTTGCTGTAGTCAAACTCGCGCAGCAGCTCGGGCAGGATCTCGTCCTCGTACCGCTGCCGAAGCCGTGGCTTCTCCACAACCACCGTCGCGCTCATGTGGACGTCACCGCCTCGGTGATCTCGCCGCAGTGGACGCAGACCCGACCGCGACGGCCCTCGCGCTCAACATGGCGGATCCTGGTGGGCTTGTCGCAGTTGGGGCAGACCAGCATCACGTTGGAGTAGTCGAAGGGCGCCTCGAAGTCGACGATTCCGCCCTGCAGCACCGAGGTGGTGGCGCCGCTACCGCTCTTCTGGGTGCCGGCGCGGGCGTGCTTCTTGTGCAGGTTCACACCCTTGACCACGATCCTGCCGGAGGCAGGGAGGGTACGGGCGACGACGCCTCGCTTGCCCTTGTCCTTGCCGACCTTGACCAGCACGGTGTCACCGGCGCGGATGTCAGGGAACCTGCGGAACAGCGTCGCGCGCGCCATCACAGGACCTCCGGAGCCAGTGACACGATCTTCATGTAGTTCTTCTCGCGAAGCTCGCGGGCGACGGGGCCGAAGATGCGGGTACCGCGCGGGTTGCCGCCCGCCGCCAGCAGCACCGCGGCGTTCTCATCAAAGCGGATGCTGGAGCCGTCGGGGCGACGGTACTCTTTGGCCACCCGGACGACCACGGCGCGCACGACCTCGCCCTTACGCACGCCGCCACCCGGCTGAGCGACCTTGACCGTGGCGCTGACGACGTCGCCGACCGAAGCGTACTTGCGGTGGCTACCGCCCAGGACACGGATCGTGAGGATCTCGCGTGCGCCGCTGTTGTCGGCCACGCGGAGACGGGTTTCCTTCTGGATCACCGCGCCTTCTCCACGATCTCGATCACGCGCCAGCGCTTCTGCTTGGACAGCGGCCGCGTCTCCATGATGCGGACACGGTCGCCCACGTGACACTCGTTGTTCTCGTCGTGCACCTTGAACTTGGCCGACCGCCGGACGACCTTGCGGTAGAGCGGGTGCTGCTTGAGGTCGATGACACTCACGACCACGGTCTTGTCCATCGCGTCACCGACGACCTTGCCGGTCCTCACCTTGCGCAAACCGCGCTGCTCCGTCATTTCTTCTCCTCCGCCTGGCCCGACTCGGAGTCTGTGGCGTCATCTGCTTCGGTGGCGTCATCCGCCTCAGCGGGCTCCTCGACCAGGGGCTCCGGCTCCGGCTCGGGTTCGGCGGCGGCCGGCGGCGCGGGAGCGGCAAGGGGGGTCTCGGCGCTGACGATGTCTTCGATGCCAAGCTGCCGGCCCGAAAGGACGGTCAGCACCTGGGCGATCTGGCGCCGGACATTGCGGATCTGGCGGTGGTTCTCCAGCTGGCCGGTAGCGGCCTGGAAGCGCAGGTTGAACAGCTCGGTGCGAACCTCCTTGAGGCGCGCGTCGAGCTCCGAGCCCTCCATCGTCCGTAGTTCATTGAGGGTCTGCGTCGACTTCACCCAGCGACCTCACCGTGCCCGGTGGTCTCCACCAGGGTCAGGAAGCGGGTCTTGATCGGCAGCTTGAAAGCGGCTAGGCGCATCGCCTCTTTGGCGACCTCAGGCGAGACTCCGCCCATCTCGAACAGGACCCGTCCCGGCTTCACGACCGCCACCCAGCCCTCCGGGTTGCCCTTGCCGCTACCCATGCGGGTTTCGGCGGGCTTCTTGGTGATCGGCTTATCGGGGAAGACGCGGATCCAGATCTTGCCGCCACGCTTGACGTAGCGGGTCATGGCGCGCCGAGCCGCCTCGATCTGACGGTTGCTCATGTAGCAGTCCTCGACCGCCTGCAGGCCGAACTGGCCAAAGGCGATGTCGTTACCACGCGTGGCGACGCCACGGCGACGGCCGCGCTGCATTTTGCGATGCTTGGTGCGCTTAGGCAGCAGCATGGCTTAGGAGCTCTCCTCGGTCTCTGCCTTCGGCTCTCCGTTGCTCGGCGGAACCGCGTCAGCGGCCGGTTCGGCGCCGGCGGCCTCGGCCTTCCCACGACTGGAGCCAGAGGCCTTGCGGGTCGTCGGCTTGGCCGCTGCCTTGCGCGGAGCCTTGGCGGGCGCAGCCGGGGTCTCGACAGCAGCTGTATCGGCGAGCGCCTTGGTCTCGGTGGGCGCCTTGGCCTTGGCGGCGGCCGGCTTGGCCGTTGACTTCGGCGGCCGCTTGGC
>CAAGKR010450215.1_pt1 | contig 20765 bp, 15 predicted proteins | sample 2556971 | NCBI WGS metagenome assembly CAAGKR01 (sample SAMEA5207829, study PRJEB30636) | soil metagenome | biome: forest; feature: boreal; material: soil | place: USA | collected 2011-09 | depth 1 m | reverse complement strand
GTGTGGTCGAACACCGCTTAAGGTGTGGTCGAGCTGGCAATCAGGCCCCAAAACACCTGCAAATGGCCAAACGTGAAGACCTCATTTCAGATTCCCCTGCTCAAGGGCATCTTTTGGCATCGCGAGTTTTGCGTCCATCGGGGAGGTTTGGGACCGCGTGGTCGCTTTGCTGGTCCTAAACCAGTGTCAACGGCGCCTACTTTCGATCCTTGACTCGCATGGCGGCCTCACGGACGCTCACCAGACAGCACAAAAATGGCTTATCTATGCGGTTGAGAAGAAGAAACAGCTCGTGGCTGGAGTCCGAGCAACTAGCAACCACGTGCCGGAATCGTGGTGTCCTCAGTTCGAGTCTTGTTCCAATTGTGCGAACAATAGACGCATTGTTTGCGGTTAGCCGATCTCCAATCGTCGCCGGCGAAAGATCTACGGGTCGATGTCTTCCCAGTCGTCGATGTTCAGTGGCTCGTGGACTGTTCCGCGTAGTCGGATCGCAAGGAGTGGGTTGACGATTTCCCAGCCGTCTGAGTGTCGTAGTAGCCCGGCTAGGCGGAGTCGGTTGAGGACCTTGCTGATCTCTTGTGATGTCGCGCTGCCGCGCTGGGTGGCGGCGTAGGGTCGTTGGCCGAGTGCGATCTGTGCGAGTACCTGTCCGCCGAGGCGGTGAAGCGAGCGGGCATGCTGGACCGCGCGGGCGGCCAAGCCATCGTCGCGGACGGCCAACTCGCGCAGTATGTCCTCGGCGCGCGGCGGCCGCTGGCCGTCGGCGTCGATTAGATGCAGCAGCGCGAGCAGCATCGTCGTCGGATGCCCGCCGGTGAGATTTGCCAGCTCGTTAGCTACCCCTGCTGAGATGTCGAGATGGCCCGCCACCTCTCGCCATGTCCCCGCGGCGGGAGCGTGCAGGGACAGCCACTGACCCTGCTGATGAAATGCTGCGCTCGTCCCGAGTATCTCGTCCCGCAACGCGTCGCGGCCTGAGATTACGATTCGCAGACGGGACTCGCGCTGGCTTAGCTCCCGCACGCCCCACAGCAGTCGGTCGACTTTCAGGGGATGGCGGGGTGTTAGCCGGGACGCCTCAATATGGTCGATCCACAGGATGAGATCTCTTCGCTCGGCAAGCGTTTGAAGCGCGCCGAGCGCCTTGGCCGACGGGTAGCGCCCGGACGGCCATTCACGCAGAGCCTCCTCGAGTCCTTCTACGCCCAGTAGCTCGGCTACTTGGAGACGCCCTCGCTGCACTCGGCCAGGCAGCAGCACTCCGCCGCTTAGCAGCGAGAAGTCGGTCCCGCCGAGCACCGTGCGTGCGATCTGCTTGGCCAGCAGGAACCCGACGTGCTCATCGCTGGCCGCACCGTCCAAGTCCAGGTAGATCATGGCTGGGCTGTCGTTCGGGAGCCGCAGCGCTTGTCCGATCGTGCGTGTCTTACCGACCTCAGCCTCGCCGAGCACGCCAACGACATGGTGCGTCGCTACCGCCTCGGTGATCCGCTCCGCCTCGCCGACTCGGGCTGCGGCGAGGGCAGCATGCGCCTCCTGGATCCTGTCCATCACGTCCACGCACGGTCACCTCGTGCGTCTTGTATGGCGAGCTCCACCAGCGCGGCCGTGGCCGTACGGTCCGGCTGAGCGACAGCGGCGCTGTGAGCGTAGGCGGCTATAAGCATCGTGCGTCGAGGGTGGCCATCGGAGGCCTCCACGACTGCGAACAACTGCTCGTCGGCGATCACAACGGCGGCCTCTCCGAATCGGCGGCGTAGGCCATGCAGCCAGTCCTCGGTCGCGATATCGGGCAGGTGGAACTCCTGCCCTACGGGCGCGAGCGGCCTGCCCGAGTCGCGCAATGCCCGCACCGCGGACTCCTCGCTCCCGGCCAAGATCAACACGATCGGAATGTCAGCTTTGCGGGCCCAAGCCGCGAGCTCCTCCTCACAGTGCGGCAGACCGGCGAGCAGATGGACCTCGTCGAGCAGGAGGAAGACACGACGTCCTGAAGCGCGGGCGTGCACGGCGAGGGCCTCAAGAACACCACCCAGTCCGGGCTCCCCGGCGTCGGCGCCTGCCAGGAGAGCCGACACAGCGGCGAGCGCCTCGCCCTCGTCCTTGAAGCCGAGACTCGTAAGCGCCTCGCCAAGACGCTTGGCCTCCGGTGCCTGCCGGGTCAGCAGTCGCCGACGCGCCCGTTGTGCTCCGACGTGAGCTGCCTGCGCCTGTCTCGCGATCTCGCCGGCCAGACCCTGCGGAGTCGCGATGTCGATCTTGCTGAGATCGACATCGAGCGCCACGAGGTCCTTGGCGCGCAGCCGCGCGAGGACAGCCTTGGCGACGCTAGTCTTTCCGATGCGTCGAGGGCCGATCAACCACTGATGCACAGCTCCCTCTACGCGGTGCTGGAGCAGATCGATCGACGGTTGACGCCCGATCTGGCGATCCTCCGGCATCACCGGCTGGTCTATCGGGAAGAGAGGCGATTGCAACGTCACGACGACTACTATACTATGTCCAGCGTTGTAAGTTTAGTCGTGCTTGAGATCAGTACTTCCAGGTACCGTTTAGGACCACGAACCCCTCCGTGGTCCCAAACCCGCAGGAATCCCCTGGAAACTAGACGTATCTTTGTCGGGCGGCCGTTTGGGAATCTCCTGCAAATGGGCTACTCATCCGGGTCCTCGCCAGGCGACTGAAAATCGTAGTGTCCTCGGTTCGATTCCGAGTCTCGCCATCGCTCGCATCGGTGCTGCCGAACGCGTGCCCGGACCCCGGCTTTCTGCCGGTCTGCGCCAGCGGCACTCGCACAGGGGCTCGACAAGCCATGGCTACTCTCCTCGATGACGCCGCTCGTGTCTCAGGCGATTGACAGCGTCGCCGGCGCGGACGGCCTGCCTTCCGGGTTGACGACCGTCACCTGGACCTGCCGTGGGCCGGGATAATCGTCTGGGCCCACTTGAAAAGTGAGTGTGGTGGTGCTCCATGCTGTGGGCGTGCGTTCGACGCCGTCGAGACGGACCGCCGATTGGCTAGTGAAGCCCGTCCCATGGATCGTAACGGCGGCCGCGCGTCGGCTGGCGGCTGCGTTGGGAGAGAGCTTTTCGATAGTCGGCGCACCTGCGCTCGCCATCGTGTCGAGCCGCGTGCTGTCCCCGCCCACGCCCGCAGTTGTGTGAAAGGCCGTGTTGAAGATCTCCTCGAGCTTGTCAGTCGCCTGCTTTGAGAAGAGCCCGGCCAGGCCGGCGGCGGCTGCCACGCCGTAAGGGTTCACGTCGCCCGTGGTGGAGCTGCCCGACAGGAAGCCGCCTCGCAATGCCAGGTAGATGAGCAGCGCCAGGCTGGCGCCGATGAAGGCGCGCAGTGCGTACCACCATCCCCAGCTCGTCTTGAATTCGCGATTGCCGATGTAAGAGACGAACGATGTGGCGGCGTGTACGTAACCGCCGATCGCGCCCATCGCGAGCGCTAGCAGCAGCAGAGCGGTCGACCTGGTGACGTTGATGTCGAAGAGGCCCCATATGAGCGCCACACGGTGGCTGGTCACGCTGCTTGCCGAGCCGGTCGTTTCAACCGCGGGCCAGAGACTGATGAGTGCCGAGAAGAAAACCAGCCCGAAGACGACAAAGGCCATGCCTCCTACCACCACCCCGAAGGAGCTCGCGTACCGGTCAGCGGGCCGGGTGACGAAGGGACGGAAGAACCTTCCGAGTCCTCCGGAGACGGCTTGCCAGATTTTCAGTGCGCTCATATTCCCCCCTTGCGCCCACGTAGACGCTCTGTTGGAAGATACGGGTTGTGTCTTGGCTGCGCACGCTGTAACCTCTGCGCTCCCGAATGCAGAATAGACGAACTATGCCAATCAATGTCTTGCGCATCTTGATCGTGGCGACCGTCGTGTTCGGAGGTGTCTTTACGACGACGGGGGCGCTGGCGGCCTTCCCGGGCACGAACGGCAATATCGCGTACGTGGTCGAAGGGCCATACCCGGGCCAGCTTCGGATAGAAGGCGCCTTCCTCGGCGCCGAAGGGGCGTTCGTGCCTGACGTGCCGTCCCTCCTGGTGGGCGGAGGCGGCTCATTCGACCCAAGCTGGAGCGCGGATGGCCGGCGGCTTGCGTTTACTAGCACCCGCGCCGGCCGCCGACAGATCTATTCGATCGAACGGGGTGGCTACCTGGGCCTGAGTTCTCTTTGTCCGGCGGAAGCGTGCCCGATAGTGAGCGACGGGGCCGAAGACTACGAACCGGCATGGTCACCGAGTGGCAATGCGGTGGCGTTCGTCAGCACGCGTGCTGGCAATCCTCAGATCTACGAGGCAGCGCCGACCACCGGAACGGTCAGGCGCCTAACCTTCGACGGGTCGGCTGACTCGCAGCCAACGTGGTCTTGGCGCGGGCAGATCGCGTTCGTCAGCGACGCGACGGGCGTCCCCGAGGTGTACATGCTGGGAAGCCAAGGGGCTCAGCCGCAACAGATCACTCCAGGTAGTCCGAGCGTGGACCCCGAGTTCTCGCGTGACGGCAGGGAATTGGCCTACGCCAGTCGGACCGCAGCCGGATTCCAGGTATTCGCGGTCAAGCTGAACACGGGCGAAACGAGGCAGCTCACGAGCGCTGGCCTGGAAAGCAGGCACCCAAGATGGTCGCCGGACGGGACGAAGCTTCTCGTCGCGCGCGGCCCGGACTACCTCCATCGCGTCCGCTTGGAAGTGATAAGCGCGACGTCCGGGATCACTATCGCCCAGCCCCGCGCCTTGAGCGCCGATGGCCAAAGCGACTGGGGATCGCTGCCCGCGGCCACCGGCAGTCGGGCTTTTGGCGGCCCGGCCAGCAATCCGGCCCCGAGCGCGTCGAGGGACAAGGCGATTGTGCGTCCGCTCCAAGGAGTCGTAACGGTCAATCCCGGGCATTCCCACCCGACTTCGACGCCGGTGCTCGAAGGCGCCGCCCCGCCGAGCGTCACCCCCGCGGCGATATTGACCAAAGCGGTGGAAGTGCCTGTCAACTCGATCTATAACGTCACCCAGGGCGTGGCTCAACTGGTCGTTCCCGTGCGCTCGGCCTCCGCGGCGTCGACTGCGGTCGTGAGCGGGGGGCGCTTCGAGCTCGTCCAGCGGTCGGCCGTCTCCACACCGACGATCGGCCTGCTGGGGCGTCCGCGAAGATGCGGACGAGCTCGCCGGGCTTCGCTCGCGAGACGGCGCGGCGGGTCCTTTCGCGTGCGGGCTCATACCAAAGGCCGCTGGCGGATGGCCGGCAACTACGGCCACGCATCCTCGCAGGGCACCGGTTGGGAAGTGATAGATACCTGCAGGGGCACGCTCTACGTAGCGCTCGAACACAGCATCACTGTGACCGACCCAGGCCGCAAACGCCGGATTCGCGTGACCGCAGGTCATCGCTACCTGGTGCGACCGGGGCGAGCATGAGCGCCACAGTCTCGCTTGAGTCCCACTACAGCAACGTGGTCAAGGCGTTGCGGAAAGACAAACTCGTATTCCTGCTCGGCGCTGGCGTGAACCTTTGCGACCCGGCACGCGACGGGTGGGAGATGGGCGAGAACCTGCCGGGAGGGCGCGAACTCTCGAGGTACATCGCGGACGAGTGCCGCTACCCCGGCGAAGACCGCGACAACCTGTTGCGCGTGGCGCAGTACGCAGCAGCCGAGCGTACCGTCGGCGCCCTGTACGAAGACCTGCACGACGTCTTCGCGGCGGCATACGGCTACACCTCAGTGCACAGCTTTCTCGCGCGACTGCCAGCGCTCGCCGGACGCACGATAGGCAGGCCCGTCCATCCCCTGATTGTCACTACAAACTACGACGACGCGCTCGAGCAGGCGATGGACAGAGCGCTGGAGCCGCCGGAGCCATATGACCTGCTCTGGTACTGCGTGCCTGGCAAGAACACACCCGGCAGGCTTTACCATCGCCCGCCCGAAGGGGAGCCCACCCCCATCGAGGTTGCCAAAAAGTACGAAGCGTCGCTGGGCGAGCGAGTCGCGATCCTCAAGATCCACGGGGCCGTCTCTCGCAACGGGACGACCCGCGAGAGCTATGTGATCAGCGAGGATCATTACATCGACTTCATGGCCGAATCAAGCTTGCAGGAGCTGATCCCCCCTGCGTTGCTCTCGCGCCTGCTGAACAGTCACATCCTCTTTCTCGGCTATTCGCTACAGGACTGGAACCTGAGGGTGATCCTCCAGCAGATCGCCAACCAGCAGGACTTTCAGCTCGACTATTGGGCGGTGCAGAGAGGTGTGAGCAAGATCGACAAGGTGCTCTGGGGAAAACGAGAAGTTAGACTGTACGATGCCGACTTGGGCGCATATGTCGCCGGGTTGGAGCGCTACCTGATCGAGACGGCGAGCCGTGAGTGACAGGCGCCCTGAACTCACGCCCGCGCCCCGGTCACCCTACCGGGGCCTGACGTCGTTCTCGGGCTCAGACCATGACGCGGCGATGTTCTTCGGCCGTGACCACCAGCGGGACCTGATCGTCGCCAACATGCTGTCCTCGCGCCTGACGATCCTATACGGGCCCAGCGGCATCGGCAAGACCTCCGTCATCTGCGCCGGTGTCGTGCACGCTCTGCGCGACCCCGATGCGGGGATCAGCGCGGCGGAGCACAGCGCGGTCGTGCGCGTCGCCGATTGGCACTCCGAGCCTCGCCTCGCGGTGGTAGCCGCGCTCGAGGCGGAGGAGCGGCGGCTGACGGGCGGAGCGGCGCCCGACGACGGGGCGGGCAAGACCCTAGATGAGATCGTTGCGTCATGGACGAAGCGGCTCGACCGGCAGCTGCTGCTGGTCCTCGACCAGTACGAGCAGTACCTAGTCAACAATCCACCGGGCCAGTACGGGGGATTCGATAGGGGCTTGGCGGCTGTAGTCGCGCGCTCGGACGTTAGGGCACGGTGCCTCATCTCGCTGCGCGAAGACGCCCTCGGCGGCCTCAGCCGCTACGAGGGCATGATCCCCAGCCTATTCGGCAATCGCCTGCGGCTGGAGGGCTTCACCGAAGAGGCGGCACTGGAAGCGATCGGCAGACCGGTTGACCGTTACAACCAGCTGCGCGGCAAAGAGGAGCCGGAGATGAGGCTCGAGCCGGGATTGGCCAAGGAGGTGGTGCGCGAACTGCGAGAGGGAGGCTCCCAGCTGGCGCGCGGGAGGGGGCTTTCGCCGGGGAGCGAACGCGTGGCCTCCTCGCGCCCGATCGAGCCGGCCGAGGTACAGCTGGTGATGCAGGAGCTATGGACGCGCGAGTGCGCGTCCGGATCGACGCTGGTGCGGCGGCAGACGCTCGCGGAGATGGGCGGCTGCGAACAGATAGTGGGCTCCTACGTCGAGGACAGCCTCACCGCGCTGCCGTCACGGCAGCGTGCCCTCTTCGCGCGTATCGTCCGCTACCTCGTCACCCCTTCGGGAATGAAGGTCGCCCACAGCGCGTCCGACCTCGCCGCGTACGCCGAGTCCTCGCAGGAACCCGTCGCGCAGATGCTCGAGCGGCTCACCGCTCTTGGGCTCATGCGGCAGCTACCCCCGCCTCCGGGCTCGGCAGAGCCCCGCTATGAGGTGCTCCACGACCTGCTCGCCGAGCCGATGCTCGACTGGGGGTCGCGCATGGACGTCCAGCGCCTGCGTTCGCGCGTGCGCTGGCTGCTGGCCGCCCTGAGCGCCGCCGTCGCCGCCGTGCTGGCAATCGCCGCCTACACGGCCCATCCCGCCGCGCTGCGCCATCTGGAGCTGAGCACGATCGACGCCCGCTTCGCCGTCCGCGGCAAGACCGCGCCGGACCGCGGCGTCGTGATCGTGGACGACGACACCCGCACGCTTGACGCCCTGAATCACGGTCAGGTGAGTCTCCGCCTGCGGCCCTACTACGCCAAGCTCATCGACTTGCTGGCGGCTGACGGGGCTAGGGCGATCGTCAGCGACATCGAGTTCGCCAAGCGCGGTGACGAAGGCCAGCTGCTGGCGGCGATCAAGAGAGCGCACGGGCGCGTCGTGCTCGTCGCCGAGCGCTTCGACACCGAAGGCGAGGTGCCGCTCTTCGGCAGGGAAGGATTCGGCGGGTCCGGGCCTCTACTGAGCAGCCTTGGCGCCAGGCCCGGCTTCGGGGGCTTCCCCCTGGACGTCCACGGCTTCTGTCGCTGGCTGAGCTATACAGCGCCCGAAAGCCACCTTCACAGCCTGTCCGTCGTCGCCGCGGAAGTGGCCGGCGGTCGCCCGATCGCGTCGTTCTCCGGACCCGCATTGATCGACTATCACGGGCCGCCGCGCACATACACGACGGTTTCCATGATCGACGTGCTGCGTGGGTTGGCGCCGGCCAGCCGCTTCGCCGGCAAGATCGTCCTGATCGGCACCTCGGCGCCCAAAGGCTACGACCTGCACCGCACGCCGTTCGCCGATCGGATGCCGGGTGTGGAGATCCAGGCAAACGCCATCTCGACCGTGCGAGGCGGCTTGACGCTGCGTACGGCCGGAGCGCTTACGGTCGTGCTGGTGATCGTCGGCTTCAGCCTCATCTCGCTCCTGGCCGCTCCTTTCCGCGGGTGGTTTGCGCTCGCGATATTCGTCCTAGCCTCCGTGGTCTGCCTGGTACTTGTCCAGTCGCTCTTCGAAGGCGGCGTGTACTTGCCCGCCGTGTATCCGCTGCTCGCCCTGGCGATTGCCGCCCTGGGGAGTGCCGTGGCTCGCGCCCTCGTCATCGGTCAGACTCGATTCCGTCGAGTCGATCGGCGAGGCGGGGCCGCTCGGCCTTCCTCCTCCGGCGTACCGCCGGGGGAGGAAGGCCGGGAGGAGACGCTCATCGCCTGAGGTGCGTTTGGTGTCCGATGTACGCCGCCTGATCACGCACACGAACCCAATTGAGGCGTCATCGAGAGCTACAGCGGTAGCGTCAACTTTCGCTTTAGCCAGCGCGTGCGAGATAATGTTGTCCTGCGCGAAGAAGCACAGTGCGGTGCAGCCGAAAATCGGTGACCGTTACGGCGTCCGTGAACACTTCGGTCAGCGTTCCGTCGCATCGCTCCGCCATCTCCCACGATGTTCCATGCGCCGATGCAGAGCTATAGCTGCCCCGTGTGCGAAATTTCCCTTTTACTTCGACATGGAGCCTGGATATGTATTTCGGGGGCAGTATGATTCGTCGTGCGACCCGCGCACCGTGGGCGACGCGGCCGCAATATTTGCTGCGCGTCAACGCGTCCACACGCATGTCCAGTTCGACGGCGCCGCGATCGAATGCTCGTTGACGGACCGCGAAGTGGGTGCCGTTAAAGGTGCCGGACTGGCGCCGGCCGCCGGTTGTCGCCGCGATCAGCTTGGCGGTACCGCTGCTCGTGTCGACGACGGAGCCCATCGGCACATTCCGTGGAGCATGAATTTCGATGAAGCCGATCCGACTAGCTTTGGCGACCGCGGCCGCGGTCGCAGCCGAGGGATGGACCTGCACGAAGACCTTGCCGCTGACGGGCGTGACCGTGAAGGATCGATCGAGCACTGGCGGTTCGAGGGGAGAAACGGTGACGGCGTCGCCGGCCGTCGAGCATTCGGTCGTTGCCGAACCGCCATCGTTTGCGTTGTAGGTGACTACAAACCGGTAGACGCCGGGGCTGCTCGGTACGAATGGGTCAGACGCGTATTCTCCGTTGCCCGAAACCGGACGTGGGAATGCAGTGAGGGCGCCGCCAACGCACTTTTCATTGTTGGGTCCAAAGATGAGAAAGTTCAGCGTGCCCGCCGCTCCCGCAGGCGCGGTGATCGTCGCAGTAGCGGTGATCTGTCCGCCGAGCGCGGTCGGGGGCGATGCTCGTACGCCGATCGTGGCGGGGGGGATGCCAAGTCCCGAGACGAAGACCGACTCCCCTTCGTCGCCGCATGCTCCGGTCACGGGTTGATTGCGCGAGTCCCCTCCATAGCTTGCGATCCAGTGGTACATACCTTCAGCGAGCGCGGTGTAGGTTGGCGATCGATAGCGCTGTTCGAACCCGGTCGAAGGGACGATGTACGTCGCGATCGGCGCCTGACTGCAGGTCGGGTCGCCCGGGCCGTAGAGATCGAATTCCACGTCGCCTGACGGTTCGGCGCCTCCGAGGAGACGCGCACTGTCGAAGATGCCTTGGCCGATTTCGGCTGTATTGCTGGCAAGCGTCGCCAGACTCGGGGTGGCGCTCGTGATGGTCACGCTCTGGCCTGGTTCGCCGCAAGTCGTCGACGCGGGCGCGTTTTGTGCGTCGCCGCTGTATTGGACGACATAGTTGTAAGTACCGACAGTGAACGGTAAAAAGGCTTCAGACGAGTATTTTCCGTCCCCTTCGGCCGGTTTTTTGGAGGTCTGGATGGCCGAGCTTTCACACCGCGGGTCGCCAGGCCCGTACAGTAGGAAGGTCAGAGTGCCCGTGGCGGCCGTTGTGCCACTGAGCGTCGCGGTGTCCTGGATTTCCGTTTTCTCAACTGCGCCGCCGGGCGACGCAATCGCCGTCAATTTGACGGTCGTAATGCCTAGCGCCGAGGCAGCTGGGCACAGTGCGAATGCGATCAAGGCTATACATGCAAGCTTTCGGTTCATCGGAACGGCGTCACCGTAACACGTTGTCGGAATGCGAGCAGCGTGGGGTTGTTCGGTTCGAGGCGCAGCGCATGCTGCAACAGAAGCAACGCTTCATCGCGCCTCCCCCGCGCGAGAGCAAGCGTCCCCGCGTCCTCAAGGACAGATACGGAGCGAGGATCGTCCGCCAGCGCCCTCGCCGACCACTGAGCGCCCAGATCGGCCGTCCGTGCGACATCGGCGGAAGCGAGGACCGCGAACGCATGGGCAGCGAGGGCCGGCACCTCGAAATCCCAGGGACGCCATGCAGCCGCCTGGTGAAAATGTCGATCGGCGCTTTGCAGCTGTCCTCCAGCCGTCTCGAGGATCGCCGTGCGCAGGGGTATCTCGGCAACCGCGGCGGCTGTTAGCAGCGCCAGCAGGGCGACGCTTATCGCGATCGTGGCCGCCCGCCGGAGACGATCGAGCCCGTCCCACATCGCGGACTCTCCGGTGCGCCCGGTCGCGAGCAGCGCGCCCGCGAAGACAGCGGCCAACGGAGTGGTGCCCGGGGAGGTGAAGTGGAACAAGAGGGCGACGGCGTATCCCAGCAACCCTGCCAGCAGTCCGGCATACGCCGCTCCCTCTCCGGCGGTTGGCTGCCTGGAGCGCACGCGCCAACCGCGAGCGACTGTGAGGACAGCCAACGCGAACGCGATCGCGCCCAGACCCACACCGCCGGCGAGGACCGCCTGCAACACCCAGTCGTGTGGACTGTCGGGCGGGTTTTCCGGCCCGACTACCCGCTCGTATTCGCGCGTGTGCTCCAGCGGGATATCGTCCACGAAGGAGCTGGGCCCAAACCCGATCGCCGGCCGGTCGGTCACCAGGTGGACGGTCTCCCGGAACAGCAGCAGCCTGCCCGTGGCGGTCCTGCCGGACAGTGGGCTCGCCTCCAGGATGCGGTGTCGCACTGCCGGCGCCGCGAAGGCTGCCGCCACGACGACCGCGGTGGCGAGCGTGGTCGCGGCAGCCAACTGTCGTCGCGGCGCGCTTGCGAGCAGGACGATCGCGAGCGCGAGGAAGCCGACGAGGGCGCCGCGCGAGGCGGAGTCCACCAGCGCGATCGCGGCCGCGATCGCGCCGGCGATGTGCAGGGGCCGGCGCCCTAGCACGGCGAGCGCGAGCAGAGGCCCGAGACAGAGCAGGGAGAAGGCGCCCTGATCGCTCGCGTTGCCCAGCAGCGAGCCGGCGCGCGCTCCGGTTCCCGGGAGCGGCTCCAAGCCGACAGCCTCGAGGATCGCCACAGCAGCGACGGCGAGCGCTGCAAGCGACAGCCATCTCAAGAACCACGCCGTCGAGCCGTTCACACGTTCCGGCCCAAGCAGCCGTGCACCTGTGAGAAGCGCGCCGAGGTAGACCGGCAGCGCGACGATCCCCTCGTAGCGCGGAGGCAGCCCCAACAGCTGCGCGTGAGGGTCCCGCCCGGTCAGCGCCGCGATCAGGAGCAAGAGCGTCGCGGCAGATAGAAGCAAACCCGCTGTGTGTGGAAGCCGTCCCCGGCTCGGCGCGAATGCGCCACAAAGGACACCGACCGTGGCTATCGCCAACTTGCCGAACACGAAGCGGTCGAAGGCGCCCGGTATCACGGCGACCGAGGCGATCGCCGGCGTCGCAAGCGCGATCCGTTCGACGCCCGAGAGGTGTGTCGGGCGTACTCGGGCCCGTCGGCCAGATTCGAAAGTTCCGTGCAATCTCAGTATCTCTTGAATAAGCTACAGGGCATGCGGGACGGGGGTGAGGAAACACGAGGCGAGCTCCTCCTGCCTGAGACGCGGCCTTGTCGGAGTGCCCGCGGGCGTAGTCGTCGATGGGCGCTCCTCGTGTTCGCGACGGCTGTAACAGCCCTACTGTCCGCGGGCGCGGTCGCGGTGGAAGTCCAACCGTTCAGCTGGTCCTCGCCATATCTAATCGCGCCCGCGGCGCTGACACCTGGCGCAGCCACGGGATACCGACTCTCAGCGGTCTCCTGCAGCTCGCCGTCCATGTGCGTCGCCGTTGACGAAAAAGGACACGCCTTTAGCACTCTTGATCCGTCGGCGGGGGGCGAAAGCTGGAAGCTGCACGCCGTCGATGGGGAACTCTCGTTGACCGCCCTGGCTTGTCCGCTGAGAACTCTCTGCGTCGCCGGCGACTTGATGGGTCACATACTGACGTCCATCGATCCCGCGGCAGGGGAACCGACATGGAGCGTCGGCGGCCCGCGCCCGGCGTCCATAATCGGCATCGCCTGCGCGGGCTCGGCCTTGTGCGCCGCGGTCGACGGCGAAGGCGAGGTATTGACGTCAACCGATCCGTTCGAAGGTCCCACGAGCTGGCATCCAGCGAGCATCGACCGGGTGGGAGCGTCCTTGTCGGCGATCTCCTGCGCCTCGCCGGCCCTATGCGTCGCGGTCGACCGCTCCGGAGAAATCTTCAGCTCCACGAGCCCCGCCGCCGGTGCGAGCGCGTGGCACGCCGTCTCCGTCGACGAAGGCCGCCCACTCGCCGTGGTCTCGTGCCCGACCGCGACGCTGTGCGTGGTCCTCGACGAACAGGGCAACTCGCTGGTATCGAGCGATCCGTCGGGCGGGCCCCGGAGCTGGGTGCTGTCCGGCAACAGCGGGAGCACCTCGCCGCACTCGCTGTCGTGTCCCAGCCAGGACAGATGCCTGGCGATCGGCCGCGCCAGCGCCGTGTCCGACGATCCCCTCGTAGGTACGGAAGCGTGGCTGCCCACCCCGCTTGGAGAAGGGGGAGGCGTGGTCAGCGTATCGTGTCCCCTCGTCACCTTTTGCACGGCCGTCGACTACGCTGGACACGCCATCGTCGGCACGGCCTCCCCGCCGTCTGGGACGCTGGCGGTCTCCGTCCTCGGCGCCGGGCAGGGGAGCGTGAACGCAGTCGCCCTGTCCTGCGCCTCCAGCTGCTCTCGCGCGTATGCGCGCGGCACGCCGTTGACGCTGACGGCGACGCCCGCGAGTGGCTCGACGTTCGCGGGTTGGGGCGGGCCATGTAGCGGTGTCGGGACCTGCACGCTCTCGGTCGGGCGATCGACTGGCGTGACCGCGACGTTCGCCTTCGTTCCCCCGCCCCCAGGTTTCGCGTTGACGGTGTCGGTGGGCGGCTTGGGGACCGTCACGGGCCCGGGCATCGCCTGCCCGCCGAAATGCCGCACCGCGTTGGCGGTCGGGCAGGTGGCCGAGCTCGCCGCGCGACCGGCTGCCGGTTGGCGCTTCGCTGGCTGGACCGGAGCCTGCACCGGCGCAGGCAGATGCACGGTGCGCGGCGATGAGAGCCTCTCGCTCAGCGCCCTGTTCGAACGCGGCAGCGCTGTGCGCGTACAGATCCGACGAGTGTCGGTGGATGCCCGCCGTCACAGGGTGAAGATCACGTTCACAGCTCCACCCGGGCGCGTGCTGTGCGCGTTGAGGCGCAAGCCCACATTCGGCCCAACTCACTTTCACCCTTGTCGCTCGCCGCGAACGTACGCCCGGTTGCGAAGAGGCAGGTACGAGTTCTACGTGCGAGTAGCCTCTGCTGGATCTGTGCCCGCGACACGATCTTTCGCGCTCCCATGACAACGTGGGACGAAGGGTGGTGCACTGTGTTGCACAAGGCCATGCGAGAAGGCGTCGTGATCCCATTTCTCGGCGCCGGACTCGGGCGCGTAGGAAGAGCCGCGGGCGATGACTGGTTGGAGTCCGGCTACCTTCCCGACGGAGGGGAGCTCGCGAAGCACCTGGCGCAAGAGTACGCTTACCCCAACGGCGAGGGTCCTGACGGCAAGCGCCCGCTCGAGCTGCTTCGTGTCGCTCAGTACGTGGATGTGATAGCCGGGCGCCTGAGATTGCTCAAAGAGCTCCACAGGACGTTTACGAGCACGGACCAGCCGACCCAGGTGCACCGATACCTGGCCGAGCAGCCGGCGCGCGCGATGAAAGCGGGGTTGCCAAATCCGTGGCCCATCATAATCACCACCAACTACGACGACTTGTTGGAGCTCGCCTTCGAGGCCGCCGAAGAGCCTTTCGATCTAATCACGTATTCGTGGCGAAATCACAAGGCTGAACCGGTGTTTCTGCATCGCAACGGAGCTGGCGAGGTGACATCAATCGACAAAGATGATGAGCTCGGCAATTTCGCCCTCGGGGAACGGACCGTGATCCTCAAGATACACGGCAGCGTCGTACGAGCCGACGACAAGTCTGACAGTTTTGTCATCACCGAAGACGACTATATCAGGCACATAAGCAAGAACACGGTTAACCTCTTGCCGGCATTACTTGTAACTGCGATGACCGAGTGTGACTTTCTGTTTCTCGGATATAGCCTCGCAGATTGGAACCTGCGGGCGTTTCTGTACAGCATTTGGGAAAATCAGCACCAAGCGACGAAATCGTTGGCGATATGCAAGGAACCAGATAGGCTCGAGGAGCGTTTCTGGCGCAACCGTCGCGTCGAATTGTTCGACTTCCCGCTCGAACTGTGGGTGGAGCAAATGCTGAAGGCGGAACTAAGCCGGAGCAAGCGGAAATGAACGGCTCGCTCACGCGCCCCTTCCCGGGGCTCGCTCCCTTCTCGGTGGAGTACGCCGACTACTTCGTGGGTCGCACGCGCGAGAGCGGCGTCGTCGCCGACAATCTCCTTGCGCGTAGCGTCTCGGTCCTGTACGGACCGAGCGGAGCGGGCAAGACGTCGCTCATCAATGCCGGCCTCCCGCGGCAGCTCGATAAGCGAAGTCGCTGGCCCCACACGCCGATCGTGTGCGCCTGGTGGGCGGACGGAGCGTCGGCTGGCTTGCGGCGCGCGCTGGCTGACTTCCTTGAAACTAAGAGCGAGCAGAGCCTCGACGACCTGCTGGCACAGGGGCTGGTGGCCCTAGAGGGTCGTCTGTTGCTCGTCCTCGACCAATTCGAGGAGCACTACACGAGTCACGACGCGCTCGACCGCGACTTCGTGCAGGCGATAGCGAGCGCGGGTCCGAGGGTCAAACTGCTCGTGTCGATGCGCGAAGATGGGCTCGACCTGCTCGATCGGATGGATCGGGACATTCCCGGCGTGTTCGAGAACCTGATTCAGATTAAGCCGTTGAGCAGCGTCGCCGGCCGCGAGGCGATCGTCGAGCCGCTTACGATCTGGAACAGAGCCGCCAAGGAACCAGTCGAGCCCGGGGATGGCCTGGTCGACGCGATCCTCGAAGAGATCGTCGTGGAGGACACCTCGGAGTCGCCGACGGTGCGCACGTCCGAGCTCCAGCTCGTGATGGCCCGGCTATGGGAACAGCGAGAGCGCTCGCCAGACGGCACCGGCAAGTTGCGCTTGGACACGCTGTTAAAGCTCGGTGGAGTCAAGGGGATCGTCGCGGCCCATATCGACTCGATGCTCGAAGGCTATTCCGTGCGCGACCGTGAGGCGATCGACGCGATGTTCGAGCGCCTGATCACACCCACGGGCGCCAAGGTCCCGCTGAGCGCCGCGGACCTGGCGGACTGTGCGGCCATCGACGAGCCAGACGCGGTGCGCATCGCCTCTGGGCTGACCCGGGGGGCGAAATTGCTCGAGCCACTGGGGGACTCGCGCTTTCAGCTCAGCCACGACGCGCTCGCCGCGCCGATCTTGAGCTGGCGTCGGCGCTGGGCCGATCGACGCGCGAAGCGCCTGGCTTGGCGGCGGCTGGCCGCCGTCATGTCGTTCGTCGCCGTCCTGCTGATCATCGCGACGGAGACGGGTCTGCTGGGCCCGCTGGAGCTGGCCACAGTCGACGCCCGCTTCTCGATACGAGGTGCGCTCCCGCCGCCGCATGATCTGGTGCTCGTGAAGATCGACTATGCCTCGCTTGAACGGCTCAAACACGAATGGCCCTTGCCTCGCGCGCTTGAGGGTGACGCGATTGACTACATCGGCAATGGCTCTCCGAGAGCGATCGCCTACGACGTCGACTTCGGTGGCGGCAGCCCAGAAAATAAATCGCTCGCATCGGCGATCGGCGGGTCGGCAAACCACATAGTGCTGGCGGCCGAAGCGGTCGGATCAGGGGGGAGCGTAGCTCTCCTTGGCGGGAGCGCGGGGCTGGCGGAACTCGGGGCGAGGGCTGGATACTCCGCGTTTCCGTTCGACGACAGAGGCGTGATCCGCCACCCCCTCTATGCCTTCGAAGGGCTGAAGAGCTTTGCCGTCGCGACGGTCGAAGTCACGGTCCACAAACGCGTCTCCCCGCGCGGCCTCGAGCGGTCGTGGATCGATTACTACGGTCCCGAAGGCGCCTTCCGGTCGGTGCCTTTCTGGGAAGTCATCGAGCATCGGGTCCCAAGCTCGTTCTTTCGCGACAAGATCGTCGTCGTCGGCGCGACGCTGCCAGCGATCGACCGGCACCCGGTGTGGGGGACGCACAACACAGACATGTCGGGGGTCGAAGTGCAGGCGAACGCGATCCAGACGATCCGGCGTGGTCTGCCGCTACGGAGTTCGCCCGCCTGGCTCTACGTAATGCTGACGCTCGGCTTCGCGCTTCTGCCGCTGCTGCCTCGACGGCGCCTTTCGAGCGTCTACGTGTCGCTTGCGCTCGCGCTCCTGGTCGCCGGTGTGTACGTCGTCCTCGCGCAGGTCGCGTTCGACCACGGCACCATCCTTCCCGTCGTCGCGCCTTTGACCGCGCTTCTACTCGCCGCGTTCGCGCTCGTACTACTGGCGGGCGTCGCCCGTGACGAGCCGGCCAGACTCCCGCCCCGAGGCCTCTAGTGCCGTACGGTCGCCGTCCCCCCATCTACTTCGCGTCGCGTGCTCGCGTCGCGCTCGGCTGGTGGGCGGTGGCATTCACGCTACTCGTGCCCGCCCCCGCTGCCGGCGCGCAGCCTCATGTGAGCGCCAGGCTGGTGTCGACAGAAGGCTCGCTCGCGAGTCGGTTTGGAGACAGCGTCGCCCTGTCGGCCGACGGACGGACCGCGTTGGTGGGCGCACCGCTCGACGGCGAAGGACGCGGCGCGGCTTGGGTGTTCGTCAAGACAGAAGCTGGCTGGGCGCAGCAAGGAGGGGGGCTATTCCCGAGCGACGTAGTCGGGCAGGCCGAAGTGGGCAGTGCCGTCGCCCTGTCCGAAAATGGAGACGCCGCGATCGTGGGCGGCCTCAAGGACGACGGCTCGCGCGGCGCCGCATGGATCTTCACCCGCAGTAACGGGGTGTGGACACAGCAGGGCCCGAAGCTCCAACCGTCCGACGCCGACCCAGGGACGTCCGCGGTCCTGTTTGGCGCGTCCGTCGCTCTCTCCGCCGACGCGAGCACCGCGATCGTCGGCGGGTACGGCGACAAGCCGGGAGGCTACGGCGCGGCTTGGGTGTTCACCCGCTCGGGAAGCAGCTGGTCACAGCAAGGCCCAAAGCTCGCGCCGGCAAACGAGACTCTGGGAGCTGACGGGTTCTACAGCTGGTTCGGCGTGAGCGTCGCGCTCTCCGGCGACGGCAGCACCGCCCTGATCGGGGGCCAGCACGACGATGAACAGGCGGGGGCTGCATGGGTGTTCGTGCGATCCGGGTCCAGCTGGACGCAGCAGGGCGAAAAGCTCACGAGCGGCGAACACGTGGGCCCACAGCTGTTCGGCAACAGCGTCGCGCTATCCGGCGACGGGAACACCGCGCTCGTGGCGGGCGAAGAAGACAACGGCGGATACGGCGCGGTCTGGACCTTCGTTCGAAACGGGTCGAGCTGGGAACCGGTCGGCGGGAAGCTGACACCGCCGAATCTCGCCACCGTCACAAAATTCGGTCGCAGCGTCGCCATCGACGCGACGGGCACGCACGCGCTCGTCGGCTCGGAGCCTGGCGCAGGACTCGGTGCAGAACTCGGCGCAGAACAGGCAGGGCCCGCCTGGCTGTACAACCGGTCCGGCTCGGGCTGGTCCGCGCAACCGGAACCGATCTCCTCCGAATACGTCCCGGCCGAAAGCTTCTTGGGATGGAGCGTGGCCCTCTCCCGCGAAGCCGCGGCGCTGCTCGTCGGCGCGGGGGGCGCGAGCTCTGACACAGGCGCGGCTTGGATGTTCGAATCGGACGCGAACGCGCGACCGTACAATCCGATTTATATAGCCGCGGATGCCGCGTTCCCGCCCAACCACGGCATCGAAGCGGAAGCTCAGTTCGGCGCAGCGAGGCCGACGGGAACGGTCACATGGAAGTGGTACGGGCCGAACGCGCGGGGCTGCTCGGGGCCTCCGATCGGCGTCGTGCAGTCGACTATCACCTACACAGCGGGGTATGCCCTTGCCAAGGTTGTGCTCCCCGTCCCCAGATTGGGGAAGTATCTACCCGTCGCCTCCTACGGCGGCGACAGCAACGACGCCGCCACCGCCACGGCCTGTGGAGAAGAAGTGATCGATGTCAAGTCTCGCCCCACGCTGGTCCCGTCGGTCACGGGCGCTCTGCGCGTTGGGGGTCCCGTGCGGATCGCGATGAGCTTCCAGGACGGCACCGAACCGTCGGGCGCGGTCACGCTCAAGATCTTCAGCGTGCTGGATCCAATCTGCTCGGAAGCGCCGCTGTCCGTGCAGACGTTGAACGTCGCTCAGGGCGTGTCCGCTGAAGCGGAATACGTTCCTACGGAGACCGGCCCGCTCTACTACGAAGCGCAATACAGCGGCGACGAAAACAACTACGAAGCCAATCTCTCATGCGGTGAAGGTGGCCCGGCCCCGGTCGTAGAGCCGGCGCAACCGACGATCGCCGTGACCGTGCCTTCCTCGGTGGTCGTCGGAGACCCGATCGCTGGCTTGGCCCAGGCGCTCGGTGGGTTTCGTCCCACGGGGGCCGTCGAGTTCGAGCTCTTCCCGCCGAGCAACCCAGCTTGTGCCGGCACCGCCGCGGCGGCTGTCAACACGCCGCTGAGCGGCGGCGCTGCCTCATCGGGGCAATTCGCGACGACCGTCACGGGGAGTTACCACTTCATCGCGATATACGGCGGCGACCCGGACAATCGGGGCACTTCGAGTTCGTGCGCCGCCGGCGCGGTGCAGGTACTCAAGCGCCGGCCGACGCTGACGGTGCAGACGGCGACCGGCATCGCCGGATACGGATCGCTGGAAGGCATCGCGCACCTGAGCGGTGCCTTCGCACCCGAAGGGAACGTCAGGTTTTATCTCTACAAGGCGAGCAAGCACTGTCGTGGCCGACCGTTGATTCCAGTCCTGGTGACGGTCTCCGGTGCAACGGCGACCACCCCTCCGCTTGGGACGGTCGGCCCGGGCCGCTACGAAATCGTCGCCACATACGAAGGAGACGCCGATAACGAACCTGCGCGATCGACGTGCGGCGCCCATCCGTTTACGGTCCCTCCGATCTTGCAGCGGGCGAAGCCGACGTCGTCAGGCGTACGGGTGACCTTGCATTGCTCCGGGGTAACAACCGATGCGTGCCGCGGCAACGTGACGATCACGGTAAAAAGGAACGGGCATCACGCGATGTCACTAGGGACCGCCTTCTTTGCGCTCAGGCTAGGAAGCACGACCACTCGCACGATCTCTCTTGACATGTTTGGAACACGACTACTACACTCGAGAAGGAGGCTTGCAGCCGTGCTCACGGTGCGTTTGCACGAGGGGGCTTCCATCAAGACCGTGCAGCAAGTACCCGTGACGATCGTGGACCACTGACGATCCGAACTCCTTCGCTTTACTATTCGCGTGGGACATCGATCCAGAGGGCAACGTCGAAATGACTATGCTCGACTGCCTTCGCGACAGCGACCCAACTCGCAGACGGACGGCTAACGGAACCTTAGTCAGCGTCGTGCGTCCGCCGCGATGGTTCTTGGCCGTTGTCCAGACCACGCAGGAGAGCGGCCAGGCTCGCCCCCACAAGAATCCCGCGGATTCTGAAAATCGCGGTGTCGGCGGTTCAAGCCCGCCTCTCGCCATTGCCGGACCGGGGCTCCCTTGGCCTCGCATGGGTTTAGGACCGCCACCCCCACCCGTGGTCCTAAACCCGCCGGAATCCCCTGGAATCCAACGGTATCTACACGCGACAGCCGAATACAAAACCCCTGCAAATCGGCTACTCGCCGGACTCTGAGCCATCGTCCTGAAAATCGTGGTGTCCCGGGTTCGAGTCCCGGTCTCGCCATTTCGAGGTCTTCACGTTTGACCTCGGTTTTTGTTCACGTTTGGGCGTGACGTCGGCGGTCTGGGCCTGCCCGGGCTGGGGGTGCGGTGCCGGC
>CAAGKR010075017.1_pt1 | contig 20775 bp, 16 predicted proteins | sample 2556971 | NCBI WGS metagenome assembly CAAGKR01 (sample SAMEA5207829, study PRJEB30636) | soil metagenome | biome: forest; feature: boreal; material: soil | place: USA | collected 2011-09 | depth 1 m | reverse complement strand
GCCGAACTCGAGAACGAGACGAGCCACGCGAAACGCCAGATTTCACCGTCGACTCGCCGGGCGCTGGTCGCCCGGGATCGGGACTGCGTCTTTAACGGCTGCCACCGGCCGGCTGCCTGGTGCGCCGGGCATCACGTGAGGTGGTGGACCCAGGGCGGCGAAACCAAATTGGAAAATCTCGCGCTGGTCTGCGGCCGCCACCACCGGATGCTGCACGAGGAGGGCTGGCAGCTCAAGCGCGGCAGTAACGGAAGCTGGTCGGCGATCCCGCCCTCTGGACGAGTCAGGCCGCAGGCGCGATCTGCCTGACCCGCGGTTCGATCTGCTTGGGGCCTCGGCGGGACGGGCTCGCCCGCTGACGGGAACTGGAGTAACCGACCCCCGCTACCGGCGTGACCGGGGACTGTTTGATTGCGGGCTTTCGAACCTACAATCAAGGAATGCCCAGATTTGTGTTTACGGCTGGCTTTGAGCCGGCTGGCGGCCAGCCGGAGGCGATCAGGAAGCTCGCCGAGGGGATCGACCGCGACCTGAAGCACCAGGTCCTGATGGGCGTCACCGGCTCCGGCAAAACCATGGTCGTGGCCCAGATGATCCAGGAGATCCAGCGGCCCACCCTCGTCATGTCGCCCAACAAGACGCTGGCCGCGCAGCTCTGCAGCGAGTTCCGGTCCTTCTTTCCCCAGAACGCGGTCGAGTACTTCGTCAGCTACTACGACTATTACCAGCCGGAGGCCTACATCCCCCGCAGCGATACTTACATCGAGAAAGATTCATCGCGCAACGACGAGATCGACCGGCTGCGCCAGTCGGCCACCCGGGCGCTGCTGACTCGACGTGACGTCATCGTTGTCGCCAGTGTTTCCTGCATCTACGGCGTCGGCTCGCCGGAGGACTACCTCGGCGAGTCGATCGAGATCCACGCGGGCGAAGGATTTCGCCGGGATATTTTCCTGCGTAAGCTGACCAACCTGCAGTACCAGCGCAACGACGTCGATTTCGGCCGGTCGAAGTTCCGGGTCCGGGGCGACACGGTAGACGTCCAGCCCTCGTACGACCAGATCGCGACCCGGGTGCAGTTCAACGGCGACGACGTCGAGCGCATTGTCCAGCTGGACCCATTGACCGGCGAGATCATCGGCGACGTCGATACGTTCCAGGTTTTTCCAGCCACGCACTATGTGACGCCCCGGGAAAAACTGGTGCGGGCGCTGGACGCGATCGGCGACGAGCTGGAGGAGCGGGTCGCCTGGTTCGAGAGCCAGGGGAAGCTGCTCGAGGCGCAGCGGCTGCGGCAGCGGACGAACTTTGATTTGGAAATGATGCGGGAGACCGGCAGCTGCGCCGGCATCGAGAACTACTCGCGGCACCTGACCGGCCGCCGCCCCGGGCAGGAGCCCTACACACTGATGGACTTTTTGCCCTCCGACACGCTGATCATCGTGGACGAGTCGCACGTGGGCGTGCCCCAGATCGGGGGCATGTACGGCGGGGATCGCTCCCGGAAGATCCCGCTGGTCGATTACGGCTTCCGGCTTCCCTCGGCCCTCGACAACCGGCCGCTGACGTTTGCCGAATGGGAAACCAAAGTCAAACAGGTCGTGTACGTCACGGCCACGCCCGGGCCCTACGAGGAGCAGCGTTCGCAGCAAACGATTGAAGTAATCATTCGGCCCACGGGCCTGGTCGACCCGACCCTGGAGGTGCGGCCGACCAAGGGCCAGATCGACGACCTGCTCGGCGAGATCCGGAAACGGGTCGATAAGAAGCAGCGCACCCTGATCACGGTGTTGACGAAGAAATTCGCCGAAGATATGACGGACTATCTGCGCGAAATGGGGATTCGCGTGAATTACTTGCATTCTGACGTCGACACGCTCGACCGGGTCGAGATCCTGCGCGACCTGCGCCTGGGCGTCTTCGACGTTCTGGTCGGCATCAACTTGCTTCGCGAGGGTCTCGACCTGCCGGAGGTCGCCTTCATCGCGATTCTGGACGCTGACAAGGAAAGCTACATGCGTGACGCGCGCTCATTGATCCAGACCATTGGCCGGGCTGCCCGCAACCTGGATGGCCACGTCATCATGTATGGCGACTCGATCACGGGCTCGATGCAGCGGGCGATCGACGAAACCAACCGACGCCGCACGACCCAGATCGCCTACAACGAAGAGCATTGCATCACGCCGGCCACGATCGTCAAGGCCGTGTACAACCTCGAGAAGCACCAGGAGCGAGCCGTCGAGGAGACGATCGCAACGATCGCATCCGGCCTGCCGCCCGATGAGATCGAGCGCCTGATCAAGGATCTCGAACGCCAGATGAAAAAGGCCGCCCGCGACCTGCAGTTCGAGCGCGCCGGCGAGCTCCGCGACCGGCTGGTGGCCCTGCGGCGCGACGCGATGGACTACCGGGAGGGCTTGCCACCCGCGGCGGCGGCGGAGTCGGGTGCGTATAACTACCGGCCGAAGAGCAGCCGGTCACGAGCGAAAGTGCGTGGCTGAAAAGACCAACCCCGCGCAGCACACGGAGATCGTGATTCGTGGCGCGCGCGAGCATAACCTGAAAAATATCGACCTGACGATCCCCAGGGACAAGCTGGTCGTCTTTACCGGGCTCTCGGGGTCGGGCAAGTCCTCTCTGGCGTTCGACACGATTTACGCCGAAGGCCAGCGTCGCTACGTCGAATCGCTCTCGTCGTACGCCCGGCAGTTCCTGGGCCAGATGGACAAGCCGGACGTGGACCAGATCGACGGGCTCTCGCCGGCGATCTCGATCGACCAGAAGGGCACCAGCCACAACCCGCGATCGACGGTCGGTACCGTCACCGAGATTTATGACTATTTGCGCCTGATGTACGCACGGATCGGCCATCCCCACTGCCCGATCAGCGGGCACGAGATCTCACGGCAGACGACGGAGCAGATCGCCGACCGGGTGATGGAACTGCCCGCCGGCAGCCGGGTCATGATCCTGGCGCCAGTGGTGCGGGACCGGAAGGGCGAGCACCACGAGATCCTCGTCGATGCGCGGAAGGCCGGTTTCGTCAGGGCTCGGGTCGACGGCAATCTATACGAACTGACTGAACGTGTCCCGCTCGACAAGAACAAGAAGCACAACGTCGAGATCGTGGTCGACCGCCTGGTCATCGAGCCGGAAAGCATCAGCCGCCTGCGCGAGTCGGTCGAGACCGCCGCGAAGATGGCCTCCGGCCTGGTCCTTGTGGTCCCGGCCGACGGGAAAGGCGAAGAGCTGCTCTTCAGCCAGAACTTCGCCTGCCCGTTCGATGGCTTCTCGATGGAAGAGCTGGCGCCAAGGAACTTCTCGTTCAATAATCCGCACGGCGCCTGCCCGGCCTGCACCGGGCTCGGCACTAAGCTCGAGGTCGATCCGGATCTCGTCATTCCTGACAAGTCGCGCTCGATCAGCGACGGGGCGATCCGCACCTGGGGCCGGTCGTCGTACTTTTATAACGATCTTGTTGAGGCCGTGGCCCAGCGTTACAAGATCCCGATGGACCGGCCATTCGCCAAGCTGACGGTCAAAGAGCGACAGATCATTCTCTACGGCAACAACGGCGACCCCCTGCGCGTGAAGTATTTCAATAGCGAGGGCAAACGGCGCTGGTACGAGACCGCCTACGAGGGCATCGTGCCCAACCTGGAACGGCGGCACCGCGAGACGGAGTCCGAGTTCATCCGCGCCGAGATCGAGCGGATGATGAGCGCGCGGCCATGCCCGGTGTGCAAGGGGAAGAAGCTCAAGCCCGAGTACCTGGCGGTGACCGTCAACGACCGGTCGATCATCGATGTCTCGGACCTGTCGATCTCCGCCGCCCAGCAGTGGTTCGCCGACTTGCGCCTGCCCGAGCGCGACATGCTGATCGCCCGCGCGATCCTGAAAGAGATCCGCGAACGCCTGCAGTTCCTGGTCGATGTCGGTCTGGACTATCTGAGCCTCTCGCGGGCGGCCGAGTCGCTCTCCGGCGGTGAGGCGCAGCGCATCCGGCTCGCCACCCAGATCGGATCGAAACTCATGGGGGTGCTCTATATCCTTGACGAGCCGTCGATCGGCCTGCACCAGCGCGATAACAAGAAATTAATCAACACGCTGATTGCGCTCCGGGATATCGGCAATACCGTCGTCGTGATCGAGCACGACGAGGAGACCATCCGCACGGCGGACTTCATCGCCGACATCGGTCCGGGGGCGGGCGAGCACGGCGGCCGGGTGGTGGCGACCGGGACGATCGACGACATTTTGAAGTCCAAGGAATCGATCACCGGCGCCTTTTTACGCGGCGAGCGCAGCATCCCGATGCCGGCACGCCGCCGCAAGGGGAACGGGTCGATGCTCGTGGTCCGTGGCGCGACCGAAAACAATCTCAAGAACATTGACGTGTACTTCCCCCTGGGCAAGTTGATCGGCGTCTCCGGTGTCAGCGGATCGGGGAAGAGCTCGCTGGTGAGCGATATTCTGTATCGCCGGCTCGCGCAGCATTTCTATCGGGCCAAGGAGCGGCCTGGCGCGCACCGCGAAGTTTCCGGGTTGGGCTTTATCGATAAAGTCATCAACGTCGACCAGTCGCCGATCGGCCGGACGCCGCGGTCGAACCCGGCGACCTACACCGGGGTCTTTACGTATATTCGCGATTTATTCGCCCAGCTGCCAGAGGCCCGCGTGCGCGGCTATAAGGCGGGCCGGTTCAGCTTCAACGTCAAGGGCGGGCGATGCGAGAACTGCGAGGGGGACGGCATCATCAAGATCGAGATGCACTTTCTTCCGGACGTGTACGTGCCCTGCGAGGTCTGCAAGGGCAAGCGCTACAACCGCGAGGCGCTCGAGGTCAAGTATCGCGGCAAGAGCATCGCCGACGTGCTGGACATGTCGGTCGAAGAGGCGACGGAGCTCTTCGACAAGATCCCGCGGATCAAGCGAAAGTTGCAGACGTTGTGTGAAGTCGGTCTTGGCTACATCCGGCTGGGCCAGCCGGCGACGCAACTGTCAGGGGGCGAAGCGCAACGGGTCAAGCTCACGGAAGAGCTCAGCCGGCGGGATACCGGCAGGACGTTCTATATCCTGGACGAGCCGACGACGGGCCTGCATTTTGCCGACGTCGAGCGCCTGCTCAACGTCCTCCAGCGGCTGGTGGACGCCGGCAACACGGTGCTGGTCATCGAGCACAACCTGGATGTCCTGAAGACCGCGGATCATATTATTGATTTAGGTCCTGAGGGCGGGGAGAAGGGTGGCCGGGTGGTCGCCGTCGGCACGCCGGAAGAAATTGTCCGTAACCACCGGTCGTATACCGGCCAGTACCTGAAGACGGTCCTGGATCGAGAACTGGCCATCGCCTAGGCAACAGCCCGGGCACTAACTTTCCCCATGGTAACCACGGCGAAGCCGGCATCGATCATTCTGCGGCCGGAGTACCTGCGCGAGCGGCTGAAGGCATTACCGGAGTCGCCTGGCGTCTATTTGATGCGCGATTCGCAGACCCGGGTGATCTACGTCGGCAAAGCGCTAAGCCTGCGCAACCGGGTGCCGAACTATTTCCAGGCCGGCAGCGTGCTGCCAGAACACATCAGGGCCATGGTCGAGCGCGTCTTCGAGTTCGACGTCATCACCACGGCCAACGAGAAAGAAGCCCTGGTCCTCGAATGCACCCTGATCAAGCGCTACCGGCCACGATTCAATATTCGATTGCGGGATGACAAGAATTATCTCTATATCAAGATGCCGATCAACGAGGACTTCCCCAGGATCTATACGGTCCGTAAGCCGGCGAACGATGGCGCCAAGTACTGGGGTCCGTACACACACGCGCTCGCCTTGCGGACCACGCTGAAGACCGTTCGCCGGGTGATTCCGTTTCGCAGCTGCAAGGACACCGAGTTTGCCCTGCACCGGCCCTGTTTTTACTACCACCTGAGTCTCTGCTCGGCCCCCTGTGCCGGCTTTCTTTCGAAAGAGCAGTATCACGAGCAACTGGGGCAGGTGGCGCTGTTTCTCGATGGGCGCTCGGACCACGTCGTGAAGCGGCTCAAGCAGCAGATGGCCGACGCGGCCGAGGCGCAGGACTATGAGGCGGCCGCCCGCTACCGAGACCGCCTGCAGGCCCTGCAGACCATGACTGAACGGCAGAAGATGCAGGCCCTCGGGCACCTCGACCAGGACCTCTTCGGGCTGGCGCGCACCGATGGCCAGGGGTGCGTCCAGGTCTTCGCGGTTCGCGAAGGCAAGCTCTCAGGATCTGAGAATTTCGACCTGGTCGGGCTCGACAAGGAGCAAAGCAATGGCGACGTCCTGAACGCGTTCGTCAGCCAGTACTACGCCAGCGCGACGCACATCCCGAAGGATATTTTCGTGCCAGAGACCTTGCCGGACCAGGGGGTCATCGAGCAGTGGCTGACCGAGCGGCGCGGAAGCAAAGTGGCCGTAAAGGTGCCCCAGCGTGGCAAGCAGCGCGAATTGCTGCAACAGGCGGCGGCCAATGCGCAGGAGACGATGCGCCAGATGCGGATCAAGCTCGACTACGACGCCGAGCGGACCGCGTCGCTCCTGAACGACCTGCAGGAGCGCCTTGCCCTGCCGGCCTTCCCCCGGCGGATCGAGTGCTACGACATTTCGAATATCCAGGGCAAATATCCGGTCGGCTCGATGGTCGTCTTCGAGGATGGACGGCCAAAGCCTGCCCACTACCGGCATTTCAAGATCAAGACCATCCAGGGTGCGAACGACTTCGCGATGCTCCAGGAAGTCCTGCAACGGCGATTTGCGCGCCTGGCGCGCTCCGAGGAGGGGATGCCCTTAGAGCCCAGCTTCAGCCAACTGCCTGACCTGCTCCTGATCGACGGGGGCAAGGGACAGCTGTCCGCCGCCCGGGAGGTGCTCGAACGCATGGGCCTGGGGGCGATCCCGACGTTCGGGCTGGCCAAGCAGCAGGAAGAACTGTTCCAACCCGACCACAGCGAGCCGATTCGGCTTCCCCTGGACTCGGCCGCGCTGTTCCTGGTCCAGCGCGTCCGCGACGAGGCCCACCGGTTCGCGATCACGTTTCACCGCGTCGTCCGCAAGAAAGACGCGTTCGCTTCGGCGCTGGACGGCATCAGCGGCCTTGGTCCGGCGCGGCGGCGGGCGCTGCTCCGGCAGTTCGGCAGCGTGGAGAACATCCGGTCGGCCAGCCTCGACGAACTGACGAACGTCAAGGGCATCACCCGCCCGGTGGCGGCCGCAATCAAAGAGATGCTGTGATAATTGTCTGGTGGAACGATCAGCCCGGAAATGCTCGTTCTGCGGCAAGCCCCAGGGTGAGGTCCGTCTCGTCGCGGGCCCCCGGGATGTCTGTATCTGCAATCTTTGCGTGGCCCTCTGCCAGGAGATCCTGTCCCATCCGGAGGGGCCGCCCGAGCCACCCGGGACGCGGCTTCAGGCATCAGCGACGCCGAATAACTAGGTCGGGACTTCCTCGACGCGGGTTTCTGTCCGGGCGCGTTGGTCATCGCCTGCAGGCCCGCGCCGGTCGTGAAGCCGCAGGTACACGATGACCGGGATCGTCAGGGCAATGACGATCAGCGCCGTGACCTGCGCCTGCTTCAACCCACCCAGGACCACGATGTTGTCGCGCAGGAAGAAAATGAAAAACTGGCTGACCGAGTACAGGACGATATAGATCATGGCCAGCATCCCCTCCGGGTGCACGCGAAGGCGCAGGTTCCAGAGAATCACGAACAGCGCCACGGCGATCAGCAGCTCGTAGAGACTCGCCGGTTGGACCGGGGTGTTGAGCGGCCCGAACGTGTTGGGGTTGGTGTACTCGAAGCCCCAGCCGTTGGTCTTGTAGCCCACGATATCGCCGTTGATGATGTTCCCCACCCGGCCGAGCGCCTGGCCGACCGTCATGCCGAGCGCCCCGACGTCGAGCAGGCTCCAGAACGGCAACCGCCAGCGCCAGGCCGAGATCGCCATCGCCAGTGCGCCCCCGAAGATGGCGCCGAAGAACGCCATGCCGCCTTGCCAGACCGCGATGATCTGGATCGGATGGTGCACGAAGAACGACGGGTTGTTCTGGACCACGTAGTAGAGGCGGCCCCCGGCCACGCCCAGGACTGCCGCCAGCAGCGCGACGTTCATCAGGGCGTCCCGGCTGATGCCGCGCCGGGGTGAATCGCGCAGGGCGACCTGGATGCCGGCGTAGAGCCCGATGGCGATCATGATCCCGTACCAGTGGACCTTCAGGCCGCCGATGGTGAAAAGCACGGGATCGAGCCCGATCTTGATCAGCACAGAAACAGTCTAATTGCCTTCTGTGGGAGATCGGGCCTCGTTCACGGACGAAGTCAAGGCGGAGCTGGCCAACGTACACCCAGCCCGGCCGTGCTGCCGGGAGGCCGAGCTGTATGCGATGGTCACGGCCCTGGCGGGGGAGCCTGAGGGCCTGGTCCTGACGGTCCGTGTCCCGCGCAATGCCGTCGCGCGGAAGATCGTCCAGCTGGCGCGAGCCACCGGCGGCTCGGTCGCCGAGGTGGCCAAGGGCCCGACGGAAAAGCGGCCCAGCTACCGGCTGCGCCTGACACTGCCTGCCGGTCGCGGCTCCAGTGACTCCTGCTGCGCCCGGGCCACGCTGCGCGGGACGTTCCTCGCCCGCGGGGTGATCGGGAACCCGGCGGACGCGTATCACCTTGAAATGACCGTTCCCCCTGGCGCGGATGCGCGCCTGTCGAGGGCCGCCGAGCGCGCCGGCATTCCATTGCGGCGGGGCACCCGGCGTCGACAGACGATCTACTACCTGAAGGGCGCTGAACCGATCTCCGCTCTCCTGGGGCTGGTGGGCGCCAATCGTGCTGTCATGCGCCTGGAGAACGACCGCATCTTCCGGGACATGCGCAGTCAGGCCAACCGTCGCGTCAACAGTGAAACGGCCAACCTGGACAAGCGCCTGCGGGCCGCGCTGCAGCAGATGGACGCGATCCGCCGCCTCAAGTCGCGCGACGCTCGCCTGCGCGCGCTCCCGCCCGCGCTGCGTGACGTCGCGGAGCTCCGCCTCGCGCATCCCCACGCCGGTCTGCTCGAGCTCGCCGGCCATGCCAACCTGAGCAAGTCGGCGGTGGCCAACCGGCTTCGGCGGCTGCTGGACCGCGCAAACGAAACCGGCCCAAATGGTCTAATAGCGTGAGTTACCGCGAGGGGAGGTTGGCATGCCGGTCAAAGTAGGAATCAATGGCTTCGGCCGCATCGGCCGGAACGTCTACCGGGCGGCCCGGGGACGCAAGGACCTCGAGATCGTGGCCGTCAACGACATCACGGACACGGAAACGCTGGCCCATCTCCTCAAGTACGACTCGATCCTGGGGACGTACGAGGGCACGGTCAAAGCTGACGGCGATCACCTCGTAGTCGACTCGCACCGGGTCAAGGTCTTTGCCGAACGGGATCCGGGCAACCTACCCTGGAAGGACCTCGGCATCGATCTCGTGATCGAGTCCACCGGGCTCTTCACCGACGGCACCAAGGCGAAGATCCATATCGAGCGCGGCGGCGCCAGGAAGGTCATCATCTCCGCCCCGGCCAAGAACGAGGACATCACGATCGTCCTCGGCGTCAACGGCGAGAAGTACGACCCGCGCCAGCATCACGTCGTCAGCAATGCCTCCTGCACGACGAACTGCTTAGCCCCGGTGGCGAAGGTCCTGCACGAGAGCTTTGGCATCGAGGCCGGCCTGATGACGACCGTGCACTCGTACACCAGTGACCAGCGCCTGCTCGACGCGCCACACAAAGACCTCCGTCGTGCCCGGGCGGCCACCCTGTCCGTGATCCCGACCAGCACCGGTGCCGCATCCGCGATGGCGCTCGTCATGCCCGAGCTCAAGGGCAAGTTCCACGGGATGTCCCTTCGCGTGCCGACGCCCGATGTCTCGCTGGTCGACCTGACCGCGATGTTCCGCGATCCCGTGTCTGTCGAGACGATCAATGAGGCCCTTCGCGAGGCCGCGGCGGGCGACCTCAAGGGCATCATGGCGGTCACCGATGAGCAGCTCGTCTCCAGCGACTTCAAGGGCGACTCGCACTCATCGATCGTCGACGCCCAGCTGACCATGGTCGTCGGCAATCGAAGCGGCAAGGTCTTCGCCTGGTACGACAACGAGTGGGGCTACTCCTGCCGGGTCGTCGATCTGGCCGTCTTCATGGGCGACCGGCTGAACTGACCACGGACGCCACCGCGGTGCGCAAAGCCACCATCCGGGACGTCGAGGTCACCGGGAAGCGGGTCCTGACCCGCGTCGACTTCAACGTCCCGATGGATCAGGGCCGCATCGTCGACGACACCCGGATCCGGGAAGCGATCCCCACGATTCGCGAGCTGGCCGATCGTGGCGCCCGGGTGATCCTGATCACGCACCTGGGGCGTCCCGATGGCCAGGTCGACGAGGGGGCACGAACCACGCCGGTGGCGGAACGGCTCAGCGAGCTCCTGGGCAAGCCGGTGCGGCACCTGGACGATTGCGTCGGCCCCGAAGTCGAATCGACCGTCAACGCGATGAAGCCCGGTGAGATCGTCATGCTCGAGAACGTCCGTTTTCACCCGGGCGAAACGAAGAACGACCCGGCCTTTGCCCGGCAGCTGGCGGCGCTCGGGGACCTGTACGTGAACGACGCCTTCGGAACCGCCCACCGGGCGCACGCGTCCACGGCCGGCATCGCCGAGTTCCTGCCCGCGGTGGCGGGCCTACTGATGGAACGCGAGATCACGACCCTGGGCCGGATCATGACCGACCCCCCGCACCCGCTCGTCGCGATCATCGGGGGGTCGAAGATCTCGACCAAGATCGGCGTCATCCGGAGCCTGTTGCAGCGGGTCGACCGGCTGTGCATCGGTGGCGCCATGGCCTGCACGTTCTTTAAGGCCAAGGGCGTTGAGATGGGCCGCTCGCTGGTCGAAGATGACCAGCTCGAGGTCGCCCGCGGATTGCTGGCCGAAAGTTCCCAGGGTCGCGGCACCCTCGTCCTGCCGCTCGACGCCGTGGTGGCCGCGGAGGCAAAGCCCGGCGTGGCCTTAAAGAACGTGGATATCAATTCTGTCCCGCCCGACCTGAAGGTGCTCGATGTCGGACCCATGACCGTCGAACGCTTCCTGCAAACCTGTGATGGCGCGGCCGCGGTGGTCTGGAACGGGCCGCTGGGAGTCTACGAGGTGCCGCCCTTCGACCACGGCACCGATGCGCTGGCCCAGGGCCTGGCGGGGAGCGATGCCCAGACGATCATCGGCGGCGGCGACCTCGTCGCGGCGCTGCAGAAACAGGGCCTCGCCGAAAGGATGTCTTTTATTTCGACCGGCGGGGGCGCCACCCTCGAGTTCCTGGAGGGAAAGCGCCTGCCGGGCATTGCGGTGCTGCGCGACGCCGGCCATGCGTAGGCCGCTCCTCGCCGGCAACTGGAAGATGCACTTCACCGTCCCGGAGGGGTTGCAGCATGCCCTGCGGCTTCGCGAAGACCTCGCGCCCTTCGCCGGCGTGATCGACCTGGTGGTGCTGCCGCCGGCGGTCATGCTCTGGGAGGTGGCGAATGCCCTGCGCGGGAGTCCGATCGCCGTGGGCGCCCAGAATGCGGGCTGGGCCGACCAGGGCCCCTTCACCGGCGAGATCTCGCCGCGGATGCTGGCGGGATGGTGCCAGTACCTATTGATTGGCCACTCGGAGCGTCGCCAGCTGTTCGGCGAAACGGACGAAGAATTGAACCGCAAGCTGGCCGCGGCCTTCCGGCACAATCTGAAGGTCATTCTGGCCGTGGGCGAGACGCTCGAAGAGTACGAAGCTGGCCGCACCGCCGAGGTGATCACCCGACAGGTGAGTGCCGCGCTCTATGGCGTCGAGGCGGCGCGCGCGACCGACCTCAGCATCGCCTACGAGCCGGTCTGGGCGATCGGGACCGGGAAGGCCGCCACGCCCGAGTACGCCAACCGCACGATGGGCCTGATCCGGGAACTGCTGGCCGGTCCGTTCGGCGACAAGGCGGATGTCATGCGAATTATCTATGGGGGCAGCGTCACGCCCGCCAACGCCCGCAGCCTGATGGAGGAGCCCGAGATCGACGGGGCGCTCGTCGGCGGGGCGAGCCTGAAGGCCGACGATTTCACCCGGATTGCCCAGGCGACGGCGGAGGTGGCCCTCCCGCGGCAGCGGTGAGCGAAGCGCCGGGGCAGGCGATCGTCCTCGTCATCATCGATGGCTGGGGCTTTCGCGAGGAGGCCGCCGGCAACGCCATCGCCGCCGCCCGCACGCCGAACTGGGACGCCCTCTGGGAACGCTGGCCGCATACCACCCTGACCGCGGCCGGCGAGCCGGTCGGGCTGCCCGATGGCCAGCAGGGGAATTCCGAGGTGGGGCACCTCAACATCGGCGCCGGCCGGATCGTGTACCAGGACCTGACGCGAATCAATCTGAGCATCAAAGACGGCAGCTTCAAAAACAATCGTGTCTTGCTCGAGGCCATGCGGGCGGCGGCCGGCGGCCATGCGCTGCACCTGATGGGCCTGGTGTCGCCCGGCGGTGTCCACAGCGCCAGCGAGCATTTATATGCATTAGTCGAGATGGCGAAACAGGCCGGCGTGCGGGACGTGTATGTGCATGTCTTCACCGACGGGCGCGATGAGCCGCCTACCAGCGCCGCTGACTATGTGCGCGACCTGGTTGCCCAGCTGGAGCGGATCGGGGTTGGACGGATCGCCACCGTGAGCGGCCGGTACTTCGCCATGGACCGCGACAAGCGCTGGGACCGCGTCGAGCGCGCCTACCGGGCGATCGTCGAGGGCGATGGGCCTACCGCGTCAGACCCAATCGATTTCATCAATAGCAGCTATGCCGCCGGGAAGACGGACGAATTCCTCGAGCCGACGCGCATCGTGTCACCCGGTGGCGAGGCGCCGCCCCCAATTCGCGACGGGGACAGCGTGATCTTTTTCAACTTCCGCCCGGATCGGGCACGGCAGCTCAGCCACGCCATCGCCGATCGAGACTGGCCGCACTTTCGCCGAGCCGGCCCGCCCAGGCTCGAGCACTTCGTGACCTTTACCGAATACGAGAAGGGCCTCGATGCGGAGGTCGCCTTCACCGACGAACCGCTCGCCAATTGCCTGGCCGAGGTGATCGCGGAGCAGGGTGGCGCCCAGTTCCACACGGCCGAGACGGAGAAATACGCGCATGTCACGTATTTTTTGAATGGCGGCCAGGAGTCACCCTTCCCGGGCGAGGAGCGGCTGCTGGTGCCGTCGCCCCGGGTCGCGACCTACGACCAGCAGCCCGAAATGAGCGCCGCGCCGGTCGCCGACGCCGTGCTCGACCGGATCAAGGCCAAGCACGACGCCCTGGTCGTGGTCAACTTCGCCAACCCGGACATGGTGGGGCACACCGGCATCTTCCCGGCCACCGTGCGGGCGGTCGAGGTCGTGGACGAGGTGCTGGGCCGCATCGCCGAGGCCGCGCTGAAGGCCGACCGGATCCTCGCGATTACGGCCGACCACGGCAACGCCGAGCTGAAGGTCGATCCGAAGTCGGGGGCGCCGCTGACCGCCCATACGACGAGCCCGGTCCCGCTGATCATAGCGGGGGCCCGCGGGCTCAGCCGCCTTCGCGATGGGGGCAAGCTGGCGGACATCGCGCCCACCCTGCTTCGCCTGGCCGGGACCCCCGTCCCGAAGGCGATGACCGGCGACGACCTAGGGGCCTGACATCTCGATCCAATCCTGATCAGCCCGGCTGAGGAAGACTCGCGCCAGGTCGGCGTCCTGGATCAGCAGGTCGAGCTCGTGGTTCCGGCTGAACCCGGACCGGGTCCAGTTGCAGCTGCCGAACAGCACGAGGGCCCCGTCGATGATCCCAAGCTTGGCGTGCAGCAACTCGCTGCTGGCGGGGGTGAAGAATCGCACCTGGGCCCCGGCAGTCTTCAACACCACCCGGGCGTCGACGTTCTGGGGTTGGGTCGGCTCGAGCAGGACCCGGACCGCGACCCCGCGACGGCGGGCGGCCGTGAGGGACTCGAGCACCAGCCGGTCGCTGAGGTCGAACATCTCCATCACGATGGAGCGGCGCGCGGCGTCGATGGCCGCGAGCGCGGCGTTGCGGATGGCCTCGCCAGGGCGTGTGACCAGGACCTGGACGGCGGCATCAGCGGCGGGAGCGGGGATGGTCGTCGCCCGGCCGGCGATCGCCAGGTCCTGGGCGAAAACGCGCTCGAGGTTGACGACGACGGGCCCTTCCGCCAGGACATCGAAGTCATGGTTCTGCACCGACTGCCGGCCCCAGTTGATGCCACCGACGATCGCCCGTTCGCCGTCGACGATGAGCAGCTTGACGTGGTCGATGGTGCGCGGCTCGATCGGAAAGGCGATGACCGGGATCCCGGCCTGCTGCAACTGCGCCCAGATGGCCCGGCTGCTTCGCTCGGAGGGGTCCATGATCGCCGTCACCGCCACGCCCCGGGTAGACGCCTCGATCACGAGGTTGGCGAGGTCGACCCGCTGGAACTCGTACATCTCGAGCTGGATGGATCGGCGCGCCGCGGCCAGCTCGCGGTCGATCGCGGCAAACGCGTTCGGGCCGTCGGGGAGGGGGAGTAGCCGGTCCGGGCCGAGGGTGATCGGAACGGCCGCGTCGGCCGCGGGGACGAGCTGGGCTCCGGTCGCGACCAGGGTGGCGGTACGGCCCGGCGCACAGGACGCAACCAGGAGGGCCAGGAGGAGGGGCGCCAGGAGGCTGCGAGCCGGGCCGTACACGGCACGACAGTAATACATATCTGTGTATTTGTCAAGACGAACAGACCGCGGGCAATCTGGCGAAGTGGCTGTATAATTCAGCGGCTCTCACCATGCGGACATTCCTCGGCATCGTCGAACTCGGGCTGGCTATCCTCGTGATGCTGGGCATCCTGCTGCAGACGCCCAAGGCGAGTGGGCTCGGTGGCACCATCGGGGGCGGGGGAGACTCTGGGGGCGGCGGCTACCGCACCAAGCGCGGCCTGGAAAAGAACCTCTTTTACGCCACGATCGGGATCGTCGTCCTGTTCGTGGCGGTGTCGGTCGCCTACATCCGATCTTGATCCGCCGCGGGCTGCTCACCTTTGGGGTGGGTGTGCCCCTGGCGATCCTCCTCGTGATCCTCACCCTGGTCTTCCGCAACGTCATCCTGGCTCCGGAGACCGCCCGCCCCGGCGGCACCTATACCGAAGGCGTCGTCGGGCAACTCGGCCCTCTCAACCCGCTCTTCGGCGGGGCGGCGGCGGGATCGAATGATCTTGACGCCCTGCTCTTCGAGCCACTGGTGCGCGTCCTGCCGAATGGATCGGTGCAGGGATTGCTGGCCTCGCGTTGGGACGTCAGCCCCGACCAGCGAAGCTACGTCTTCACCCTCCGCAGCAACGCCCGCTGGTCGGATGGCAGCCCGCTGGGGGCCGATGACGTCGTCTTCACCGTCAGGACCGTGCAGGACCCGCAGTTTCCGGGCGCCCTCCTGAACCAGAGCTGGAAGGACATCATCGCCACCCCGATCGACAGCGGACACGTCCGCTTCGCCCTGCCCGGCCATAACGCCGGCTTCCTGGCCAATCTCGAGCTGCTCGACATCGTGCCATCCCACCTGCTGGCGGGAAAGTCGATGGCGGAGCTGGCCTCGGCGTCGCCCAACATCAATCCCGTCGGCACGGGGCCGTTTCGCTTGACCGCCCAGCTTTCCGACCGGATCGTGCTGGAACGAAACCCGTTTGCCTGGCGTAAGCCCTGGCTCGACTCGATGACCGTGCGCAGCTTTCCTACCCAGCAGGCCGCCCTGGATGCGCTGGATCGCGCCCAGATCGACGGGATGTCCAACCTCTCCCCGGGTGCCGTCGCGCGTGAGGCGTCGAATCGCCAGACGGCCATCCTGACGGCGGCGACCTATCAATACGGCGAGCTGCTGCTCAACCTGAAGCCGGATGAGCCGTTCTTCCAGGACAAACAGGTCCGCCGCGGCATCGCGATGGCGATCGACCGCGCCGCGATCATCCGTGATGTGCTGGGAGGGCAGGCCAGCGTGGCCGATGGCCCGATTCCGCGCTCGATCGGCTGGGCCTACGACGCCAACGCGAAAGCTCCGACTTACGACGCGGCGGGCGCTGCGAAACTGCTGGACACGGCCGGCTGGCCGGTGGTCGCGGGAACCCGGACCAAGGCCGGCACGCCGCTCGCCTTTCAGCTCACGGTCTCGCAGGACGTGCCGCCGTACCAGAAGGTGGCCGAGACCATCGCCAGTCAGCTGGGGGCCGTGGGCATCCGGGTCGACGTGCACCCGGTCACCACCGCCGCCTTGATCCACGACTATCTCAACCCGCGGACGTTCGACATGGCCCTGACGGCCTTCGACAACGGGCCGGACCCCGATGTCTACACCTTCTGGCATTCCTCCCAGACGCACGCGGGAGGCTTCAACTTCTCCTCGATGAAGAAGAACGTCTTCATGGACCAGGACCTCGAGGATGGCCGGGCGACGCTCAACCTGGCGGCGCGCGCCAAGGCCTATTACGACTTCCAGGAACTGTTCGCCCAGGAGGTTCCGGCGATCTACCTCTACAGCCCGCGCTATGCCCTGGCCATCAACCACCGGATCCATGGCGTTCACCTCGACTCCGCGATCGAGCCCCAGGAGCGCTTCGCCTACGTCAACGAGTGGTACGTCGAGGTCGGGCGGTGAGCTGGTGTGCGGCTGAGAGGACTTGAACCTCCAAGAGCTTGCGCTCACCAGGCCCTGAACCTGGCGTGTTTACCGATTTCACCACAGCCGCGTCGAACTACAGATTCTGCCACAGGCGCGGGTGACCCGGGCGGGCCCGGCTGAGTGTCCGCGCAGGAGTTGAGCCAGGCGGAGCGCGCGTTCATCCGCCGGCGCCTGGCAACCCCGATGCGGATCCAGGAGTACCTGGACGGCATCCGATACAACACCGAGGCCGACGGGGAGACCTTCCGGTCACCTCGCCGGGTGCTGCGAGACGAGACCGCCAACTGCATCGAGGGCGCCGTCCTCGCCGCGGCGGCGCTCCGGGTCCGCGGCCGGCCGCCGCTGATCATGGACCTGACCGCGGTCCATGACGAAGACCACGTTCTGGCCGTGTTTCAGCGCGAGGGCCACTGGGGCGCGATCGGGACCAGCAAGTTCACCGGCCTGCGCTACCGCGAGCCCGTCTACCGAACGCTCCGCGAGCTGGCCATGTCCTACTTCGAGCATTACTTCAACCTGGCGGGGGAGCGCACGCTCCGCGGCTACGGCCGCCCCGTGAACCTGGCCCGCTTCGAGCGCCTGGACTGGATGACCAGCGAGTTGGACCTCTGGCCGATCGCGACCCATCTCGAGCGGATCCCGCACGTGCCCGTGCTGGGCCCCTCGATGGCCAGGCGGCTCGGCCCCCTCGATGCCCGGTTGAAGGCGGCCGGCCTCACGCATCACCCCTCCGCCGAACCGCGGCGGCGCCAACGTTGACATTGCTGGTAGCACTTGTTAAATTAGCGAGGCTATCACTCAACCATCGCGGATGGGCCGTGAGCAGGCGACGTAGGAGGAAGGGATGCGGAAGCCAAATACCGAGCCGGATATTCCTCTGGAGGCCGTGCAGGCGCTCCTCACCCGGGTCATCTGGCAGGCCGTCGCGGACATCGGCGTCCCCGTCTACCGGGACGAGGCGGACCGGTTCTTCGCCGGCAACACCTTCGATGAGTACTGCGACTACCTGGGCTGGAATGTGCGGCATGCCCGCGCCAGCCTGAACCGCTTCGTCGACAGCGGGGCCCGTATCTCGGGAAACCACCTGCTGACCCCGGCCGGGCTCGCCAGCGGGCCCAGGGCGCACGCGGTCGCCAGCTAGCCCGACCGATCCAATCTGCCGGCCGGCCCAGGGGTTAATGCCTCTCTAACCTGAACCTGCTACTTTTGGCCCTAGCCAAAAGTACCTGGACTGCCGGTACACTGGAACGAGATCCATGAACCTCCTCCTGGTCGAGGACGAGCGCAAACTCTCAACGCTGCTCAAGCAGCTGCTGGAGGACGAGCGCTACGCCGTGGATATCGCCGCCGACGGCGAGCGGGCCCAGGTCCTGGCGGAAACGGCCCGCTACGACGCCATCATCCTGGACCTCATGATCCCCAAGAAGGACGGCATGGAAGTCTGCCGCTGGCTGCGCCAGAATCGCATCCAGACGCCGGTCATCATGCTGACGGCGCGCGGGCAAATCCATGACCGGGTGGCCGGGCTGGATGCGGGCGCCGACGATTACCTGCCCAAGCCCTTCGCCTTCGAAGAGCTCCTGGCCCGGCTTCGGGCCTTGATGCGCCGGGATCAAAAGAACGGCCATGCGAACCGGCTCCAGGTCGCCGACCTAGTGTTGGACCTCAAGACGCACCAGGTTCGACGCGCCGATACGCCGATCGATCTCACGGCACGGGAGTTCGCGCTGCTCGAGTTCCTGATGCGCCATCCCAACCAGGTGCTGACCCAGGCCCAGATCGCCGAGCGGGTCTGGGACTATAACTTCGAAGGGACCACCAACCGGGTCGCTGTCTACATCTCGTATCTACGTGACAAGATCGACGAGGGCCGCTCCCCGAAGCTGATCCAGACCGTGTACGGCGTCGGTTACCGGCTGTCGGGATGATGTTCCGCGGGGCGCTGGTGCGCCTGGCGGCCCAGTACTTCGTCCTGCTCGTCCTCATCCTGGGATTCTTCAACCTGCTCGTCTACTTCACGGTCTCTGATGCGCTGCACTCGCGCGTGCAGCAGGACCTGCAGAGCTCGATCCGCCTGGCGCGCTCCGCCCTCACGGTCACCGGGGACACGATCAGCGCCAACACCCAGGTGCTCGCGGACCCGACCCTGGCCGACACCTTCGTCCAGGTGCAACAGATCAATAGCCGCCAGCTCGTCAACCCGGCATCCGCCCAGACCGCGATCTTTTCCAGCCCGGCTCTGAATGGGCCGGTGACCTACGCCAAGGACGGCCAGTCCTTCGAAACCCAGGTCACGACGGACAAGGACCTCTTCATCGTGTCGACAACGCCAATCAGGAACAAAGCGAACAAAGTGGCCGGCGTGCTCCAGGTCGCGCAACCGATGTCCTGGGTCGGGGACGCCCTGACGCGCCTCGAGCGCCAGCTCATCCTGGCGTCGATCGTGGCGCTGATTCTCGGCGCGCTCGCCTCGCTGCTGATGGCCCTGCGATCGCTGCGCCCGATCAGCGTCGCGTTCCAGAAGCAGCGGGAGTTCGTTGCCGACGCCTCCCACGAGCTGCGAACCCCACTAACCCTGATCCGGACCAACGTCGAGGCCTGGCTCCGCCGTGCCACGGGAACGCCCCCCGCCTACGGCCGGAATGTGCTCGATGAGGTGGACCAGCTGAATCGCATCGTCAGCGATTTGACGACGCTGGCCCTGGCCGACGCGCGACAGCTGCATATCGTCCGGAAGCCGCTCGAGCTCAATGATGTGGTCACCGACCTGATGAGTCAGACCCAGCCGCTTGCCGACGAGCGTGGGGTGCGGCTCAGGCCGGAGCTCAACGGGGGTGTCCGGGTCGACGCCGACGCGAGTCGCGTCCGGCAGTTGCTCTTGATACTCCTCGACAACGCGCTCTCGCACACGCCGTCGGGTGGCGAGGTTTCAATCGGGATCGAACGGCACAATGGCAACGTCAGGATTATCGTGACCGACAACGGAGGTGGGATCCCGTCGGGAGATATTCCGCACATCTTCGAGCGCTTCTATCGTGCTGACAAGGCGCGCTCTCGTGAGGACGGCGGCAGCGGCCTCGGGCTCGCGATCGCGAAATGGATCGTCGATGCGCACAAGGGGGAGATCCAGGTGAAGAGCACGCTGGGCGTGGGCACCCGGATCGCCATCACCTTACCGGCGCTGGACGACCCGGTGCGAGCGCGCCCCGCCTGACGTGACCCGCGGTCCCGCGTACCTGGGCGGCGTGAAGCCGCAGGGCTGGCGCAGCGCGCTCGGATGTGGTTGCCTGACCGCCATCGGAGTCATCATCGCCGTCATCCTCATCTACACGCTGCCGCACATCGTGTGCGGGAGCGACGCGTCCCGCTGCTACATCCCGACGACGCCGGGCGTCAGTCCACCTTGATCTCGCGGACCGGCCGCAGCGTGAGGAATGCGATCAGGTAAAAGCCGGTCACGATGCCGAACATGACGCGGTAGCCGACGGCGCTGGTCCGGTTGTTGTTGAAGGCGTCGATGATCGGGCCCAGGATCGGCCGCGCAATGAACCCCGCGCTGGCGGTCGCGATATTCGAGACGCCCATGTAGCGGCCGGCTTCGGCCTTGGGAATCAGGTCGGTCATGAAAGCCCAGTCGACGGACAAAAACACGCCGAGCGACATGCCGACGACCACGCCAAAGATGAGGATCCACACGAGGTTGGGGGCAAAGATCAGTAGAGCCGACCCGACGGCGCCGATGAGGCACGCGGATGACACCAGGCGTTTCTTGGGGTAGCGCTCGGCCAGGAAGCCCGCGCTCATCGACATCAGGGCGGCAAACACGACCACGACGGCCTGCAGGGCGCTCGAGTAGAGGGAGGCGTTGCCTTCCGAGTAATGAAACGTAAACCGAATGAAGTTCAGGGCATAGGTCGATATCCCCACCGGCGCCATCAGGAAGAAGAGCCGCGAAACCATCAGCCAGGCGAAGTCGCGATATTTCCGTGCGTCGATCGCAAAACTGAGGAAGATCGAGCGCGCGACCGGCTGG
>CAAGKR010198290.1_pt1 | contig 20784 bp, 17 predicted proteins | sample 2556971 | NCBI WGS metagenome assembly CAAGKR01 (sample SAMEA5207829, study PRJEB30636) | soil metagenome | biome: forest; feature: boreal; material: soil | place: USA | collected 2011-09 | depth 1 m | reverse complement strand
CTGCGGATGAGCGTACCGGCGCGCTCTGGAAGTACGACGTCACAACGCTCGGCGACAACTCCCGAATCACGACCATGCAGACCGCACTCGGCGCGTCGCAACTGCGCCGCCTCGACGAGATCGTCGCCGAAAGAAGCGAGCTCGCGGATCGCTACGACGCACTGCTCGCGGACGTCCCCGGTGTCGGTTTGCCTCCGCGACCTGCGGGCCGGCGAAGTGCATGGCACCTCTACGTGGTCGAGATCGATCATGGCGCATTCGGTTGTCCACGAGATGTCGTCATCGACGCGCTGCGCGCCGAGGGGATCGAGGCGACGCTGCATTACCCGGCGGTGCATCTGCTCACCCTGTACCGCGAACGGGGCGGCGTCCCCGGTACCACACCACGAGCCGAGGAGGCGTGTGAGCGGTTGGTGACCCTGCCGCTCTATCCGACGATGACCTCGGCCGACCAGGACGATGTCGTGGTTGCACTGCACCGGATCCAGGCATGGGCGGCGGCACGCGCGACCGCGCTATGACCCTGCGGGCTCTGCTCGCCCCGGATTGCGGACACGGTGTCGGACTGGGCCACCTCGAGCGCATGCTCGCCCTCGCAGACGCGCTCCAACCCGATGCGTCGATTTCGCTCATCCTGCCGGCAGGTGATTCGATGCTCCGCCGTCGCGTTGAGGATCGAGGCCATGAGGTCGTCGAGGCGCCAGGAGCCACACCGGCGCGGGTCGAATCTGTGGCTGTAACGACTCGATCGGTGGATCTCCTGGTGCTCGACGGCTATGTCTTCGATGTGTCTCTGCAGAGCCGTCTGCGCGAATTGGCTCCACTGACGGTGGTTGACGACCTCGGTCTCCCCGCCGCGTGTGACCTCGCTGTCAATCCGTCACCGGGCGGTGAGCGGATGCGGCCGGACGGCGCGACGTCGTTTCTGGGCGGCGCCGCGTATGCACTGCTCCGAGCTGCGTTTGCTGAGGCGCGAGAGATCGTGATGCGCAACGGCAGATCCCCCAGGACTGTGCTCGTCTCGACGGGAGCCACTGACGTCGACGGCATCGCCGAACGCGTCAGCGTCGAACTGCTATCGAGGGACGCGGAGGTCGAGATTCTCAGAGTAGTCGGGCCGGACGCGCAGGACGTGTCCGGGACCCATCAACCCCGGCTGCAATTGCTGGTCGCGCCGGCAAGCCTCGCCGATGCGCTCGCCCGGGCCACGGTGTACGCGGGAGCGGCCGGCACCACCGCGGTCCAGGCTGCGTGTGTTGGAATCCCCGCGGTGATCAGCGATGTCGTGGCGAATCAGTCTGCTCAGGCGGCCGCACTGGCCGAAGCTGGTTGCGCGGTGGTCGTTGATTCGGATCATCTCGGTTCGGAATGCTTGAAGCTGCTCGACGACGCGGCGCGGGGCGATGCGATGGCCGACCGTGGTCGTGCCCTGGTCGACGGTCGCGGGGCATGGCGAGTGGCGGAGGCGTTGCGCCGGCTCGTTCCGGTGGACACCGCCTGATGCCCGCTGTCCGGAACGTTGCCGTGATACAGGCTCGTGCGGGGTCGACCCGCTTCCCGGGCAAGGTCCTCGCGGACCTGTGTGGCAAGCCAATGCTCGCGCACGTGATCGAGCGCGTCTCACTTGCAGTGACCCTCGATGCTGTTGTGGTTGCGACGACAGTGGAAGCTGGAGATGACGTCGTGGCCAGTCTCGCCGGCGAATGCGGTGCTCTCGTGACCCGCGGGCCGGCGACGGACGTGCTGAGTCGATACCTGCTCGCCGCACGAGAGCACGACGCGGACGTGGTGGTGCGGGTCACATCCGATTGCCCTCTCGTCGACCCAGCGTTGATCGACCGTCTGGTGCGCATGCGCGCCATTGCCGCGGCTGATTACGCAAGCAACGAGCTGCCGCCCACCTACCCCCAGGGATACGATCTCGAGGTCCTCACCACCGAGTGCCTCGAGCGGCTCGACGTCGAGTCAGTCCTGGACTATCACCGCGAGCATGTGACCGCGCGACTCCGCGAGCACGCCGACGAGTACCGCACCGCTAACATGGTCCACGATCGCGACCTGTCATCCATTCGACTGACGGTCGACATCCCCGCGGACCTCGAGCGCGTCCGGAGGATCCTCATGGCGCTTCCGTCCACGCCGCCGCCGGATCTTGCCGCCGTGGTTGCCTGTTTCGAATCGGATTCGACGCTCCGGGACCAGAGCGGGCTGCCTGCGAGAGATGAGCGCTATCGCGCCCAGCGTGATGCAGCCCTCCGAAGCGAGCGCGCAGCGGGGGCTGATCCGAGTTCCTAGCCCGCGCCGGCCGCTAGCCGAGCCGCAACTCGAGGACGATGAAGCCGCCCTCGGAGGCGCCGCGGCGGCGGAAGCCGACCCGCTCGAAGGCGTGCATGGAGGCCTGGTTGTCCGGGTGCGACTCGGCCGTGATCGTGGTGACCAGGTGTTCCCGCTCGATTTCGCCAAGCGCGCTGCGGAGCATCTCCTGGCCGACCCCTCGTCCGCGCGCGGCCGGTGCGACCGCGATCGAGAAGACTCCGGCATCGCCGTCGACGTCGACGCGTACCTGGCCGACCGGGACACCATCCTCTTCAGCGACCCAGAGCCGGCTGCGAGGATCAACGAGGGTCGCGGAGAACCAGCGTGCGTGCTCGGCGGCGGAAACGGTCCGGGCGCTGGTGCTGAAGCGAACCGCGTCCGGGTCGTTCCGCCAGGCCCGGATCAGCGAAGCGTCCTCGACGCGTGCCGTGCGGAGGGTGAGGCCGGGCCGCGCACCTTCGACGGTCAACGAACCAGGTCGTCCCACTGGAGCACCTCGTCCTGCGCCACCGCGCGCGCGACGTGGCGGCCAACGACGTGGTCGAGTTCATGGACCGGGATGCCGAAACCAGGGCGCTTGATCGCGAGATCCTCTCTGGTGAGTGCCGCTCCGGCGGCGACGTCGCGGCTGGCGACGAGACTGCGGCGCCCGAGCCGGAACATCTCCGCTTCGGCTTCGGTCACGCGCTTCACGCTCGCCCCGAGCGACGCCTCGGTCTCACGGATGGCCTTGACCATGGCAGCGAGCTCGTCAGGCTCGAGTGCGAATGGGTGGTCCGGACCCGCCTGGTTCCGGCTCAGCGTGAAGTGCTTTTCCACCGCGCAGGCGCCCAGTGCGACGGCAACGACATCCGCGGTGTGGCCCGGCGTGTGGTCCGACCAGCCGATCGGGATCTGGAACGCCGATTGAAGGGTCGGAATGGCGCGGAGGTTGAGGTCCTCGAAACGCGGCGGGTAGTTCACCGCGCAGTGCATGACCAGCAGGTCGTGGGCCCCGGCGGCTGCGGCGGTGTCGAGTGCACGCTCGATATCGCCGAGCGAGGCCATGCCCGTCGAGATGAGCAGCGGCTTTCCGGTTCGAGCCGCTCGCTCGATCAGGGGCAGGTGGTTGATCTCGTACGAGGCGATCTTGAAGGCCGGAACTCCGATCCGCTCCAGCAGATCGACCGCCTCCTCCTGGAAGGGCGTCGAAAAGAACGTGATCCCCGCCGCAGCAGCGTGGGCGGCCAGGTCGTCGTGCCACTCCCACGGGATCTCGACACGCTTGATCAACTCCCATACGGACTCGCGGTTGCCGACCAGCCCCTGATCCTGCAGGTAGCGCATGTCCGGCGTGCGGCGTGAGTAGAGGCCCTCGGCTGTGTAGGTCTGGAACTTGACAGCATCAGCTCCGGCTTCGGCCGCAACGTCGATGAGCCGGAGTGCTGTCGCCAGGTCGCGGTTGTGGTTCGAGCCCGCCTCGGCGATGACGTAGCACGGATGACCGGGCCCGACAGCCCTGCCCGCGATCTGGAATTCCCGGTTCCCATACGTGTGGGCGCTCACGTCTGGAGATGATAGAGAGCGGTGACCGCAACCCATCGCAGATTCCCGCGGGTACCCTTGGGCCGATGACGACGGAGCCGCAAGGGGAGCCTCGCGCCGCTGGCATCGCCTCGCCGAGCCCCGTCAGCGCCATCGGCGTCGTGATCCCCGCATACAACTCCGCCCGGACACTGGGTGCTGCTCTGGCATCGGTAGCGGCGCAAACGCTTGCCCCGGCGACGGTGGTCGTCGGCGACGATCACTCCGACGACGAGACGCCCGCGCTCGCGCGGCGCTGGTCGGGATTGCTCCCGATCGAGGTCGTCCGCCTCGAGCGAAACTCCGGCCCAGCGGCGGCGCGGCGCGCAGCCATCGCGCGCATCGGCACGCCGTTGATCGCACTGCTGGATGCCGACGACGTCTGGTTACCCGATCATCTCTCGTCACTCGCAGCGCTCCAGACGCGAACCGGCGGCATCGTGTGCGCGAACGCGCTGCGCTGGCATCCCGGCGAGGGGGTTCGGGGAGCAACCCAACGGGACCACTTTCCGATCCCTGAGCCGCAACGCCAGCTGCTCGGCATCCTGCGGCACAACTTCGTGTCCATCGGCGCGTTGTTCCCCCGCGCGGCATATGAGGCGGCCGGTGGCTTTCGCGACGGAATCTCGGGTGCGGAGGACTGGGATCTCTGGATACGTCTGATCCGGGCAGGGCTGAGGGTGCATGGCGCAGCTGCGCCAACCCTTCTGTACCGCGTGGATTCCTCTGGGTTGAGTCACCGCAACGATATCTTCGACACCTACGCGCGGGTCCTCGAGCGAGCGGTGAACGAAGCCGGCGACGACCAGCAGCGGGTCGTCGCGCGGGAAGCGCTCTCGTGGATGAAGAGCCGGCGGTCATTGGCTGCGGCCTACGCTCACGCACGCGAGGGGCGGCCGTGGCAGGCGAGAAGGGCTGCGCTCGCGTGCCTGCCCGGATCGCCTCGCTTCATCATCGAGGCCGGACTCATCCTCGCCTCACCCGCCCTCGCGGTCAGGATTGGCGACGCCCGTCGCCGCCGTCGGTGGTGACCGAGGACGAGCTTCCCGTCGAAGCCGGAGTACCCGATCCGCTCGAGAGCCTCGGCTTGCGGAGGATCCTTCGCTCGGCGTCGGGGCTTTCCGGCGCCTCGCTGATCGGATCGGTGCTCGCCGTCGGCGCCGGATTCCTGGCCGCACACTGGCTTGGGCCGGCTCGATACGGCGACGGTCAGTTCGTGCTGCTCATCTACCTGTACGCGACGTTGATGCGGAGCGGCGTCTTCGAGGGCTCGATTCGGGCCGTCATCGACCACCTCTCGCGCGGCGAGAGTGATCAGGCACAGCACGCGCAGAACGTCGGCGTGTCGTTCGAACTGGTCGTTTCCGCGCTCCCCGGCGTTGCGCTCGCGATTGTCGGGCTCTTCATCTCCCCTGGTGCGATCCGGCTCGGCTTGTTCCTCGCGCCCGTCGCGGTGATCGCATCGAGCGGCAGCAGTTTTCTCTCCACGCTGTGGTCGGCTCGCTCGCGTTTCGATGTCGTCGGCAAGGTGGCCGTCGCCCAGGCCACCCTCGGCCCGCTTCTCCTGGTCGCGTTGGTCGCCGCGCTCGGGACTCCCGGCGTGTTCCTCGCGCCCGCCCTGGCTTCGCTGCTCACCGCGGTGCTCTACTTCGTCTTCCGTCCGCCGTTGCAACTGCGCCCGTCGTTCGACTCGCGGTCGGCGCGCCCCTTCCTGCGCGTCGGATTCCCACTGGGCCTGCTCGCGGAGGTCTACTGGGCATACCGTCTCGTGGGCAGCTCGTCCATCGCGATCGCGTCGTCCTCGTTCACATTGGGCCTCTACACGTTCGCCGCTGCCCCGATTGCGGTTGCCACCAGCGCGATCGGCGGTATCCAGGCGGTGCTGTTGCCGACCATCTGGCGGGAGCTCAGCCGGGGCGCAAGCGGGCCGATCTGGGCTCGCCACGCTGAGCGGATCACGATCGCGATGGCGCTGATTGCCGCAGGTGTCGCGGGCCTTGGCCAGGCAGGATTTGCACCCCTGGTCATGGCCTTCATCCCAACCTTTGCGGGCTCCATCCGGTTGTTCGACATCCTGGCGCTGACGATCCTGCTCCTGCCGATCGCCACCGTTCCCTCGCTCGTGCTCGACTCAAAGCGGGTGAACCGTCAGAAGCGCCACCTTTCCATATGGATCGTCGCCCTTTTAGTCAATATCGTCGCGAACGTGGGTGTTCTGCGGGCCGGCTGGGGCCCGCAGGCAATCGCGATCAATGACGTCTGGGTGCAGTTCCTCGTGGCCGTGGTCATCTTCGAGACGGCTGCTCCATACATTTGGGATACTGGTGTCCGTCAGCGCGGCTCGCTCTACGCGAAGATGGCGCTGGTGCTGGTGGTAGCGGTCGCGGTGACCGTCGTGCTCGACATGGGCGTTTCGGGTTTGCATCCACGCCACCTCGATGTTGCGGCCATTCTGCTCCGCTGTGGCGGCACAGCCGTGGTCTGGGGGGTCGTCGGGGTCGTGCTGTTACGTCCACGAAGCAACGTCGCCGCCGCCACTTAATGAGTACAGGTACGGAAGAGGCGAGCCAGGTCTTGCGCGATACTCCTTCGATGCCGCGCCGCGGATTCGCACCCTTTGCCTTCGTCCTGCTGGTGGTTCTCGGTATCTGGATCATCTCGGGCGTCAGCGCCGGAGATATCGCCAAGTTCGCTGGATACGAAGTCGGTTTCGTGCTGCTTCCGGGAACTGCTCTGCTCTGGGCTCTGCGGCGAAGCCGCCGCGGGGTGCTCACGACCATCGCACTGGGCTGGCCGCTCGGGCAGACATTGGAAATCCTCGCGTTCAGCGCGACTGCTGCGTTCGGCGCGCGAAGTCTTTTCGTCGTCTATCCCATCGTCGTGATAATCCCCTGCGCCTACCTGATATGGAGGCGGGGCGGCGCGCCCGCGCGCGACACGCCCGGCGACGAGATGTCGAGCCGGCTGATGTGGACCGCCGCCGTGGCCCTGTCGGTTGGTGTTGTCTACCTGGCACTGGCGTTTCTCCCGCAGGTTCCGCTGCCGTCCACATCGCATTCGGTGTCGTACTACGTCGACTTTCCGAATTTCATCGGCCTCATCGCTGAGGTGAGGAACCACTGGCCGGCGACCAGCCCCGGTCTGTCGGGCGTTCCGCTCCACTACGAATGGTTCGTCTTCGATCACATGGCTGCAATCAATCAGGTCACGGGCGTGAGCATCCCCGTCATCGGTTTCAGGCTGGACGTCTTCCCAACCATCCTCGTGCTCGGATGCCAACTCTTCGTCGTTGGGCGCTTCCTCGGCCGGTCGGCGCGGACCGGCGCGCTCGCAATCATCGTCGCGTTCCTGCTCGGCGCGCTCGACCTGACCGCCGATCTGAACCAGCAGAGCCCGTTCTTCGATCAGTTCAATTTCCACCTGTGGGGAAGCTGGACGTTTCCGTTCGGGCTGATGTTCTTCATGGCGCTCATCTACCTGATTGCCGAGCGCCTGCAGGCCGCGTCCTGGCGAGGGATCGACGCTCTCGGCGCCTGGATGGTCATCGCCCTGATCATGGTCGGTGCATCCGGGGCGAAGGCAACCGTACTTCCGGTGGTGATCATCGGAGTCGGGCTCTACGCGGTCTGGGAATTCGTTGCTCGGCGCGCCATACCGGTTACCGCGCTCGCAACGCTCGTACTCGCTGTGGTGATCTTCGCCGCCACCTTTCTCATCGTCTACGGGAGAGGGGTACCGGGCACCGGGATTGATCCGTTCGTCTCGCTGAGTCACACCGTGACTGGGACAGTGGCCTCCTCGATCTCAAGCTCCACCCTGCGCACCGTCGCACTTCCTCTCGCCTATGCGGCGGGGCTCGCCGGCATCGTGCTCCCGCTCGCGGGAATCCTGTATCTCCTCACGCCGCGCCATCGAGCCGAGATTCGCAGACTCAGGCTCTGTCTGTTCCTCTTCGCGGCCGGGGTCCTCATCACGAACGTCGTCCATCAGGTCGGCGCGAGTGAGCTCTACTTTCTGGACACCGCCTATGCGGCTGGAGTCATCGTCGCGGCGGCTGGTTTGCGCCTCGCGTGGGACGACCTCGGGAGTGCGATCCCGGTCTCCAAGCGAACAGCCCTGCTTGCGCTCGCAGGCTGGATGTGCCTGATCCTCCTGGTCATCGGCTTCACGACGCCGACACTTGCACACCCCGCCGGCCTCCTCCTCCGGTACACCGCGATCGCAGTCCTTGCGGTCATCTTCGTGGTGGTCTGCGCGTTGGGGCTCAGAGCTCGCCGCAAGCCCATCGCCGGTGCGATGGCGCTAGGGTTGCTCCCACTGCTTGCGACGAGCGCGCTCACCTCGCCGATCCAGCTTGCCGCCACCGTCGAAAGGGCCCTGACCGGCAAGTCCGTCACCGTGACCCAACCCGATCCTCAGAAGGTGCGCGGCTTGACACCGGGTCTGGTCGTGGCCCTCACTTGGCTGCAGGACAATACCCCTGTGAACACGATCTTCGCGGTCAGCAACCATTGGATCAATCCGAGCGGATCCGACGGGCGCTACTACTACTACTCTGCGTTTTCGGAACGGCGGGTGTTCGTGGAGCCGTACACACCCGACGACTATGGGCTCGACAATCCGCCGCTGACACCAGGTTTCGTCGCGTTCCTGGGCCGCGTGATGTTGAATGACGAGGTGTTCGACCACGCGGATGTGTCAGCGTTGCGGGTCCTGACTGATCAATATGGCGTGCGCTACTTGCTCATCGATCGTCTCCACCACAACGCCGATCCAGCGGTGCTGCAACTCGGCAGGATCGTCTTGACGAACCCGGATGCCACCATCGTGGCGGTGGGCTAGGACAGGTGCCGCCGACAACGCAGCTCGCTCCCGGCATCTCGGCGGTGATTCCCGTGCACCGGTCCGAAAAGTCGCTCCCGCTGCTCCTCCCACGCCTCAATGCAGTGCTCGACAGCGTGGCTCCGGCACACGAGATCATCCTCGTCGACGACGGGAGCCCAGACCGGAGCTGGGACGCAATCGCAACAGCAGCAAAGGCTGACAGCCGGATCCGTGGCATACGTCTCATGCGTAACTTCGGTCAGCACAACGCCCTGCTCGTGGGGATTCGCGCGGCCCGCTATCAGATCATCGTCACGCTGGATGACGATCTGCAGAATCCGCCCGAAGAGATCGGCCGGCTCCTCGAGCAGCTCGCCGACGACGTCGACGTGGTGTACGGGTCGCCGATTTCGGAGAAGCATAGTCTCTGGCGCTCAGCCGCCTCACGCATCACGAAATTCGCCCTGCAGGAGGCGATGGGAGCGCCCGCCGCGAGAAGCGTGAGCTCGTTTCGCGTCTTTCGGACCGACCTTCGGCGAGCGTTCGAAAGGTTTCAGAGTCCCGACATCTCGGTCGACGTGCTGCTGACGTGGGCGACGAGCCGATTCGCCGCGATCGGCGTTCGTCAAGAGCCGCGATCCGAAGGCCGATCCAATTACACCTTCGGACGGCTCGTCCACCATGCGCTGAACATGATGACCGGATTCACCAGCAGACCCCTTCGGGTTGCCAGCATGGTCGGCTTCCTCTTCACCATCTTCGGTGTCGTGGTGTTTGCCGTGGTGGTGATCCGCTACTTCGTCGGTGGAAACTCGGTGCCGGGTTTCCCGTTCCTCGCGTCGATCATCGCGATCTTCTCCGGAGTCCAGTTGTTGATCCTCGGGATCATGGGTGAGTACGTCGCCCGGATGCACTTCCGTCTCATGGAACGGCCGACCTACGTGGTCGCCGAGACAACTGACGCAGACGACGGCTCCCCTTCCTGAGGCCGCGTGGCACCTGGATCCCAGCCTGGGGCCGGGGCTATACTCTCCGCGAATGGCAGGATCGGGGAAGGTCACGCCGCGCGTCCTGATTGTCGGCTGGGGCTTTCTCGGGGCCTCCATCGGCAGCAGGCTGCTCACTGATGGAGTTGACGTGACCGGTCTGACCCGTTCGCGCACGTGGCGCAGCGAAGCGGGACGCGCCGAGGGTGCACGCATGGTCGAGGGCGACGCACGTGAACCCGGGATCGTCGAAGGAGCGGTACGCGACGTCGATCACGTCGTCTTCTCGGCAGGAGGAGTCACGCCCCCGTCGGCTGAGGCAAATCCAATCGAGGCCACAAAGGGGATGCTGCTGCCCCTGCTCACGCTCCTGGAATCGCTTCGTGACCGGCCCCAGGTTTCGCTGACGTACATATCGTCCGGCGGCGCAGTCTACGGTAACCCCGCTCACCTTCCCGTGAGCGAATCTGACCCGACGCGGCCTATCTCGCCGTACGGCGCATTACACGTCGCGGCCGAAGTCTACGCGCAGATGTCCGCGCGGAGGTCGCATGCGAAGCTGCGCATCGTGCGGTGCGCCAACGTCTACGGTCCGTATCAGGCGCACGACCGCGACCAGGGCGCAGTTGCAGTCTTCCTCGACAGGATCAGCCGCGAACAGCCGATTCGCATCTTCGGCGACGGTTTAGCACTTCGCGATTACGTGTTCGTCGCGGACGTCGCCGATGTCGTGGCTCGAGTCGTTCTGGGTGGCCTGGACGTCGGCACCGTCAACCTCGGCTCCGGGCGCGGGCTCACCGTCCTCGAGATCGTGCGCGCCATCAGCGATGCGGCCGGGAAACCCGCGCACATCGAATTCGCTCCCGGGCGCAATTTCGACGTCCGGGGCGTGATCCTCGACATATCGCGGCTGCAGTCAATCATGGCGTACCGCCCGACCGACTTTGTTCGCGGGCTCGAGCTCACCGCCGCGGCATACAACGAGACGTTGCGCGGGCGTGCGGTCGCTCAGACTGAGATGCTGACCACCTGATTCGGATCCCCGAGCGTCAGCGCGTGCGAGGCCGCGCGATCACGGTGAGCGATGTCCCGATGGGCAACCTCCGGCGATGACGTATGGCGAACGCTTCACGGCGCAGCACCTGATACGCCACCTCGTTGATCACCGGAACGATCTGGAACTCCGAGTCGAACACAGCGCCGAAGTCATGCTGCCGTCTGAGTGAGAGCCGCCGGCGCAGCCACATCACCGGGTAAAGCGGGAACATGAAGTAGCTGAGGTATTCGATGTCGAAGCCGGCCGACCGCAGCGCTTTGGTGAGGCTCGCCGGGGTGTAGCGACGCATGTGCTCGGAGGCTTCGTCGAAGGAACTCCACAGCTTCGGATGCGCGGGGACGGTCAGCACCACACGGCCGCCCGTCGTGAGGCGTGAGCGCATCTGTTGCAACACACCGGCCTCATCACTGATGTGTTCGAGAACATCAAAGGCGGCGATGATGTCGTAGGACTCCGTGGTGGGCAGATCGGTAAGGTGCCCGTTGGTGACGGTCAGCCCGGTGCGCTTGCGCGCGGCCTCGGAGGCGGGTCCACTCACCTCCAGCCCCTCGACGCTGCCACGCCCTGCCGCCGCACGCTTGAGCACGCGAAGCACGTTGCCGCTGCCGCACCCCACTTCGAGAATGCGAAAGCCGTTCGGGAGACTCTCGATCGGATCGCCGACCAGGGCGGCAATGATCAGGTTGCGAGCGCGGAACCAAAAGTGTCGATCCTCGACCGCCAGCAGCCGTTGGATACCGGCCGCGTCGTATGCCGCCCAGTGGGTTTCGGACGCCACAGGGCTATCGATCGTCTCTGGCGCGTCGAGCCCTGGCATCGAACCCATCCGGGGCAGTCTAGGCCCGCCGAGCGCCATGCGGCGCGGCTCCGGCGAGCCGGAGATACAGGTCGCGGTGTGATTCGAGCATCCGCGGCATGGTGAATCGCAGTTCGAATCGGGCGAGCGCTGCCTGTCGCATCCGTAGCGCCATAGCGGGATCGCTCAGGATCCGCGTGATCGCGGTCGCCAGAGCCGCGGGGTCCCCTGGCGGCACGAGGAACCCGGTCACGTCGTCGATGACCGCCTCAGGCATCCCGCCGACGTCGGTCGCGACGACGGGAACACCCTGGCTCATGGCCTCGAGCACGACCAGCGGAAGGCCCTCGATCTCCGAGGCCAACACAAACAGATCGGCCGCCCGGAGCAGGTCCCAGGGCTCACTGACCGCGCCGTGGAAGAGCACATTGGCCGCGACATCGCGAGCTGCCGCACGCTCGCGAATCGCCGGCAGCATCGGGCCGTCGCCTGCGAGGACGACCCGAATTCCCGGGAACCGCTCCGCCAGGGCAGCCGTCGCATCGACGATCACAGCCTGCCCTTTCGTTGGAGTGAAGTTCGCCAGGCAGACGATCACCGGACCCTTATCGGGAAGGGCCAGCCGCGTACGCGCGCCGGGGTCGACGCCATAGGGGATCGACCGCGATCCCCACGGGATGATCTCCATGATCTCCCGATGGAAACCACGGGCCGCCATAGCGGCGGCGGGTCGCTCGGCGGGCACCACGATGGCGTCGAGGGCGCCGGCCAGACGGCGATCAACGCGACGCTCCACGGGTTCCAGGATGCTTCTCGGCATCGCAGTGCTACAGACGGTCATGAGGCAGCGGCGGGCGGTTGTCTGCGCCGCCAGGACCGCGGCCAGCGCGCTGGCCGCGCCTGGGTAGCCTCCGTTGATGGAATGGAAGATGTCGAAGTCGTAAGGTTTGAAGGCTGCTGCAAGCCGGCGACGGTTCGCGGGTAGGCTCGCGTAGCGCAGCGCGTCGTGCCCGACGCGCAAGGCGGGAGCCTGAAGGCGCAGGGCCTGCGCGAGATTGCGAATCCGCGACGGCGTCGATTCGGTACCGAAGCTCGGCTGCCGAGACTGATCGGGCTCATGCGAACTCCGCTTGGGAAAGGCGGTCGCAGGCTCGACTATCCTCACAACGTGCACATTCACGTCTCGGCGCTCACGGACACCCAGGAAATCAATGAACTCCGGCCACGGGGGCACGAAGAGGTGCACCTCGAAGATCTCGGGGTCCATACTCCGTACAACGTCTCGAACGTACGTCTCGGCCCCGCCGATACGAGACGCATGGCCGTAGAAGCCGATCCGGATCCTCGCCGAGCCGTCTGGGCCACGGTGCGTTGCGGTCACTCGCTCGATCTCATCCGCGGTAATGATGTCAAGTCGGCCGCACTAGCCGGGTGCTTCGAATGATCCTAGATCTCGGCTGTGGCTCAAAGAAGCGACCCGGCGCTGTCGGAGTTGACATCAACCCCGCGTCGGGCGCCGACGTGATGCACGACCTTGATGCTCTCCCGTATCCCTTCGAATCATCGAGTGCCGATGAGATCTATCTCGATAACGTCCTCGAGCATCTCGCCAATGTGGTCACCACGCTCGAGGAGATTCACCGGATCGGCAAGCCCGGGTGTCTGGTGCGGATCGATGTGCCGTATTTCCGCTCCCGCTGGGCCGCCGTGGATCCGACACATCGCCACGCGTTCGCCGTCGACTCGCTCGGCTACTTCGATCCGGCGCATGTCTTCTATAGCGAGTATCACTATTCGGCCGCTCGATTTTCGATTCAACGCGTGGTCTTCAACGAGCGGTTTCCGTCGACAGGCGCGCGCGGCCTGCTGGCTCGTCTGGCGAATCGCTGGCCGGAGCGCTACGAGCAACACCTCTCGCCGATCCTTCCGCTCGACGAGCTGACCTTCCTGCTCCGTGTGATCAAGGGATAGCCAGGTTCTCCTCGGGGAGCACCCAGAGGTTCGGGTCCCCATCGAGAAAACCGCTGATCTGCGCAAGCGCCTGCTCCTCTGTGTCGCACTCGCGCAATACCTGCGCAAACCGCGCGGCCGCCGTCGGGCGCACCGAGAAGAAGCGAGGGAACGTCACTGCCAGGACTGGCTTGCCGAGATGGACGCTCTCGTAGAGTGCTGTGCTCGGAAAGTCGGTGAAGATCCGATCGACCTCACTGACCACCTTCGTGAACGGGCGCGTTTCGTAGGCGACATGGCGCAGGCCTCGCTCTGCAATTATGGAGGGAATCGGGTCGACGGCTTGATCGCTCGAGGGGAGTCCTTTCCAAATGAACCGAAGGTCTGGTCTGGTTCCCATCAGGTCAAGGATGCGGAGGTGCCAGCGGTGATACCACGCGTCGTCGAAGTTGCAGCCACTGACATACCTGGAGTCACCCAAGAAGAACGCCGGCAGGTAACAGATCGGGCCCTCCCCCTGGGCGAGACGGCGATGCGATCGCGCGCCCTCCAGAAGCGCCCTGATTCGAGGAGCGAAATACGTGACTCGAGGCGCAACGACCCCCAGCCTGGTCGCGGCGTCGGTGAGCTCATCACCCATCGTCGGGTCACTCGCCGCCAGTTCCTCGAAGTTCACGGTTTCCATGACCAACCAGAATCCATACGCGAGCAGGTGGTCGCCGTGCTGAACAAGCATCCGCGGGATGCCCGCAGCCCGAGCGGCATTGAGGCACGCGAACTCCTCCAGAGAGCTGGGATTGGCGGCCGCGACTCGCTCGATGGCGAAAGCCGCGAGGTCGCGCTGTGCCCGTCGCGCCGCATCGGCGACGGTGACGCAGATCCCATGCAGAAACACAGCCAACCTACTCTGGAGAATCCTCGACGCGCCCGGGACACCGGCCCAATCGTCGACTTCCTCGAGCAGTGACGTGAGTGCCGGATCGAGAGCGGTGACCGGCCGAACGTTCAAGTCGATGCGACGTCCCGGCGCGTGACTCGGAGGGAGCCCGGGGTCGACGACGCGAAATGACGCGCCACCACGGGTGATGAAAGCGGTGTCGCGTCCCGCACTGTGCTCGTCGGCGGCGAATTGGTCGGCACCATATCCCGCGTACCACAGCATCAGCGTTGTTGATCGATGCGTGCGCCTCTTGATATGTCGCCGGTACACGCGACGAGATGGTCCAAGCGTGCGTGAGACCTCGCGCCGCGCACACGCGAGCAGATGCTGGGGTGGCCGGCCGGCCGGCGCCGGCCCATCGACGGGACGCGCGTCGTAGGTGAGCGAGCGTGCCCGGGCGATCATGGGAAGAAGCCGGCCGGCGAGCGGGGCATCGCCCAGACTTGGCCAGAACTGCAGATGTCCGTTGTGGAAGCCGGTCGCTTCCACAGGGCCGACCTTGCCAACATACGTGATCGACTCCGGCGCCAGCGTGTCGACAGCACCAGCAAGCATCCGTGCCGTCATCACTAGCGAGTCGACCGGGGGCACCATCAGGTGAGCGCATGATGGTGCGACGCCGTTGAGCTGGCACGCGGCGTCCAGGCGGTTGAGCCAGTCCAACTGCCATCGCTGGTATGCGTCGGGATTCCGGCAGAATTCGGGACGTTTCGTGTGATCGTCCAGCACTGTCGGTGAGAGTCCAGCGCGCTTGCATGCCTCGAACGCTGACGCGGTGAGCGCGACAACCGTCCCGGGATCAGTGAGCCGGTATTCGCCAGGATCGTGAACGAAGATGGCGGGTGCGGCCATTGCATCGAATGCTAACCTGAAAATGAACGGGTACAGTACGAGCCTCGTGGCAGGTCAACCAATGCACATCCACTACCACACTGACTGCTACTGGTTCGGCGGCAGCGAAATCGCTCTTCTGCTCCACCTCGAGGCAGCTTTCGAGAGCGCTGACGTGGACCCGAGCTTCACCTACCGAGCCGGGTCCGAGTACGAGGCAGGGCTGCGCGCGCTGGCTTCGGCAAGAGTGCGGGCCGGGCGTCTTCGGCTCCCCGATCCGGCGGATCTCAAGCAGGCGCTCTCCCGAGGCCGATCGCCCCGGGTCGCCAGGGCGCTTCGAGGCGGGGTCTCACTGCTCCCGCTGCGCCAACTCTGCATGGCGTGGGACATCGGCCGCATGTATGCGGTGTTTCGCGCCGGTAGACCGGACGTCGTCCATATCAACAACGGTGGCTACCCCGGCGCAATCTCGTGCAGCGCCGCGGCGATCGCCGCCCGCATCGCTCGCGTTCCAGTGGTCGTGTACGTGGTGAACAACGTCGCCATTCCATACAACCGGCCGAGTCGTGTGCTCGACTATCCGGTGGATCGATTGGTGGTGCAGTCGGTCGACGTGTTCGTCACCGCCTCCGTTGTCGCATCGCACGCGCTGGCATCCGTGCTACATCTCAGCGACCACCAGCACACCGTGATCCCCAACGCAGCCGAGCCCGGAGTCGCAACGGCGTCGCGTGCCGAGATACGCCATGACCTCGGGATATCAGACGACCGTCTGGTTCTCCTCGTGATGGCGCGACTCGAGAAGCGGAAGGGCCACACATATCTGCTCGACGCGCTGCCCCAGCTCCCCGAACAAGTGCGCGAACGAACCATCGTGTTGGTGGCCGGCGTCGGCCCCGAAAGAGAGGCACTCGAAGCGCAGTGCGCTGCGATGCACCTCGGCGACCGCGTTCGTTTCCTCGGTCAGCGCAACGACCGCTGGTCGCTGTATGAGGCGGCGGATGTCGTCGTCCTTCCGTCGATCAGCCACGAGGACATGCCGATCGTGATCCTTGATGCGATGGCCGCCGGCCGCCCGGTTGTTGCGAGCAGGGTGGCGGGCATTCCTGAGCAGGTGGTTGACGGCGTCACCGGGCGACTGGTTCCACCTGGCGACGCTGCGACCCTCGCCGAAGCGCTCGCGGCAATCCTCGCGGACCCGACGGGTCGTGACGCGATGGGCAGGGCCGCGCGCGGGCGTTACGAGTCCAGATACACACCGCAACGGTTCGTCGACGCGTACCGCCGGCTGTACGTTTCCCTCCTCGAGCGCCGGCGACGGCGCGAATCGCAACCTTCGGCGGACAGCCGTGACCCCGTAGCATCTGGAAGGAACCGTCGCGCATGCATCTGAACAGCGTTCTCATGTTCCGCGAGCACCTGCTGCCCCTCTTCGCCCCAGGCGCGCACGTGCTCGAGCTCGGTCCAGACGGTGACCCATCCACGTACCGGCGGGAGGTGGCAGTCCAGGTGACCTGGTCCACGGCCGATCTCGCAACTGAGGTCGACGCGCACGGCGGGCGCCTGTGGGGCACCGGCAGCGGCAGCGAGCTCACCTACCGGATGACCTCCGACTACGAGATCGAGGCGCCCGACGGAACGTTCGACATCGTCGTCTCGGGACAGGTGATCGAGCACGTCCGCAAGCCGTGGCTCTGGCTCCGCGAGCTCGCCCGAGTCTGCAAGCCGGGCGGCCTAGTGCTGACCGTCAACCCGGTGAGCTGGCCGTACCACGAGGCGCCGATCGACTGCTGGCGCATCTACCCGGAGGGCATGCGCGCGCTCTGCGAAGAGGCGGGGCTCAGCGTCGAACTGTCGGTGTTCGAGAGCCTGGAACAGCGACCGCTGGCGTGGTACCCGGGCAAGTCCTACAACGCCGGACGGGGACCGAGAGGGCGGGCGCTCAACCGGGTCAAGGCAATGACCGGCTACCCGCTGACGATCGCATTCGACACGGTGACGATCGCCCGCAAACCCTCAGCCGGCGCGACGCCAGCGGGTCCGTAGGCGCTCAGTCCGCCACACGACCGGTCTGCCACCACGACACCGTACGGCGAAGCCCATCCTCGAGCGGGACCGTTGCCTGCCACTCGAGCTCGCGCCATGCCACGGTCACGTCGGGACACCGCCGCTTCGGATCGTCCACTGGCAGTGGGTGCAACTCGATTGGGGACTCACTCGAGCAGATGACCCGCACCAACTCGGCGAGTTGCTGCATGGTGACCTCGTGCGGATTGCCGAGGTTGACCGGCATCGAGTAGTTCGAGCGCAGCAGCCGAATCAACCCCTCGATGAGGTCGTCGACGTAGCAGAGGCTGCGCGTCTGGGACCCGTCCCCGTAGACGGTGATGGGCTCCCCGGCCAGCGCTTGGGTGATGAACTGTGGCACCGCACGCCCGTCCTGCTCACGCATCCGTGGCCCGAACGTGTTGAAGATTCGCGCGATGCGCACGTCGACGCCACGCGCGCCGTTGAACGCCATCGTGAACGCCTCTGAGACGCGCTTCGACTCGTCATACACGCTGCGCGGACCGATTGGGTTGACATTGCCCCAGTAGGTCTCCGGCTGGGGGTGCACCGCCGGGTCGCCGTACACCTCGCTCGTCGAGGCGAGCAGGAAGCGCGCCCCCTTGTCCTCGGCAATGCGGAGCGCGTTCATGGTGCCGAGCGTGCCAACCTCGAGGGTCGCAAGCGGATGGCGCAGGTAGTCGACCGGCGATGCCAGCGAAGCGAAGTGCAGGACCGCGTCGACGGGGCCGTCGATGCTCCAGGCAGCGGAGACGTCATCGATACGCAGCGTGAAGCGCGGATCTCCCTTGAGGTGGCTGACGTTGCGCCTGCTGCCGGTGATCAGGTTGTCGACGCAGATCACCTCGACGCCGTCGGCGATCAACCGGTCCGCCAGGTGCGACCCGAGGAATCCCGCGCCGCCGGTGACGACGACGCGCGAAGGGACCCAGGTCATGGCACGGCGACAAGCTCCGGGGCGACCTTGGCGCCGGGCTTCGCGCCCTTGACCGGCCGGGGTTTGCGAATCGGCCGGCCGACGCCGATGTACGTGAACCCGAGGTCGACCAGCTCATCCACGGGAAGGCAGTTGCGTCCGTCGACCACGAGGTGGCGACGGACGAGAGTCCCGGCTCGAGCCCAGTCCAGGCCGACGTATTCCGGCCACTCCGTGACCACCACCACCGCGTCGGCCCCGGCGATGCATGCGTACGGGTCGTCGACGAGATCCGTCCGAGGGAGCAGCGGCCGCGCGTTCGCCATCGCGACCGGGTCGGTCGCCACCACCGAGGCGCCGAGATCCTCGAGGTGGCGGATGACATCGATCGAAGCGGCCTGACGGACATCGTCGGTCCCGGGCTTGAACGAGAGGCCGAGCACGGCGATCCGTCGCTTCGCCAGCTTGCCGTTGAGGGCGCGCTGGATCTTGGCAACAAAGCGGCTGCGAGCCTGCTGGTTCACCTCGACAGCTGCCCGCAGGAGCTGGAAGCTCTGCCCGTGGTAGCTCGCCGCCTGGTCCAGGGCGCGCACGTCCTTGGGGAAGCACGAGCCCCCGAATCCGAGTCCCGCTCCCAGGAAGGCGCGTCCGATGCGCTCGTCGGTGCCGATGCCGTCGGCAACCGAGCTCACGTCGGCGCCGGTGAATTCGCAGAGCTGAGCCATCTCGTTGATGAACGAGATCTTCAAGGCCAGAAAGGCATTGACGCCATATTTGATGAGCTCCGCGCTCGTCGAATCCGTGATCCGGATGGGCGCGTCGAGATGTCCGAACAGCCGAGCCACACGCTCGCAGGCTTCCGGATCGTCGCCGCCGATCACCACCTGCGGCGGCTGGCGGAAGTCGCGGACCGCACTGCCCTCGGCGAGGAACTCCGGGCACACCGCAAGCGGCACGACCCGACCATTGCGGCGGCAGAGCGAGCGCAGCGACGCGGTTGTCCCCGGGGGCACGGTGCTCTTGATCACGATCACCGTCTCGGGCCCGGCGTACTGCACCGCCTGGCTCAAAGCAGCGCGGACCTGGGTGAGGTCTGCCCGGCCATCGCCCAGAGGCGGCGTGCCGACCGCGAGCATGATGATCCGGGCCCCCTTCATTGCGGCGGCCGCATCCTCGTGAAGCTCCAACCTGCCGTTGGCGAGGACCTCGGCCAGGAGCTCGTCGAGCAGGGGCTCGTGGATCGGCGCGGTGCCCCGTCGCAGCAGGGCGAGCCGTGCGGCATCGATGTCGAGCAGCCGGACGTCGACCCCGGCGTCGGCGAGGCATGCAGCGGTGACCAGGCCGACATAGCCCGCGCCGACCATGCAGAGGGGGTTCGGGCGATTCGCCACCCGAGCAACGGTCCTGGGTGTCACAGGGCGAACAATACGGGTCGAGGTGCCGTGCTATGCCGTTTGCGATCGTGCCGGGAGACTTGGGGGCGAGCCAGCTTCGGTTTCGATCCCGCGACCAGCCTCAAGCACCCCCGCCCAAAAGCCGGTCCCCCACGACACGTGCATCACCGCGAACGCGGCGGGGATCCGGCTGCGCACCGCCAGAGACTCGCCACGGCCTGCATTCTGGCCGGCGAGAACGCATGCCGCGGCGTACGCGCTGGCGCCCGCGAGGGCAAGCCGGCGACCCCGTCCCGTCACTGCCATCGCGGCCATGATCGGGAGCGCCGCCACCAGTGCCGGCGGCGCCAGGTGATACGGGCGGATGACCGTTGGGCTGGCGCGAGCTACGCGTACCTTTCCTCGCCCGTACCTGAAGTACTGACGGCCCAGGGCGCGAAGCCCGCTCCGGACGTGGTACCGCGTCCGGATCTCGGGGCTAAAGACGATCCGTCCACCAGTAGAGCGAATCCGTTCATTGAGTTCATAGTCCTCGTGCATCGCGTATTTTTGGTCGAACAGGCCAACTCGTTCGAAAGCGCTCCGGCGGAACGTCCCGAGGAATACCGTCGGCATCTCCTGCTGTCGGGAGGAATATCGAAACCGCGCACCCCCGACACCGAACGGTGAAACCATCGCGCACGCGATCGCCCGACCTGAGACGTCCTCGCCGACCGCCTCCTGGAGCCCACCGACGTTGTCCGCCCCGGTCGTCAGGAGCAGTTCAACCGAACGGCGCAGGTGGTTCCTCCCCCACTCGGCGTGTCCATCCTGGCGGGCGATGATCGAGCCCCGGCTGCCCAGAATGGCCCTGTTGAGGCCCGCAGCCTGCAGCCGGCTCGGATTGTCGATGAGGCGCACGTTGGCGTGCCGCCCGGAAGCCGCTTGCACAATCGCCCTCGTGCGATCTGTCGAACCTCCGTCAGCGACGATCACCTCGTATCGATCGGCCGGGTAGTTCTGTGCCAGCACTGAATCGAGGCACGCCTGGATGTGACGCTCTTCGTTGAGCACTGGAATAACCACGCTGACGAACGGGAGATCGGTGGGCGGTGCGTCATTCATCGAGGGCAATCTCTCAGCCGCACGGTAAACCGTTAGGCTT
>CAAGKR010476323.1_pt1 | contig 20794 bp, 19 predicted proteins | sample 2556971 | NCBI WGS metagenome assembly CAAGKR01 (sample SAMEA5207829, study PRJEB30636) | soil metagenome | biome: forest; feature: boreal; material: soil | place: USA | collected 2011-09 | depth 1 m | reverse complement strand
CAGCCGCCGCAAACATCGCCAGCGTCGCGACCACCGCGAACACAAGCGCACCCAACAACACCACAATCAAGTCATCCACACCTGACTCCCCTCAACCGGTTGGTCCTAGATTGGAACAAGTTGCACCTTGGCTCCCGAGCGCTCGGGTCCCGTTGAGCGTTCAGCGCCGCGCTCATGCTTTCCTCATCGCGCCGGTGCTCAGAAGCTGTCGTGCGATTCCGCGGAAGTTCCCCCCGAGCTTCCCGTCACCCACGAGCTCACCGTCGCCTGTGGCCAGTTCAGCGAGGAATGCCTCGTTGGCGCCCGCCACGCCGCGCGCGATCAGCTCCACTTCGCCTGCGGCGAGCCGGTCACGCACCGCGAGCGCTCCGAGTTGGTCGTCGGGCGCGCCGTCGGTCAGCACGACGATGACGCGCCGACCGGTCCGTGAAGCGAGCTCGCTCTCCGCGTTGGTGAGTCCGGCGGCAAGGTTGGTGCTGCCTTCGATCGCGAGTCTTCGCACGGCGCGCCGGGCTGCGTCCGGGCTCTCGCCAAGATTGAGGATGGTGTGTGCGTCGCTGCCGAAGCTCACGACTGCTATGCGGTCAGTCAGCCCGGCCTGCTCGAGCTCGTCGATGAAGCCGAAGCACGCGGTCTTCGCTTCCTCCAGCTTACCGCCCGTCATGCTGCCGCTAACGTCGATCAGGAGCACCGCGAGAAGATCTCCTCCGGCGGCTTTTGAGGGCTCTTCCTCGGTCCATGCGAGGTCCCGGTCCGCACGGTCGATCTCAGGCGCGGATAGCGGACGACCATCTAGCGATGCTGTGACATCGACGACGCCGTCGGCGTTGTAGCTGTAACTGACGTTCACCTCTATGGGGCCGTGGCTGTTCCCGGGAATGTCCTTAAATCTCCATGTGCCGAGTGGCTCGGTGTCCAGTGGCCGGTCCGCCTCGCCCTGGAGCATGTACACGGACAGGACGCGCTCCTCCGGGTTGCTCCCGAGGTTCAGTTGGTGGGTCTTGGTGGCGTTCGCGGGCAGTGGCGCGTTGCGCGCGATCATGATCTCGTTGACGTAGCGGCTGCCGTCGGCTGCGACCACGACGAACCCGAGCGCGTGCGCGGTGATGTCGGTGATCCCCGCCGCGAGCCCGCCCCGGAGCGGGGCATGCCCACCGGGTGTGCTGTTGGCGAAGATCGCCGCGCCCTTGACGACCACCTCGTCTGCATCGATGCCGGCAAGCGGCTCCCGGCCGGTCGCGTTGCGCAGCAGCGCCGCGCATGGCGGCATCCTCGTTGAGCCGCCGGCGAGCAGCACGCCGTCGACCCGGCCTGCACCGCCAATATCGGCGAGCACCTTTGCGATCAGCTCGGCAGTCCTGTCGAACAGTGCTTGCCCGCGTGCCCAGAAGCCCGCACGGTCGATCTCGACGCGGTGGACTCGTCCGCCGGCGTGGAGGGTGACGGCCGTCCGTTCGAGCCGTGAGAGGGCGTGCTTTGCTTCCCGAGCGCGCTCCTGTAGCTCGGCCAGGACGACCGGGTCATCGCGCGGGTCATCGTCGAGCTCGTCGCTGAGGCGCTCAGCGACGATGTCGACGATCAGCTCATCCCAGTCCTTGCCTCCGAGACGATGGTCCCCGGCGGTCGCGAGCACCTCCGCACGGTCGGGGTGGAAGGCGACGACGGACACGTCGAAGGTGCCGCCGCCGAGGTCGTAGACAAGGATCGTCCCGTCACCTGCGATCAGGGTCCGGCTAGCGACGCATGCGGCGGTCGGCTCGTGCAGCAGCGCGAGCACCTCGAGTCCGGTGCTCTCCGCAGCCTCCAGGGTGGCGCGGCGGGCGTCGTCGCCGAAGTAGGCGGGGATGGTGATAACCGCGTGGGTGGGGCGCTCTCCGAACTCGTGGGTGGCGTCCTCTGCTAGTGCGGTGAGGATGACGGCGGACAGGTCCTGGGGAGTCCATTCCCGCGCGGCGACGGTCACTTTCCAGTCCTTGCCCATCGAACGCTTGAAAAATGCGAACACCGCGTCCGGGTCCAGTGGCGCGAGGCGCTGCGCGGCCTCGCCGACTGTCGTCGTGCCGTCCGGTGCGACGTGCACGACCGAGCGCAGCCGAGGCCCTCCGTCGCGCGTGTTGATCACCGCGACCAGACCGTCCTCGCGTTGCACGCCGAGCAGCGAGATGGTGGTGCCGAGGTCGATCCCTACGCTGGTCATGCTCGCCGCCCGTCGCGGCGCAGGAGTCTTGAGACGGTCCCGCTGACCCGCGCGCGGGGTGGGTGGCGCTCTCTCCAGCGCGCGAATTCTTCTTGGTCGCGCTCCTCGAGCATCTCTTCGATCGCCTGGATCCGTCGGGAGCTGAGCGTTTGGATCGCCTCTGGGAGCGCGCTCTCCAGCAGGTCGCCGGTCCCGGCGGGCAGCGCCCCCCAGGTGAGGAACGCGCTTGCCCCGAACCAAGCCTTGTTGCGGCCTTTGGTCATCTCGCGTTCGAGTGCCCGGGATGCGGTGTGCGGCCAGTCGACCCCGAACGCGTGGGCGAGCGTGCCGATTCCGGTGGCGTAGTCGGTGAAGGGGTCGTACGCTCGGGCGGGCGGTTCACCGGGCTGAGCACGCTGGTGGCGCTGATGGCGGTCGTCGGCCGGCGGCATGTTTAGCCCTTCGACCGCAACGGTCCCCGCGAGCTCCCAGAGCTCCTGGAAACGCTCGTCCGGCAGCTGCTCCGCCGCCGCGGCGACCCACCCGCACCATTCCGCGAAGTTCGACCGGGGCGGGCTGCATGCCGCCATCCAGGACAGGAACACGGGATCCTCGCGCAGGCGGTCGCGCGGTGCGGTTGTGCGCAGCAGCTCAACGAGGTCGCGCCCGCGTGGAACGTCGGTAAGCGCGACGCGTCCGAGCGCCACGAGGGCAGCATCGATGTCCTGGTCGGAGGCGCCGACTCCGGCGCGCTCAAACGCCCGGAGCAGCATCGCGTGGTCCTCGACGCTGACCGGACCGTCCGGGCCGAACGCGTGCTTGACCTCACTGGTGCGGCCGGCCTGCTCGGCGATCGGCACAAGGGTCGCGAGCGCGTCCGGGAGCGCGTCCGGGTTCACTTCGACGCGCAGGCGCTCCCATACGGCCCGCTCGCCGAAATCAGTCACCTGCTCGGCGAGGCGCCGGCTGGTGTCGGCGAGTGCGGGGTTCGCGAGGGCGTTCCGCAGGCGTGGCAGAGCCTGTTCGTCGGCGAAAGCGTCGCGCGCGAGACGAGCGAGCACCTCATCGACGATCTCCGGATAACGTTGGTCGGTGGCGAGCGCGGTGAGCGTCGCCGCTACCTGCGGTGTGTCGATCATGTCGCTGATCGCGCCGGCAACGCGACGGTCGAGCGCCACGTTGCAGCCGACGAGCCCGAGGCGCAGGCCGCCGCCCAGGAGCGTCGCGCGGGCAGAGCCATCTGTGGCCGCTTCGACCTTTTCAAGCCAGCTCGCAAGCAGCCCGGGCGAGGGGCTGGTCGGGCTATCCGACGGGACATCCGCCAGCTCTCTTGGCGTGTCAGGGATCCGCTCGATCAGTCGTTTGAGCGCTTGGTCGGCGAGCTCCCGGGCTGGTGCGGCCGCGGCCTGGCGGGCGACGGCGTGCACTGTCCACCAGCCGCGAAGTGTGTCTTCGCCGTCGGCGCTCGCGGGCAGTTTCTCGCTGGTCTGTTGCGCGAGCTCCCAGTCGCCGGTGCCGGCTAGCTCGACGAGCAGCACGAGAATCGACGGGACATGCTCCTCGGCCGCGAGCTTGGTCCTGCTGTTTTGTAGCGCGAACTGCGCGCCGCGACGTCGCACGTCCCCGTCGCTAGGGCGAGTAACGGCGGCAGCGATCGCCTCCGGGCCATTTTCCGCGAGTGCGGCCGCGACCCTCGCGTAGAGTTGCCCGGTGGCGGGGGGCTCCTCGCCCGTCGGGTCGAGCAGCAGCACCTCCCTTCCCAGTTCGTGCTCGGCGAACGCGACATCGCACCCGGGGGTTGTGAGGCACAGGTGCACGTCTTGGGCGTGGCGTGGCTGCCCATCGAAGGTGGTGAAGCTCAGCGTCCGTGCGAGATCGGCCGGTAGCGCGTAGGCGACCCAGGCGACCCAGGCGGCGGCCCGTTCCGTGTCGGACTCGATCAGCACCACGCGCGGGCCACCTTCGATCGCGCCGAGGACACCGTCAAGGACCGCCCCGTGCCAGCCCGCGTGAGGCTCGGGGAGATGCTCGAGCGCCCATTGCAAATCACAATGCCCGGGCTCGAACGTCCCGAGCTCCGGTAGCTCACGGGCCGCAGACTCGCTGCGTTGCCAGTGCGCGGCTCGCCACAACTCTACCGCCAGCAGCCCGTCAAACGGCTCCGCCGCGGTGGTGTCCGCGAGAACGATGTGAGAGAAGTAGTTGCCGAAGCGTCCGGTGTCGGGCTCCCCGTCACGCCCGCGGAACTCCCGTCCGACATACACCGTCTGGGAGACGACTGGGGTACCGTCCACCTCCGTGTACTTCAGACTGACGGGGAATCCGTCGAGTTCGTCGACGGTCGGCTCGCGCGGCAAGTCCCGCGGCGCGTGGTAGCCGACATGGGCGGACGCGAGCTTTCCGAGCAGCTCCGGGCTGATCCCGGGGCTCGCGGCGTTGAACTGGAAGCCGGAGTGCCCCCCGAGCCCTTCACGGCAGGAGGTGTGGTAGGCCTGCCGATGACTCACGACTTCGGGATCGCCCCCCACGTGTGCAACATCCACAGGATCGGGTCCTCGACCCGTTGCGGCGCCACACCGTTACGCAGATGCCCGTCGACGGGGTTTTCTCCCAGCGCGGATACAGCAAAGTACGCAGCCTGCGGGAACTCTGTTTTCACGAGCGTGTCGAAGCGCTCCCCGAGCCATCCGGCAATGTCCGCCCGCAGCTGCTCGCTCAGGTTGTGCGCCGCGTCCGGGTCGAACAGCCGCCCGCTGACGGTGGGACGGAACAGAGGGTGCTCTTCGGGCAGCAGTCCGCGAAGCATGTCGGACTTCGACAGGGCGATCGCGAGCGGCACGCCGATCGGCTTGCCGGCGGGAATCCCGCGAGCCTCGCGCAGCAGCGCCGCGAGCCGTCCGAGCATCGTGTACGGGTCCGCGCTGAGCGGCGGCAGGTCCCCGTCGCTGTCGAACTCGTCGCGTACGGCGGCGATCTGCAGCGGGTCGAGCAGCAGGATCAGCCCGTCCGACTGGGTGACGTAGCGCGCCTCGCGTTCAAGCACGCTCAGCGACTGCAGGTCCTCTCCGGCGGCGTCGAAGAACACGAGGTTGCTGTGCGTCGCGTTCTTCGCCGCACCAAGCGTGAGACGCGAGACGAGCGGTTGGCGCACGTCACGATCCACGGCCGCGGACTGTGTCGCGTCGAGCACCCCCCCTTCCCGGTAAAGGCGCGGCATCAGCACGTTGTCTACCCGGTCGCGTGAGGCGTCGTCGAGCAGCATCAGCGAGCCGCCGAAGCTCGGCCCGACCCGGTGCTCGAGCTCATGCAACGCGACCGCGATGTAGTGGCTCTTACCGGCGGCCCGGGTGCCAACGAGCGCCATCGTGCGTCCCGGCGCTTCGGTGAACCGTTGCGGCAGATTCGAATGGCACGACGGACAGACGGGCCGGGTCGCTGCTCCGCAGTCGCAGCGGACGGGCTGCCCGGCTTTCACAGTGAACGCTTGCCCGAGTTTTCCTCTCTTGATGATGACGCGCGCTTCGCTGGGGGCGACGCTTCCGCGCAGGCGCCCTAGCGCCTCGTCGGGGACCCGTGGGCAGCGCGTGTCGTCTGTGCTGGTGCACCGGTAGGCGGCAATGTTTGTCGACCAGCGCGTGAAGCAATACGGGCAGAGCATGTCCTTCGCGCGTTCCATTCTCAGCGGATCACCAGGTCCTCCACCCCGGGGTCAAGGACGCGGTGTGAGGCGCTCGCGCCGCTGCCGCTGAGGAATGCGCGGATCGCGAGCGGCCGGCTGCGCCCGTCGAGGTCGAGAGTGGAGCTCAACGGCTGGCTGCCGCCGAGGCGGGCGATGATCTCTCCGTCGGTGGGCTGGCGTGGCAACAGGTCACCGGCGCGCGCGACGACGATGATCTCGGGGATCGTGTTCCCGCTAGGCTCGAGCACGCCGATCTCGATCTTCTTGCGACGCATCCCGCTGCGTTTGATCTCGTAACGGACGTCAGTCTTCTGTACCCGGGTGACCGCGGCGCGCGCTTCGCGAGAGGCGCTCGTGCCGTAGTGATAGTCATTGCCAACCCGGGAAGCCGGGTACACGGCAACGAAGATCGACTGGCTGGCCTCCGCGAGGACCGTAAGGCCCCCGTGGTCCTTGTACTCGCTGCGGCGGAACATCTGTCGTTGCGCGGCCGGGTCCTCGGGTCCTTCGGGCTGACGGTCCGTGCGCCACAGGACGAGGACTGCCCGGAGTGCCTCCGGCCACGCCCAGGTGACACGCACCGCGCTTCCTTCATCGACGGCACGGACGTTGGTGACGCCGGGGAGAGCGAGGCATCGGAACGCCTCCCCGGCGACCGCCATCGTGCCGGCAACGGTTACGGGCAGATACCACCGGCTCCCCGGCTGGTGGTCCGGGTCGCGTGCGCCGCGCTCGTCGACGGGGATGGGCGTGCCGAGGCTTGCGAGATCGAGCGGGTCGAGCTGCTCGCCCGGCGTGAGCGTCGGCTGCTCAGTACATCGCAGCACCGTCACCGTCCCTGCGGGAGGCGCGTCGAAGTTGATCAGCACTCCTTGCGGTGTGGGCTCAGCGGCGGTGATCGTGACCGGCTCGGGTCGCGCGACGGGCTGTCCGTAGATGACGGTACCGGGGGTAACGACGGGCTCGCCCGAGGGGCCGGCGTACTGCACGCGCGCCAAGTAGGTGTAGCGCTCCCCGTTTGTGAGACCGCGGTCAGTGATGCCGTTGCTCTCGGCGGCGAGGGACTCCTCTCGCCCGTTCGAGTCCTGTTTCCGGGTGATCAGGACGCGTCCGCGCGCGCCTAGCGCTGACCATGTCAGGCGCACTTCTCGCTGGCCGCTGAAGACCGTAAGCTGCTGAAGATCGCGTGCGACGACGAGTGGAGCGCTGCTGGCGCTCGAGGAGCGGCTATCCCCGCGCACCGCGACCACCTCGTAGCGAGCGATGACCCCGCTCGCGACGGCCGGGTCGACCGCCTCACAACCTGGTTGGGCGGCGGCGAGCTTCGTCCGTGTCCCGTCTGACTCCACGCGGGTGACCTCGTAGTCGACGCCGACGGTCGGCGAAGGCTGCCAAGTCACGATGACCTCGGCGCCGCTCATCGCAGCGCGAACCCCGGAGGTCGGGCTCGCGGGGAGCCGGTCGAGCGCCTCCCTCGCTTCCTGGCAGTCGGTGGCCAGCGCGAGGACTTCGGCGAGGATCGCTTCACGAGCCTCGCCGCTCGCAGTGCGTGCACGCGTTAGCGCCGCCTCGGCGAGCTTCAGTTGCTCGGTGACCCATGCGAGCCGGTCGGCGGGAGGCATGCCATCAGGTCCCGGGAGGTCGCCCGCTGTGCGTCTCAGGTTCTGCAGGGTCTGGCGCGCGGCGTAGAGGCTACGCTGGCCGATTGCGGCCTCTGCGGCGCTCCACTCGGCGTGCGCGGCCTTCATGGCGTCGGCGACCTCCTGGTTGAGCCGTTCGACCTCGGTGGTGCTTCCGAGCGCCCGCTCGATCCCCACGAGCTCATCGCTTGTCTGCTGAAGGCGCCCGGCCCGCAACAGGCCCTCTAGGCCGGCAAGCTTCAACATCGCCGCGGCGTACTGCAGGAGATCCGCGCCGCATTTACGGCACCTGCCGACCGACGCGTCGTTGACGGTCGCGCAGTCATCCTTCGGGCAGGTGATGAACAGTCCCGCCCCGCACTGATCACAGCGCTCGACCGCTCGCTCGCGGGCGGTAACGTTGCCGCAGGTGCCACACACGATGTAGTCGACCGGCGCCGCGGTGCGCAACGAGACCCCGCTCTCCCGCGCGATCTGTGTCACCACCCGACCGGCGAGCCCCGGTGTCAGGCCGAGTTCCACCCCGCGACGGGTCAGATGCTCGGCCTCCATCTCGTCGATCACACCATCGTCGACCGCGGCACGAAGACCATCGGCGCTCAGCTCATCTTGGACGTCGCTTACGAGGCTCTCTTCGTAGGCTCGCGGGTCTCCGTCGATCAGGACCCGCTTTGCGATCACGAGCATCGTTTCGTAGATGACGCGTGTGTTGTCCCGCTTGCGCTTGTTGTTATCGGCGTCGATGATGCTGTGCCGCCGGCGGATCTCGGCGATGTCCTGGGTGATCCCAGGCAGCCCGAGGGCGTGGTAAAGGGTGAGCCCAGATCGCGGCTCGCCGGTGTCCTGCGCGAGGGCGGCAAGCGCTTTGCGGATGTCCTTACGTTCGGCGGCGGTGAGCTCCGCGCGGACGGCCGCTACGGGCGCGGCGTCAAGGCGCTGGCGTACGAACGCTGGGTCGAGGCGCAGGCTCTCACCTGCCCGCTCGAGACTGGCCCGGATGGCGGGATCGAGCCCTTCGTTCTGGCGCAACGCGGCGTTCAGCAGCGCCTCCCACTCGCTGCGCGCGCGTTCCCCGACTTGCGCGCGGGCGCTCTCAGCTTCCGCGGCGGCGGCCGCCACGCGGCGGCGCTCAGCTGGGTCTTCGAGGGTGAGGACGGCTTCGCCGTGGCGCTCGAGGAGCAGCCGGATCAGTGCCCCGTACTTGGGCCGTTCCACGCGCATATCCCATAGCTGCTTGACTTCCTTGCAGCGAGCAGTGATCGCCTGCTCGTCGCTGTCGGAGGTCTCAAGGCAGTAGCGCTCGAACAGGCCGGGGAGCTCGGGACTGTCCAGGTAGGAGCCGAGCACCTCCTTGAGGTATGTGGAGGGGTCGAAGGGCTTCACCTTGGCCTCACGTGCGTTGCATCGCCTGGACCTTGGCGGCTGACTCCGAGACCTGCTCCTTGGTGAGAACCCCACCCTTCGATTCGGCTGAGAAGGTCAGCTCGGCGACAGTGGGGTGTTTGGCGGTCACGGTAAGCAGGCCGTCGTTGCCCATTCCGATGCTGATCTGGATCGGCGTGCCCTTCGGGTCGTTGCCGGGGAGATGGAAGTCGCGCTTTTCGAGCTCTTTGTTGTGCTCCATGTCCTCGGAGAGCTCCGACCCAGCCTGCTCCATGAGCACGATCTGAACGTTCGGCTGGTTGTCGACGACGGTGCCGTAGGTCTCTACGCGCGGCGGGTCGATCGGCAGCGGGTCGTTTTCCCGGAGGAGATGGTCGACGTAGAATTCGCTCGGGTCGTTGTTGGCCCCGGTACAACCGTCGCGCACGACCTTGACTCCGAAGCCGCGGGAGCAGACGTTGGTGATCTTCGTCTCGGTCATGCGCTGCAGGGCGCCGAGCGCCAAACCAGACTCCTCGGCCACGCGCTTTTCGATCTCGCCTCGATCGACGGTCTCGCCGTCGGCTTGCCCTTCCTCTTCGAGGTCTTCGATCTTGCTGCGCAGCTCGGCCTGAAATCCGTACAGGGCGGCGCCCTTGGCGACCGCCTGGTTGGAGTCGCCAAGCTCGGGCACCCAGCCGGGGAATGCCTCGGAGAGCCGTCGGGAGACGGCCGGCATGAAGCTCGAGCCGCCAACGAGCAGCACCCGGTCGATCTCACCCGCGCCGCGCTCGCGTGCCTTCTCGAGCGTCTCGCGGGTGAAGTTGATCGTCTGCTCGAGCAGGTCTTGGGTGGCCTGCTCGAACTCCTCGCGTGTCACCTCGACGGTCGCGCGGACGCCGCCCGCCATCACGACCTGTGTGACGGACTCCCGGAGGGTCAGGGCGCGCTTTACGTCCTCGGCGGCGAGGCGCAGGTCGGCGGCGGTGAGATCGTCATCGAGCGGGTCGGGGGCCTCGGGGTTCTCGGCCTGGAACTTGGTTGAGAGCAGCTGGACGACCCGCTGGTCCCAGTCGGCGCCACCTAGGCGGTGGTTGCCGCCGGTAGCGACCACGCGGATGTGGCTGCCGCCGGTCGGCAGCGGCTCGAGGTGAATGACGGTGATGTCAAAAGTGCCGCCACCGAGATCATAGACGAGCACGGTTTCATCGACGTCGGCGCCCTGCGCGAAGCCGTAGGACAGTGCGGCTGCGGTCGGCTCGTTGAGGATGTCGACGACCTCAAGGCCCGCCATTTTGCCAGCGGCGAGCGTCGCGTCGCGTTCTGGGATCCCGAAGTATGCGGGCACGGTGACGATGACCTTCTCGACTGGGTCCCCTGTTTGCTGGGTGGCGTCCTCGGCGAGTGCCTTAAGGATCTGCGCGGAGACCTCGGGGGCCGTCCATTCTTGGCCGTGTGCCTGGAAGGTCCAGTCGGGAACGCCCATCTGGCGCTTGACGAGCTCTGAGACAGCGTCGGGGTCCATCTGCATCTGGCGCTTTGCCTCCTTGCCGACCTGGATCTTGCCTGGGCCGATGAACATCACGACCGACGGGGTTGTGGGGTCGCCGTCGCGGTTGTTGACGACGACGGCCCGGCCGAACTCGTCGACCCGCGAAATGCAGGAGTAAGTGGTGCCGAGGTCGATACCCCAGACCGTGGTGCTCGCCGTGCTGGATTCGGTGTTCATTGACTATCTCCGTTGGTCGGTATATGACATCTAGCTAGCTGAGCTTGAGGGCCTCGGCTGGGGGCGTGTGCTTGTACACGCGTACGTCGGCGACGCGGATGCTCTGGCCGTCCTCCCAGTGGAAGCCAACCCGGATGACGTCCGATATCGAGCGATCGAGGTTCACGTCCTCTGTCTCGCGCACGCCCGCGGCACTGTGCTGTTTTGGGTCGAACTGCTCGCCCACAGCGGGCTGGAACGTCGTGATCCCGTTGCGTGCGAGCGCGTCGAGCAGGCTGATCTGCACCACCTCGAGGTCCTGGCGGCGCTCCCCATCGCCTCCGAGGCGCCCGATGTCGTCGTGTAGGCGCAGCAGGTCGCGCATCAGGGGGAGCGTCGCGGCGCGGAGCTCTCCGGCACGTAGGCGCTGGTTCTCGGCGTGGAGCTTGTCGACGAGGTCGCTCTGGCGCGCTAGGAGCCGCTGTGACTCCTGAAGGCGCTCGTCGAGGCTCGCGAGCGAGGCCGCCAGGGCGCCCAGCTCGGGCGCCTCGGCCATAGTGGCCCCCTGCTCAGGGCCCTCGCCTGGCGTGGCTATGGCACTCGCCGGTTCCCCGAGCTCTGGCTCAGCACCTGGAGGGATGGTCTGCTCGGTGTCGCCTTGGCTGTCTGCGTCAGGGTTCGGCAGCTCTGCTGGGTGGGCGTGCGGCTCGCCTGCATGTTGCTCTTTCCCGCTGTCGGGGCCGGCGGCCTCCTCGCCGGGCCCGGCAACGCCGTCTGTGTCCTGCGGCGGCTCGGCTTCGGTGTCATCGCCGTGCCCGTCGTGCTTTGTCTGGGTGTCTTGGGTGCCTAGTTGTGCGCCATCCGCCGGTGTCTCCGGCGCGTGACCGGGGAGCTGGTGCGCCCGCTCGGTGCCCTCTCCCTCGACTAGTTCGCTCATGTTTCCCCGTTTCTCAGATGGCTGTGGTGAGGATGATCAGACAGAACAGCGCGGAGATCGCGGCGGCAGCGACAACCCACGGGCGGATGAGCGTCACTTTGTGACTGGCCCCGTTCGAGAGGTTCTTCAGCCGATAGGCCCGTACCACCCCATCGCGCCCGAGTGTGCCCCAGAGCTTCAGTTCGTCCCCCTGGGCTACGGGTATGCTCGCCGGCGGCGCAAGATACCTGCACACGATTTCGCTGCTCGGCGCCGTGAGTCGGATCTGGGAGTACTCGGCCCGGGCGGATGCGCGCCCAGCGCGGTAGCCGAGCAGGGCTCCCAGACCGCCGAAGGTGAGCGCCGGAGAGGGGCTCCAGCGCGGCTTGGAGGGCAGCCCGCCGAACTTGAACGATGAGCGGATCAGGCTGTCTTTGGTTCTTCCTAGGCTCTTGGTAAATGCTCGTACCGCCAAGATCACAGCGAGCGCCATCAGCGCCGGGAGTATGGCAAGCACGTGGACCGCGGCGACCCACCACGGTCGGTCGCCGCTGGCGGGCGCCGTGGTGCTCAGCGAGACGACACGGCCCGCTGCCGCGGGAGCGCCCAGCCGTACGAATGGCGTGTGCGAACTCGCGGCCTGTCGGGAGTGGCTGGGCGCGGGTTCGCTCCCGCCACCTTGGGGGGTTTGCCGGGGGGCTGGTTGCTGGGCCGGGGTAGCTGGCGTTGGCTGGTGCAGCGGCGGGTTGTGGGCTTCGGCTCCCGGTGTTGCGGTCGGGGTGGCGGCCCGGCTGCTGCTCGCCTGGGGCCTTCCGTGATCTGGCGTGGTTGCGGGCTGACTTGGGGTGCCTGCTCGGGAACTCCTGAGTCGCGTGGCGTAGCGATCGTAGCCGCACTCCTTGCATCGCGCGCCGCGTCCGCGAGGCCGCCCGCAAGCCTCACAGGGACGTGTTGTCATTTAGCATCGCCTTCCTAGAGGCAAGCGACCCCACGTTGTTCGAACTTGATGCCGCCTTCGCGCGCAGGGAACTTCGGTGGCCGAGCTCGCAAGCCCGCCCGCTACCGGGCTGAAGCACCGACTCGCGCCAGATCCGCGACGACCCCCGGCGACAACCCGATCCCTACACTCTTGGTTGGGTGCAGATCGCGGCGCCTGTCCGGATCGCCGCCGAGCTACACCTGCGGGCAGGCCCAACCACGTGCCCGGTCTGCTGCCATTGACTGGCGAGATCATCTATCCCCCATCGTGGGCGCCTTCCCCCAAATCGGCAGTCCAAGGCGTCTTGTGTGCGGGATAACACCGACCATCGGAATCGGCGGGCAGTATACCGACATTCCGACCCATGGCGCAGTGTCCGCGACCTTGCAGTCAGTCATCGGTCGTCTCCCAACAGTCGGGTTGGAAGCAACGGACCTGCTCGCGGGGCGCGCACTAGCATTTCCCGGGTTCGCCGGTTATAGGCGCACATCGCTTCCCGCCCCCCGGAGGGGCCGGGGCCGAGACGGTCTCCCCAGTTCCCAGAACAGCCCTCCGCCCGTTCCATGCCCAATACGCCGGAGGGTCCTTCAGCGTCCGCTCCTGGATCCCAGACGCCTTCCATGGCCTTCACCGCGCACAAACCGGCTCGGCACCCTCTCTTCCGTCCCGAAGGACGAGGCTGTGACGACGCTTGCTCAGGCTTCACTCACGTTACGGGCCGGACGGTCGCACCCGCCCCGCTTCGCACCCAACCTCTCGATCACGCACGGGGCATAGCTACCAAGGACCCAGGCATCTCCCTGGACCGGACTCCCACCGGCCGGCTGTCCTGAACTTGTCGCTCGATCTACGTCATGACGAACTCCATCTCCTCACAACGCCCAAGCAGTCTGGGCGCACTTGTGCGACAGCCACGGGCGGAAGCAGGAGCTACGCCGGAGGATATGCCTGTTCTGCTGTTGTCTCGGTCGGGCGCCGACTCCGTCACGCGGCCACCACCAGCCTTGGTGTGGACCCTTCCCGGGGCGGCCGATCAGCGCATCATGAAGCCCTGTTGCGCGAGGGGCTTGAGCACCTGGGACCGGCTCCTGAAAATTCGTTGGATGCTTCTATGTTGTCAAGGGCGTTTTTGCGAGTTGGTTGTAGAGGTGGCGGGAGAGGTGTCGCTTGAGGGAGCGCATGGCCTCTCGTTTGGTCTTTCCTTCGGTGATCTTGCGTTGCATGTAGGCGCGGCTTGGGGCGTGGTGGACTGAGCGTGAGAGTGCGATCGTGTAGATCGCTGCGGGCAGCCCACCGAGCATCACTGACTCCGAGGCCGGTCTGCGAGCGCTGCTCGTCGCCGGACCCTGATGCGCGCTGCTCGTCGCAGACGCTGGCGGCCTTAAGCAGTTTTGGGCCAGACCTCTTGAGATCGGGCGCGAGTTCTGCTCTGATCTCCGCCCATTCAAGACAACCTATGTGGCCGGGACGAGCGCTAGAACGCTCGCCCCGGCCTGTGGTCACCGAAGAAGCTGCCTTCGATGCCACGGACGAACCGTAGCTCTCGAGCGACGGTGAGGTCGTGCTCGCTCGCGCGCTCTTTCGGTGCCAAGACCGAAAGGAACCGCCATGAGCGCGACCGATCCCATCAATCAGCAGGACGAGGAGCCGCTGCGCCTCAGCGAGGCTCGGTTGGATGCTCTGCTCCTGGACCATTTGCTGCTCTCGCCTTGGCCGTGGACGCTTGAGGAGCTGGGCCGGGAGATGCACGGGAAGGACATCGACACGGCCGATGCTGTGGCCAGGCTCATCGAGACCGGGCTTGTGCATCGCTTCGACAGGTTTGTGTTCCCGACGCGTACCGCTCGACGCGCCGAGGAACTACGGATTGGCACTCTCTGATGGCGTCTGTGAAGAGAGCTGGACCGCTGATGATCGACTCAGCGGACTCGCTGGGCATCGCCGTGCATCTTCAGCGACAGAGCCTCAAGCTAACCCAGCAGAAGGTCGCCGACCTGGCGAGCCTGGAGCGCACGGTCGTCAGCCAGCTTGAGCGCGGAGGGGGGGATACTGCGACGTTTCGAGTCGTATTGCTCGTCGTCAACGCGTTGGGCATGGATATCGAGCTTCGCCCGCGCAACTGGACTCCGACTGGAGTGGCCCTTCTGGATCCTGCCACGAGCGTTAAGGACCTTGAACTCAGCCGGCGCACTCTCGTGCGTCTCCTGGACGCCGGTATACACGAAATTGGTCAACTCGGTGGTGCTGACGAGTTGATCGAGTTGCCCCAGTTCAGCAAGGGCCACGAGCTATACCAGATCGTCGGTGCGCTGAACCGTCAAGGCCTGTCGCTGCCAGCGAATCGTCGTTGGGGGCGTCTACCAGGGGACCGGGAGCGTGAGATGTTCCACCTCCGAGTCGTCAAGGGACTGACCTTGAAGGAAGTGGCCGAACGGTTCGGTGTCAAGAGCGAGCGTGCGCGCCAGCTCCTGAGCTACTACTTTGGCTTGAAAGGAACGCCGCCCGCCGCACGGAAGCGCAAGCGTGCAGCCACCGAGAAGCGGCAGGCGGACGAACTCGCGATTGTCAAGAGCGTCCAGGCTGAGGTAATCGCAGGATGGCGTACCGGCCAGCGACCACGTGACCTCGCGGGGTGGTTCGACGTGTCTACAACCAGTGTCGAGAAGATCATTCGCGCTGCTGTCACCGATGCCGACCGGAAAGCACGCGGACGCGCAGTCGCAAACCAGCGTCGTCGCGGAGGAAGGCGGCCAACACCATGACTGGCTCAACCTCGTCGGGCTTGGATGAGGAAGGTAAGACGCGCCCAAGGTTTCTTTTCAAGGATGAAGACGGCAAAGGAGATCGTGATGGCTTCGACATTGAAGGTTCCCGCAATGATCGTCGGCGAGTTGCGCGCAGGCTTGTGCAGCATTCTGGGTCAGGGGGCCTGGGAGGTATCGACTGTTATTGACACAGGATGCGCGTGCCATCCGCAGAGAGCTGAAGATCTGCTCCGGCGAATGGATTGTACTCGCACACTGCTTGAGCTGATCGGTTGGACACAGACGGTCAAACCAGGGACAGTCCGCATCGATCTCGGGGTTCACCGTTGGGCGTTTGTGAACGGTCTTGAAAGGGCTTTGGTCGTCGGCTGCGAGCATATCGATCCAGTCGGCGGAGCCGACAAAGACTCCCGTGGGCAGACTGATGAGAATGAGCGTGATAGGGACGTGGTGCGCCTTCTCGTGCTACGTCAGTACCTCGACGATGTAGAGATAAATTTCACCACGCCTGGGATTACTTCGGGGTGTCAGTCATGACCGGTGCTGGAATAGGAAGTCGCGCAATTCTTGATGACGACCGGCGCGACCAAAAGGTCATGCCTCGCATCAAGCCAGTCCCGCAACCGCGTTTTTTACGGTTGCTTGAATACGGTGTAGCGATGCTCGAATGCTTTACGGCTGAGCGGCCAGTGGTGAGGATCAGCGAGTTGGCCGACATGGTTGGAATCAGCCGCTCGATAACTCATCGGTATGCCAGCACTCTTGTCAGTCTCGGTCGCCTCGAACAGGACGACAAGCGCCGGTACCGCCTCACACGGGCAGCGGCTCGACCAGGCATGGCGTTGATCGACACCATCCGGCTGGAATATCCTGCCCGCACGGTGCTCGAAGATCTACGCGAGCAGACTGGGTATACGGCGAGCATGGGAATGCTCGACGGATCCCGCGCCCTCTATATCCACCGTCTTCACGGTCACCGCGCCGGCCAATACGAAGCCGATAGGAATATGTCGGCAGGCGCATATGTTTCACCTCGAAGTCGCCGCCGTCGCCGGTCGCCAGCAGCTTGCCATCCGGCTGAATGCCACCGCGTCCACTCGGCCGGTGTGGCCGGTGAGCTGGGTCTGGCCTCCTCACCGCTCTCAGCATCCCACACGAACCGTCCCGTCCCCGGTCGCTAGCAGCTTCCCGTCCGGGCTGAACGCGACCGCATTCGGCCAGCCGGTGTGGCAGGTGAGCTGGATCTGCTCCTCACCGCTCTCGAGATCCCACAGCCGAACCATCCCGCCGCCGCCGCCGTTGTTGGCGCTGACGCTGGCGCGGGCCGGCCACGGAACTCTGAACATCCCCTGTGGGTTCGTCTCTACAGCTGACGGCGGCTCGCCTATCAGTTTCGGCGCTCGCAAAGATGCGTGTGCTTCCGGCCCTGCGTCGGCGAAGGATCGCTGTCCTGTTGAGCATGGCTTCTCATGGATAGCGGCGCAGACGTTCGCCTATACGTCGAGCCGGCAGCTGGAGGTCGTCCAGAGTGAGCACGCGGCGGCCGGGACTCGGACGCCCACATCTGCACGAGAGCGAGCGCAAGACAGCACTGACGCCACGCTTGCGCAAAAGACGAGAACCAATCGCCTCGGTCGGCAGGGGTTGCCTCTAGAGTTCGACCTTGACCTCGAACTCCGTTGTCTTGGGTGGGCCGGGCAGAACGGACTGTCCTGCCTGGATGGCGGGCAGCAGTGTCTCGTCGCGGAACTTCTCCCAGATCGCCTTTGACTCCCAGGCCGCGACGACGACCCAGCCGTTCGCGCTCGGCCCGGCGTAGTGATGCGTCTGGCCGGCTGGCAGGCCACCGGGCGGGTGCACTACCGCGGTGGTGGCGTCGTACTGCTCCTTGGTACCGCCTTCGAAGTCGTTGACGATCACGTACGCCATCTCAGCCTCCAGTTCGTCGCAGGTTCGCCGGGCGGATTCCCCCGGCTGAGCCACAGTAGCCCACGAGTGAAGTTCGTGCCGCTCAGCGCGAAACGTAGTATCCGTCCCGTCGCCGCACTCGTGCCTTGCTTTGCTCGACGGGAGCAAGCGTGTTCGGCCGGTTAGATATGGCGCGTAGTCACGTGCTGAGATCAGCAAGGGGCAGACGTGGCACGTGGCAAATGGTGCGGTGTGGCTGGACGGATGTTCGAGGGGGGAATACGGCTGGTCCGCGCGACTACCTTATGTGGACTCATTCTCAGATCACGAGGACCGACCGGAGCCTGATGGCGCTGGCGATGGCTTGCGTGTTCTACAGGTCGATGACGTGGGCGGGCGATGGCGACGCGGTCGTGTCGTGGTGTTGGTCGCGGTTACGCTTGTCGGGTTGGCGGTATTTGCGGTGGTGCTTGGGACGCTGGGAATGCCGCGAGAGAACCGACAGGGGGCATCTACACCAGTGCGGATCAGGGCTCCGGTTGCGCATCGCGTCAGCGGTCGGCATCGCGCTGTCGTGCGTGACCATGGACGCTCCCGCGATCCGATCCACTCCCGTATAAGCCGTCTATCGGGACAGGCCGATATGTCCGCTTCGATGGCGCATCCTGGATCGTGGTGGTCCAGAGAACCGCGACCAGTATCGTCTCGAGCGGTTCATGTCTCGGGTGAGCGTGGGTCGAGCGAGTTCGGATTCGAGGGTGGGGCGAAGCGGTGAGCCATAGTGCGCGCATCGAGTCGATAGGGCTTGTGGGATGAGTCGTTGTTGGTCTGAGTCGGTGGTGGATCTCGTGACCGGTCGTCTTGCGCTTCTTGCTGACCCGACTCGTGTACGACTCCTGATGTTCCTGGAGCAGGGCGACGCTAGCGTGCAGGAGCTATCGGAGAGGGTGGCGAGTACTCCTCAGAACGTTTCGCGCCATCTCGCTATTTTGCACCGTGCGGGTATCGTCGCTCGCCGACGCGAGGGACCCTTTGTCTACTACTCGCTCGCCGATTACTCGACCTGTCGTCTCCTGGATCAGGTTCTCGTGAGCATCACGGGCCAGATCGACGAGCTGGCCGATGTCGTAAAGACGTAGCGTCGTCCGGCGGACCTGCGCTACTCGAAGTTCACCGCAGTTCTCGCGCTCTGCGAGTCGTTTGTCCGTACCCGTATGCGAGGGAGCGGTGCTGCTCGTGAAAACGTTTGCTTTCACGTTTGATGTAAGCAATTGCTTTCACGTGATGTGCGCTTGTGGTGTTTTGCGCGAGCGCTGCGTACGGTCGTCATATGACTGTTATTCGCAGGTCGAGAACAGGTGGAGGCCGGCCGTCAGAAGGTGTTAGTCGGCTGGTTCGTGCCGTGGGTCGTGTGTTGTTGTGGGGGTGCGTGTTGCTGTTGCTTGTTCGCGGCATCGCTTCTTACTTCATCACGACTTCGCGGGTTCCCACCATTACTCGGGGTGTGACGGTGACTGTGCCTCAGCCCGTGACCGCCGAACAATCGCAAGCGCAAGGGAAGTGATTGGTATGTCACACATACGGCGTATCTGGCAGGTCTGTCTGCTGGCTGTCTATGCGGTCGTGTTGTTCCCGGCGACCGCCCTGGCGGCTGGTAACGATGTCGGCAAGAACGTCGGGGGTCTTCTCAAGCATTACGCGGGGGAGGTGTACGGCGGGATCGTCGGCGTCATCAGCTTGATGTTTCTCCTGAACCGGCGTTACACCGAGCTGGCGGTGTTCTTGTTCGCGGCGATCGTGGTCGCGTGGATGGTGTTCGCACCGTCTGAGATCGCCAGAGCCGCTGAAGGTATCGGCAAACAGGTCTTCGGGTGAGCCGCGAGGGGCTGATTTGGCGATGAGTGATTTTCCGCATACGATCCGTTCTTACCAGCGGATATTCAGGCCTGAGCGGCGTATCTATCAGATCGACGGTCGGCGCCTGCCGGTCCCTGGTGGCGTGCCGCTTGAGTGGCTTGGCTGGGCGTTCGCCGCGCTCATCGCGATCCTCGTATTGAGCCAGCGCTCGATCCTGTTCGCGGTCGTGCTCGGTGCGATAGTTGGTCTGTTGGGCGCAAGCTCGCACGGTTGGCACGGCGCGCTCATAGGTGCGCTCGCGGGGTTCGTGGCGACGCTTCTCGCCGGGGTGATGTTGGGGTGGCTTGATTGGCCTTTGCGGTTGCTGATCGCCCCTGGCATGGTCGCCACTCTTGCCGGGCAGGCCTCCCCGGACGGGCGTCCCGCACACCGCTATCTGACCTCGTTGCTTTCGCTGCGGGCACGCGCGGCGCGCCGGTCGCTTGACCGTGCGATCACGCCGGATGGCGAGCAGCAGGTATGGGCACCGCAGGTGTGGGTCGCACCGGACGAGCACTCACCGCTGCTTCACCACGGAAAGGTGCGAGGCCCGGCGCGGCTGGTGTTCGCACGCCCGGTCGTAGCGATCCCTGGCCGTGGTCGGCTGATCGTCAGGCACGCCGAGGGCCACCGGCTGCGCAGCGGCGAGCGGCTCGCCGAAGTGATCGAGCTTGGAGACGGCCAGGTCGTGGAGGTCCGGCCATGACCTTTCCGTTGCGTTACGCGCACGGCAACGTGCTGTTGGGAGGGGGTGGCGAGCCCGCTGGCCTGTACCGGCTGGCGATGAGCACGTACCCGTACCTCCCCACGGGTGAGAAGTGGTCGCTACAGCGCCGCCTCCAACGGTTGGCGCACACGATCACGGCTGACTTCTCGCTGTGGCGGGTGAACCGCGCCTCCCCCGCCGAGCGGTACGTGCGGCATACCGAAGGGCTGCTCGACGGGCGTCATCAGGACCGTCGTGCGTGGCAGGCGTTCCTTGAGGGGCACGAGCAGCGCCTACACGAGCTCGGCTCGCACATTCCCGAGGTGTATCTAGCCGTATCGCTCGCCGGCAGCACACCAACGGGTGTCGGCTCCGGGCTTGTGAGGAGCGTCGATCGTGTCCGGCGCCGTGTCGAGGAGCTGGCTGGGATCGGCACCGCCTCCCCGATCCCGGCCTCAGAGCTCGCGGAGCTCGCCACTCGCGAGCAGCGGATCTACGAGCGGGTGAATGGTGTGATCGGAGCGCGGCGCGCGAGGACAGTCGAGCTTCAATGGCTGTTGCGCCGCGCCGCGTGTCGCGGCGTGGCAGAGCCCGAGCTTGACCGGAACTGGCAGCCCGACGCGCTCATCGTCTCCGCTCCCGATGGCGGCGCGGCGTTTCAGCCGCTCGGCCACGACCTCGAGCGGTGTGCGAACGCCGCGATCGCAGAGCTTCAGCAGACGCTCGTGGTCGATGGTGAACATGGGCGGTGCTTTCAGGCGATGCTCGCGCTCGGTGCGCTCGCGGACGCACCCGAGTTTCCCGGCGCGACCGCTGAGGCACTGTTCGCGCCATTGGAGGCCGTCGGGTTCCCCGTTGACGCTTGCCTTCACGCGCGGTGGTTGGGGAACCGGCAGGCGCTCGCACAGGTCCGCAAGCGGATCGCCGACGTTGAGCACGCCTATAACGAGCAGGTAGAGGGCGCCGCGCACGGCCCGAGCCTCATGGCGGGCGCCGACCGGGTTCTCGCCCGTGAGTACGAGGCGCAGCTACAGGCGGGCGGGGACCCGCCGATGCTCT
>CAAGKR010434275.1_pt1 | contig 20820 bp, 15 predicted proteins | sample 2556971 | NCBI WGS metagenome assembly CAAGKR01 (sample SAMEA5207829, study PRJEB30636) | soil metagenome | biome: forest; feature: boreal; material: soil | place: USA | collected 2011-09 | depth 1 m | reverse complement strand
GCGCCGCTTGCGGCCGAGGCGAGGCCGCTGCGCAGTTCCGTGACGCCGTCGCTTGCACGGTTCAGCCCCGAGCGCAGGCCCGTGATTCCGCGCTGGGCGCCTTCCAGACGCTTGGGCGCGGAGACGAGCGCGGTATGGGCTTGCGCGAGCTTGACTTGCGCGCCCGCGACCGACGCTGGTCCGAGTACCGCCGCGACGTCGGGCTCGCGGGCGATCGCTTCCTGCCATTTCATCAGTGCCTGCAGGCGCCGCGGGGTGGTGATCGCGCCTTCGCGGGCGCTCGCGACGATCACGAAGGGCGCCGACCACCCGGCTCCGATCGTGCGTTCCACCATCCGTACCGCCTGACGCGCAGGGCTCGAGGCGGGCAGCTCCGCGGCGTCCGGGGGGCCCATGCGCAGCGCGCCGGCGGGAGTCGCAAGCGCGAGCATCCCGGCGAGGATCAGTGGGACCGTGATCGCGGGGTGGGCGATCAGCCGTTCGGCCAGTGCGCCCAGGCCGCCGCGGCGCTCCTCGCCGTGGCGGCGGGGGAGCCGGATTTCCCAGCGGTTGAGCGAGGGGCCGAGCAGGCGCAGCAATGCCGGCATCGCGCTCAGCGCCAGGGCGACGCTCAGAAGGCCTGAGATGACCACGCCGATCGCCACCGGACCGAGCAGGCCCGGCGTGGCCACCGCGCTCGCCGCGAGCATCGTCAGCGCGAGCGTGCCCCCGGCCGCGGCGATCGTGCGCCCGGCAGCCTTAGACGCGATCGCCACGGCCGCCTCGTGGTCCCATCCCTCAGCGAGCTCCTGGCGCACGCGCGAGACCATCAGCAGCGCGTAGTCGACGCCGAGCGCGAGGCTCATCATCGCCGCGATCGCGACTCCCAGCGAGTTGATCGGCGTCAGGAAGCTGGCAAGCCACAGCAGGCCGTGCCCGGCCATCACGGTCGCACCGCCCATCGCGAGGGGAACCGCGGCTGCCACCGGCGAGCGGAACACCAGCAGCAGCACGAGGATCAGCACCGGCAGCGCGATCATCTCGGCCCGCAAGGTGTCCGACATCGTGGCTTCCTGGAGCGCTTGCCCGATCACCGCCACGCCGGTCACGTAGCTGTGCACCGGCCGCTGGACGGTGCGGGCTATCACGGCCTCCGTCCCAGGCACCACCGCCATCGCGCGGCTCTCCGGCCGGATGTAGTTCACGAGCACGAAGGCGGCGCCCGGCTGGGGGCGCAGCGAGCGCATCGTGCTCGATGGGTCCCAGGGCGAGAGCACCTGGACCTGCGGGATGCCTCGCAGCGCGGCCACCAGCCGCTGCCCCTGGAGATCGAGTTGCGTGGGCGGGCCCTTGAGCAGGATCGCGATCGGGATCGTGTTGCCGAACTTTGCGCGCAGCATCGCTTCGGCCCGCGAGGAGGGCGTGCCCGGCACTTCCAGCGACATCGGCGCCAACCGCCCCGCGATCCCCGCGCCGAGAAACGTGAGCACGGCGATCGCCACTGCCCATGCGATCAGGGTCGACCACGATCCCCGCTTCGAGACCGCGCCGCCCGTCTCACGCCGTTCGCTCATCACTGCCTCCTTGATGCTGATCGTTGAAGCGCAATACGCACTACCGTGCCACTGAATAATGTATCATAGATTTAGGTTACATTGATCTGTGCGCCATTGAAAACGGATAGACTTTGGGAGATGGCGACAACGCAGAACAAGCAGCGCGGGACAGCAAGGGCCGATCAGCATGCGACTACCCCGCCCGAGCAGCGGCTGACGATCGACCAGCTCGCCCAGACCACCGGGCTCACGGTGCGCAACGTGCGCAACTATCAGTCGCGCGGACTGATTCCCCCACCGGAGGTACAAGGGAGGATCGGCTACTACAGCGCCGAGCACCTGGCGCGGCTTCAGCTGATCCGCGAGATGCAGGCCCAGGGGTTCAACCTCACCGCGATCGCCCACGCGCTCGAGCAAGCTCGCGGATCGGGGGAGGAGGTCCTCGGCTTCACCCGTTCTCTGATGGCCCCCTTCGAGACCGAGGCGCCGGAGATCGTCGAGCACGCAGACCTGGTCAAGCGCCTGGGCGGCGACATCGCCCCGAAGCTCCTCGCCAAGATCGAGAAGCTCGGCCTAGCGATCCCGATCGCTGAGAACTGCTACGAAGTCCCCAGCCCAACCCTGTTGGCCGCCGGCGAGCGACTGGTCGCCCTGGGCGTGCCTCTGGAGGCCGCGCTCGACATGACGGATCAGCTCAAACGCAACACCCACCGCATCGCGCAGATCTTTGTGCAGATGTTCCTGGAGTTCATCTGGAAACCATTCGACGACGCCGGCCGGCCCGAGTCAGACTGGCCGGCCGTGCGAGCGGCGCTCGACCAGCTGCGCCCACTCGCCTCCGAGGCGCTCGTCGCCAGCTTTGCGCCCACAATGACCAAGGCCGTCGAGGTGGCCTTCGGCAAGGAGCTCGGACGCGGCCACGGACGCAAGTCATAAAACGCTCAGGGGCCGAGTCATCGTCCGAGCCAGGTGCGGAGAATCACTGACCGGCCACGGGGCCGTGTACCGATGTGCCGGCGCAGCGCAGCGGCGAGCCTGCCTGTCGAGCCATCGTCATCCGATCAGGGGGTTTCTGGATGTCCGTAGTGGATAGGGCCAGCGGCGCTAGCGTCGTTCCCTCAGGCAAGTGGTCAGTCGACGCCTCGCGCTCGAGCGTGGCGTTCGCCGTGAAGCACATGATGTTCGCGACGGTGCATGGTCACTTCCGCGAGTTCGATGGGATGCTGGAAATAGGGTCAGGCGCCCCGCGGGTAGCGGGGGCGGTAAAGGCCGCCTCGATCGATACGAACGAGCTCGTACGCGACGAGCACCTACAGCGCTCGCCCGACTTCTTTGACGTCGAGCGCTATCCGGAGATCAGTTTCAACTCGGCCCGGATCGACTCCCTCGACGGCGAGCGGTTCCGTATCTTGGGCGACCTGACGATGCGCGGCGTCACCCGCGAGATCGCACTCGACGCGCAGCTCAACGGCACGAGACGCAAGGCAGGTGACGATGAGCGGATCGAGCTCGAATTGCACGGAGAGCTCAACCGCAGAGATTTCGGCCTCACCTGGAATCAGGCCCTTGAGACAGGCGGTGCGCTCCTCGGCAACAAGGTGAAGATCGCACTCGAGATCTCGGCGGTGAAGATCGAAGCGACGTGACGCCGAAGGCCGGCGCTTGCCGTCGTCGGCGAATGGACCGTCTCAACCGTCCCTGGCGGTCTGTGAGAGCGCGGGCGCGCGCGTGTGAAGGTATGGGCTGAGATAGCGCCCGAAGACCTTCTCCGGCGGCGTGACGGACTCGGAGTCGTTGAAGTGACCGTGGAGGGTGGACGCGGCCGTGGCCTGGCCAAACTCGTCGAGTTCAGTTCGCAGGAAGATTGGATTTGCGCCGCCGACCAGACGGGCGCGCAATACGCGATGAACCCGGGATTGAGTGACGGCAGCCCCGTGGTTGAAGGCGATACGCTGCGCGATCACGTCGGCTTGCTGGGCGGCCAGCCCGCCCTGCTTGATTGGGAAGCTCGTCATGTCACCGGCCGCGTAAACGTCGGGTAGGCCGATGACGCTGCCGAGCGCATCCGTTGTGACGAAGCCCGATCGATCGGCCGGCAATCCGGTGATCCTAGGCCCCCGGAGCTTGGGTGCGGCAACGACACGATCGGCATCCAGTGTCTCCCCCGAAGCTAGTACGAGAGCTCCGCTTCGATCGACTCTATGGGGATCGGACTCTCCGATGAAGCGCACGCCTCGCTCAGCCAAGAGACCCGCGACGAGCCGCGAGGCTTCCGCGCCAAACACACACAGGGGCATGATCTCGGGGCTCACGAGCATGACCTCACTCGTAACGTCCAGTTCTCCAAGGCGGGTGGCTGTGAGCAACGCCAACTCGTACAGCGGGAGCGACCATGAGCAGCCGCTTGGCACAGCGAAGATGATCCGGCGAAGCGCGCCGGAGCCCAACTCGCTCATCAGGCGACGGATGTGGTGCACCTGTTGCTGATCGCGGAACGTCAGCGCGCCCGGTATCGCGCTGGTTGCACGGGCGCCCACCGCAAGGACCAGCGCATCGTAGTCGAGGTGAGTAAAGGACGCGAGCCGCACACTGTGATCGTGGGGAGCGACCGCCTCCACGCGATCCAGGCGAAAAGACGCACCGACATCGGCGGCAATCGCCTGCAGGTCATACGTGCGCGGCGGGGTTTCGTCGAACGCCTCCGTGGTCGCGGCCGGCTTGTACGCAAGCAACGGGGACCCTGAGACGAGGCTCACGCGCACACGCTCGGGCGCCAGCGCGCGCAGGGCGAGCATGGCCTCCACCCCACCGAACCCGCCGCCCACTACCAACACATGAGCGCGGTCAGACGATGAAGCCATACGTGGAACTTTGCATCGCCCTCGCCCGCGTGCATCCGTGAAATCCCAGGATGACATCGACTATTACTACGTACGTCGAGTCCAGGGTAGGTCGACCGCTGGGAGTCCGAGCCGCGGCCCGCGACGGGCAGCAAGCCGGAGCTCCTACCGCGATCGGTCCGGGTACTCGTCCTTGCGGAAGGTGCGAGGCTCGTCGGGCTGGGGCTTAGGCGTGCGGTCGAGCAGGAAGTTGAAGTATGGCGCGACGAACGGATCGGGCGCCCTCACGGTGTAGGTGTGGTAGACGGTCCCGTTCTCGCGCGCGAAGGCGATCCAGGCGGGGCCCTCGCGCAGCCCGTCCTTCAGCTCGGCCCCGATCTGGTGCGACCACTCGACCAGCCAATCGGGCGGATCCTCGACCATCTCCCTGATCTCGGGGACGTGCTGCGCCTGCTCCTCGGACAGCGCGAGCTCGAAGTCGAACGGGAACTCGGTGTTATAGGTGGACACGTAGGGAAACTCCCAGCCCATCCGCTCCTTGTAGGCCGTAAGCCGCTCGATCGGCGCCCGCGAGAAGCACAGCAGCGTCACATCGCGGTGGTTGAGGTGGACGAGCGACCCGTCGAGGCCGTCGCCGAGGGACGTGCACCCAGGACACGCGCCGCTGGTGTAGTCGGGGCCGAACATGATGTTATAGGCCAGGAGCTGGGAGCGGCCGTCGAAGAGCTCGGCGAGCGTCTTCTTCCCGTCCTCGGTGTCGAACTCGTACTCCTTCTGCACCGGAACCCAGGGAAGCCGACGACGGTGCTCGGTCACCTTCTGGCCGAGCTTCGCGTGCTCAGCCTCGAGCTTCGCAAGCTCATCGCGAGCCGCCTGCCATTCCTCGCGGCTTCCAATCTTGTCGTCGGGCATCGTCCACCTCCGTTGGCTGTTGGTCGCCTCAGCGTAGGCGGCCATCGTGATCCTCGGTGGCCGCCCACTACGTGAGACCGGCGCGCCACGCCGAACTCATCGCTGCTTCTCGCGGTCGACTCGGCTCGAGCGCGACACAGCGGCGCCGCTCGTGGCTGCCGGTCCTCCTACGGGCTTGAGTCCCGTCCAGTCTGGATTCTTGGGACTCTAGAGACCTCTGGATGACCGGCCTTTGGGGGCGAGTTGCCCCAGATTGCCCCAGAAATCCGCCAAAAACGCCCCCAGAAACCGTCGGGACACTTGTGGTCTGTACCGATCAAATTGTACTACGTCGGACCCCGGGAACGGCTAGGATCCGAGGCCGTGCCGACGTAGCTCAGCTGGTAGAGCACCTCCATGGTAAGCGAGCGGCTTAAGAGCGCCGAATCGCTAGTAATGGAGCCATTTTTGGCTTGTTTGTGCGGAAGAGGCTCCTGCCGCTGAGTAGACAGAAGCGGACAACTACGGTAAAAGAATACATCGCGCGGCGGTCACGTCACGGTATCGAGAAAGAGAGCCGACGAGGGGATTCGAACCCCTGACCCCCGCCTTACCATGGCGGTGCTCTGGCCTGCTGAGCTACGTCGGCGTGGCGTTCGCATCGTATCGCCGTAGCGTCGGTGTCGTCCCGTCCGGCTGGGTATCCGGACGACGGGCCAGAGTTCAGACGGCGACCCGCGGCGCCACTGGCGACAGTCGGCCTGGGTTCGCATCGTAGCGCTGGAGTACCACGGCCGTCGGCGAGCGCTTCTGGTGGCGCAGCTTCGACGTGCGCTATCGGCCAGCGCGAACCCACCGCGGCGGCCAGGTCAGGCTAGAGCGCCAGCCGAGGCGACCTTCCTCGCGCTATCAAGGCTTATCCGATGTTATACGCCGATATCCGTAAACAATCGGATAAGTCATGGACGCTCGCGGACGCCCGCGTTCTACGCTCCCGCGGGGTCTTGACCCGTGGCGTCTGTGGCCAGCTTGGCCATCTGCGTGACTCGGTCGCCGATTTCCTCCCAGCGCGACTCGAGCCGTGAAGGACGTGACTCATCCGACGGGGCAGCGCGATCACCGTGCAGCCACGCGGCGAGATCGCGCTCGCGAAACGGGCCCGCGGCCTTGCGCGCAAGCATCACCAGGATATCCTCGCCCGCCTCGGCGAGTCCGAGCAGCTTCTCGTAGTCCGCGATGTCGAGAAGCTGCAGCTGAGGTGGACGAGCCGCGAGCGTAGAGGGCGGCGAAGCGAGCGCTTCCGCTTGGCTCTGCGCGAGCGGTCGTGTCCCGAACCCCGGCCGGCGTGCCCGCAGGTCGTCCGATCCGGACGCTCGCCTGGCCGGGAAAGCAGTAGCGCAGTTGGTGGTGCCCCTTCCGTGCGGCACGGGCACCACCTCGGCCCCGCTACTTCATGCGCTTAGTGCATCGTGAGCATCCGAGCTCTGCATATTCGCGAGAACGTTCTCCACGCTCTTCTGCTGACCGAGCATCCGGCTCATGTAGTCGGCATTCGCCTCAGCGAACCGCCGCACGAAGTGGTTGCTCCCGGGCGCCTGGCCGTGACCGAGCGCGATGAGGTAGTTCTTGAGTGGCGCGCTTGCCATCGGCCCAGACTTCCAGCCGCGCAGGAGAGCGAGGAATGAGGTGCCTTTCTGCATGAACCCCTCGCAGAAGAACAGCTCCTCTGCGGAGACGATGGCCAGCGATCCCACGCGCTCGTGCTGCAGGTACCCCTTCTCGCGAATCAGACGGTCGACCTCTGCGAGGATGTAATCCATGTGCGGGAAGGCGTGTGACGTCACGAGCACCGGCCACGCGTGCGCGACGAGCGCCGGGTCGATGGCGGGCAGCCTCAGATCTTCGTTGAAGAAGTCCCGGATGGACTGGTCGAGCTGGCGGGTCTTTTCCACGACGAGACGGTCCGCGTCGGAGGCAAAGCACTTCAGGTCTCCCTGCGTGGTCGTGCCGGCCTGTAGCGGGCCGGAGACGACCTCGACGAACACCGGGTTGCGCTCGTATTCGAGGATCACGTCCGATGAGCGCAGGGACTGCGAGCACGGGCCGTCGTAGAACACGTCCGCGGTGATCGTGGCGCCAGAGCACTCCAGCTCGACGCCTCGCCGCAGTGTCCGCTCGACCGACTCCTGGAACGCCAGCCCGAAGACCGAGCTGTAATAGCGGCGGTCGCGACCATCGGCGACAGCGGCCTCGCTGAGGATGTGATGGACGCCCTGGGAGACGCGGCGGCGAAGGCTGGCCATCGAAAGCGGCAGCAAAAGACCCGGCTCGATCTCGACCAGAGGGAACCGCTCGAAGGTCAGTGAGCTGTAGGTGCTCTCGCCGTAGCGGCTCGCCTCGTCAATCAGCTCATCGCGCAACCCGTCCACGTCGCGAGCGGTTCGCGTGAAGAACGCTTCCCAGGTTTCTCTCACCATCGCGGCCTGAGCAAATGCCTGCTCGGGGTTGATGCCTGGCGCGCCGTCCCCACTTGCCCCGCGAGTCAGGAAGCGCGCGAGCACCGCGGCGCCGACGGTGAAGTAGTCGGCGATCGACATCCCAGTGTGGCGCGCGAAGGCGTCCTCGACCTCTCCTGCGCGCTCGTTCTCCAGCGCAGGCCAGATGACGCTGTAGACCTCGTGGTGGATCGCCGTCACTGGAAGCTGGTCCTCGTGGTAGTTCAGGCAGCACTGCCGGATCTCCCACGCTGTCCGCTGAGAGGGGTCTTCTATGTCGAGGTCGGCGTCGAGGAGGTCTGTCACCCCGATCAGGCACGTTCCCCACACTTCGCGCAGCGCTCCGTCGCCGAAGTCATCGTGTGGCCTGCGGTCGGCGTGGAGGATGACCAGCCGCGCGAGATGCACAAGTTGCTGTTCGCAGAAGACCGTGCTCGCGCTCCCGTTGCGCAACCTCTGGAGGATAGCCCGGCCGAGCTGCCCGTCCCCGATGACCTCCTGCACGAGCCGCTCCTGTAGTCGGGCGCGCTCGGCTGGGCGCGTCTCCGCGGCGAGCCGGGTACTCAGGTGCGCTATCGCCCAAAGGCAATCCGCCGCCGAAAGCTCGCGCAGACGCTCCACGAGATCCGGCTCTCGCATCGTGTCTCCGCCCGTGAGGTCTCGATAACTGAGGTAAACGACGGCGTTCAGGACGGGGGCCTCATCAGCCCGCTCCACCTTGGCCGGCACGAGAATCCCCAGCTCGTGACGTGCGAAGCCGTATGGTGCGTGGGGACTGGACACCACTCGAGGTTAGCCGGGCTCTGAGCGGGTACCGTGGCTTCGCGTGCGGGCTCGGTAGCCTCGCTGTCGTGAGCTTGATCAAGCGCCAGATGGAGGAGGACGAAGAGCGGGGGTGGAGCAGCGGAGGCGACAAGCACGTCTGCGCTGTTCACGTCAATGACTACGCTCTCGCCCGGCTGATCGCGGAGCATGCCTCGGTGACGCAGTGCACGTACTGCGGTCGCGAGGGCGGTGCGCCCCTCGACGTGCTGATCGAGCGCATCGGCTCAAGCTTGCCGGTGGAGTGGGGCAACGCAGACAATGAGGGAGTCGGCTGGGAGGGCGGCTACGTCGGCAAAACCTACGACACGTGGGAGCTGCTCACGGAAGCGGGTGACCCGCCGCTCAACCACCCTGAGCTGATCACAGACGTTGTGCGCGCCCTCCCGCAGCAAGCGTGGGCGCAGCGCGACTTCTACGGCCTCCGCCCCGATCAGCGCATGCGCTACGGCTGGAGGGAGTTTGGGAAGACCGTCAAGCACTATCGTAGGTACTTCTTCTCCGACCACGGCTTCGACAGCGAGGACCCGGACTACATCGCGCCAGGGGCGCTGCTTCTAGCCATCGGCGAGTCCCTGCGCTCCGGCGGCTTCGTGCGCCCGCTGCCGGACAAGCCGGTCTATCGCGTACGCACCCACGACTCGCAGTACCACCCACGGACGGCAGCCGGTCTTGGTGCTCCCGCCGCAGCGCTTATCGACAGGTCGAGCCGGATGAGCCCAGCGGGAATCCCGCTCTACTATGGAGCGCTCGACCCGGCCACTGCGACTGCTGAGGCCCGCGACGCCAATCCAGACGCCGAGGCCTGGACGATAGGCACGTTCCATGCGCGCCGCGCGGCGCGCATCGTCGACCTCTCGACACCACCGGAGGTGCCGAGCCTATACGAGCCCGACCGTCGGCACTTGCGGCCTGGTCTGATCTTCCTCCGCCACTTCGTGAGCGAGATCTCCAAGCCCTTCGTCCGTGACGATCGCATCCACATCGAGTACGTCCCAACGCAGGTGATCACCGAGTGGCTGCGCACACGCTTCGACCCTGGCCATGGCGCGCCCCTCGTCGGCGTCCTGTACGGCTCATCCCGCAACCCCGGCGGGGTAAACGTGTCTCTATTCATCGACAATGACGGAGCCTGCGACCCGAACGATGAGCGCGATTCCGCGCTGCTGGTCCTCGATGGACACGAGCGGCTGGCTGTGTAACGGCAAGGTTGCGGGGTCGCTCTCCCACGCGCGCCACGGCCGCTGAGAGGAGATCAGGACAGTTGGGCGCCGCGCATCGGACGACGATCAGGTCTGAGTCAGAATGAGGCGAGCGCTCTGCATCGCCCGGTGCAAACAGGCGTGTGAGATCCAGGGATGGGACACCTGCAGCTCGTCCGGCTAACGTGCCTCGGTGCCTGGGAACAGCACATCGGCGGGGTCCTCTCCGTTCCGAAGTCGATCGAACTCCGCTGTGTGGCGATCTCGAAGCTCTTTGAGTTCGGCCTGGATCCCGCCTGGGGTCTCTAGCCCTCCTAGCTGCGCGCCGATTACGGCCTGGGCGAGTCGTTGTAGGAAGGGCTCGACGGATGCCACGACCGCGGGGGCGGTGTCATTGCCGTGAAGTACAGCGTTCCGCACTCGATTGGCGCGTCGAAGCAGTACGTCAAAGCGTGCACGGTGCTCATCGATGCGCCCAGCAGCAGCCGGCCCGTCCGCCAGCTGTGTGGCTGTCCAACCGACGATGCAGTTCGCCATGCGATCGGGAGGCAGGTGCCCTTGGAGCTCGTGCAGCCCGCGCATGATCGCCTTCGGGCGATACTCGAACCCCATCCCTTTGGTCCTCGGAAGCATTAGACCCTCGTAACGCAGAAATAGCTCCCGATCAAAACCACGCTCTATGCCGTAGACGCCCTCGAAGGCGGCGTCGCGCAGATCGCTAAATAGCTGCAGGTTTGCCCAGTCCTCGCGTAGCCACCACCGGCTGCGGGCAGTCCAGCTGTGCTTCTTCCCCCATCCCGTTTGGCCGCCCGCGGCTTCTGGCAGGCGACGCTCGAGTAGACGAACCGCCAAAGCCGCCCGCTGCGCTCCGTCAGCTACACCACGAACAGATTCCGCCCAGCGCACGTCTGCCGCGGCGTCCTCAACCTCCGGCAACCGTGCTGCCAGGCCTTGCACGATCTCAGGGTCGAGTTTGGCGAGGTAGTCGCCTGTGGGCTCGTGGCGCGGATCGTCGCGCTGCCCACCCAAAGGCGGGCGGTGGATGGTCGAGCCCCACCAGTTCAGATCGCGGACAAGCGCGCAGCCTGGCATCAACTCCCAATCGGAGTTCGTCACAGCCATCTGCACGATCATGAGCGCCAAATCACGGGCGTGATCGGCGGCGCCAGCGCTGGCGCGCTCTCCGAGGTCCAGCCGCATCAACACCCACGGCTCATCAGATGAATCGGGGAAGAACGTCGTGTGCCCCCCGCTGGCCAACTCCGGCACGGGCCCGTCCTCGCGCCCATTGCCGCCCGCGAGCCAATCCGGATACACCTGCCCGGCCCATAGCTCGACGGGACCGAGCCGCTGATAGAGGTGAGGCAGGAAGGCATGATCGAACGCGACCCACGCGACAAGACGCGCTCGCGGGGCTGGCGCCTGAACGAATTCCCGGCAGGCATCGAGCCGCGCGTCCAGGTCCCATCCGGCCGGGTCAGTCAGCCGCTTCGGGGGCTCGGCTACCTCGTGACCCATCCGCATCAGCGCGTGCGCGTCATCATTAAGGGCCCCGGCGAGAGCCGACGATACGCCCTCCCAGTCATCGTCTGCCGCTTCGACAAGGTCGCGGAGTACGCGTACGCGAGCGCCGCACTGCTCAGGATCGAGGCTCCGCTCAAACGCCTCAAGAACGTCGTCCCAAGCAGCCTCCCGTATGGGCGGCTCTCCGAGCCCTTGGCGCGCCTCGACCAGGCGGGCCTGTAGCTCACTCGCGCTCGCTTTCGTCGGCGGTCCGCTCGGATCGAGCGAGCGCTCGAGAGCCGACAGGATCGGCGAGAGAGTTGTGTTAACAGCGGGACCAAACGCCTGCCGGGTGTGCTCGAACTCCCCCAGCAGGCTTTGCCAATGGACGGGCAGGAGCGTGCCGTGTCCTAGGAGCATGCCGACCACTACGGTGTCGAGCTCGTCGAGCACAGCGGACAGCATGAGCAGATCGTCCCGCCCGTCGAACTCGTCACCCCCAAGCTCGTGCTGGAGACCCGCAAGCCAATCCGGTAGCCCCTCTTGTCTCGCATAGAGGACGGAGTGGGAGCGCACGCCAGAAGTCTGCCACCCAGGACGAGCGGGTGCCTTGTTGTGCCCGAGTCCTGACCCCCCGGGGAGTCTTAGTGGCTTGGATCTTCCCTGTTTATAGAATCGCGGACCAATGCCTACGTCAGCACGCCTCGACTACTTTGCTTCACCTTGGCATTGCGGGAGCGCAACCACAACATCCGCGTGCTCCTGGAGAGGACGAACCGCGACAGTACGTACTGACAGACGATCGGCAGACGATCGCTTGCGCTGCGCAGGCGGAAGTGTCGGCGTCGAGGCTCGTCAGTGCTCCTGCTCGTCCATCGCGGGCGTGTCATCGTCCATCGTGGACGCACCTGCTTTGCCGGTCGAGCGAATCCCTCGACGGTGTCATCTGAGGTTAGCGTTCTGTCGTTTCCATCAGATCGAAGTCTGCTAGCGTCCGGGCCTGTTGTACGCGAGCGGAGGTGCGTCGCTTTGAGATGAGGCTGCGAGGTCTGTGGGAAGCACCGTCGGGCCGCGTAAAGGGTGTCGGCGCGTGGAGCCTTTATGCCTGCTTGCATCTCAACTCGGATGCGGACCATGTACGTCGCTGCGCTGATCGCATCGGGCTACCGTAACCTGGAGGGGGAGTACCCGCTGTGCCATCCGTTGGCCGTGCTGGTTGGTGAGAACAACACCGGGAAGAGCAACGTCGTTGACGGGCTTCGGACCGTGCTCGAGGCGGAAGGCGGGCCACGGGCAGCGTGCTGGCTGAGGCCTGATGACTTCGCGCACGACGGGCACGGAACACGCATCACCGACGAGCTGGAGCTGGAGGTTCGGCTTGCCGAGCTGACCGAAATCGAGCAGGCACGGATGGTCACCTGCCTGGCCCCCAGCCTTGGAGCCGGGTTCGCCCGGATACGCCTGCAGGCCAAGCTCGGCGCCGACGGTCGGGTGCTCGCCCAGCATATCGGCGGTGACGCCAGCCATGCCGACGCGGAGCGCCACGCCCGCGAAGCCGTCAGGTTCACCTACCTGCACCCGCTGCGCGATGCGGCAGCGGACCTGCGCCCGGGGCGCGAGAATCGGCTCGTGGAGCTTCTCGGCACGCTCGCCCCGGACGGGCATCCGGACCGGGAGGCGATCGTCGGGGTGATCGAGGACGCGAACACCGCGCTCGACGGGATTGACGCGGTCACGGCCGCGAAGGCACAGATCGCGGGGCGCCTCGGCAAGATGACCGGCAGCCATCATTTTCGTCAGGAGAGCGACCTGGCGTTCGCCGATCCCGAGTTCAAGCGGGCGGTCGGCGCTTTGCGTGCGAAGATCGGACGCCTCGCGCCGCTGGAGATGGCCGAGGGCGGGCTCGGGTTCAACAACCTCCTGTACATGGCGGTGCTGCTTGCGGCGCTCGCGGACCGGCCCGAGGACGACAGCCTCCGGGTTCTGCTCGTCGAGGAGCCCGAGGCTCACCTGCACCCTCAGCTTCAGGACCTGCTCATGCGATTCCTGGAAGAGGAGGCGGGCGACGGGACGCAGGTCATCGTGACCTCGCACTCGCCGAGCTTCTCCTCCGCGGCCCTCGTCGAGCGCCTCACTATCCTTGCGCGCGGCGAGGACGACGCTGGCGCTCCCCTGGCTCGTCGGCCCAGCGACTTCGGGCTGAGCACGAAGCAGCTCGCGCATCTGCGGCGGTTCCTCGATGTCACGAAGGCCGCGCTGTTCTTCGCGCGCGGCGTGATCCTGGTCGAGGGCGTCGCCGAGCAGCTATTGGTGCCGGTACTCGCTGAGCGCCTGCGGCGTCCGCTGGCCCCCAGCGGAGTCGCAGTGATCAATATCGGCGGCGTCGCCTTCCGGCCGTTCACGGACCTGTTCGGGCCCGAGAAGCTCCCCTATCGCCTGGCGGTGATCTCAGACGACGACCGGCAGGTGGACGACGACGAGGAGGGCGGCGAGGCGCGGTTCTCGACGCGTGCGAAGGACCTGCAGGGGCGCGCCGGGGACAACGTGCATGTCGCGCTCGCGCCGCGGACGCTCGAGTGGGCGCTCGCCGCCGCCGGGAACAAGGACGTGATGCTGGACGCGCTTGAGCCGGTGAAGCCAACCGTGGCGAAGCGACTGCGCGGCGAGTTTGCCGAGGCGTCCGACGACGAAGCGGCCGACGCGATCCTCAAGGCGATCAAGGACAAAAAGGGGCAGTATGCCCAGGAGCTGGCCGACCTTCTCGCGGACCCAGATGTCGAGTTCGAGGTGCCCGAGTACCTGGCGGAGGCGATCGCCTGGGTTGCCGCCGAGAGCACCGAGCCCGCGTGATTGACCTCACCCTCCAGCAGCGGGAGCTGGTGGGCGCGGACGGGGACTTCCTACTGATCGCGTGTCCCGGCTCTGGGAAGACGCGAACAGGTGCGGCACGCGTGGGCGTGCTCGCCGCCGCCGGCAAGAAGGTGGCGGTGTGCTCCTACACGAATGTCGGGGCGGACAGAATCGCGACGGTGATCGGCGAAATGGGCGTGCAGCTCGGACCAGAACACTTCGTCGGGACGCTGCACTCGTTCCTGCTGCGATACGTGGTGTACCCGTTCGGCCTCACGGCAGGTTGCCGTGAGGGCCCGCACCTACGGCAATCCCCCGAGAAGACCGTCGCCTACAAGGGCGACTACAAGACGCGCGTGAACGTCGACGACCTACGGATGCGCCCCGACGGCACGCTGGCGCTACGTAGCCGCCCGCAGTACCTCTCACACATCTCGCACGAGGAGATCGCGGCTGCTGTTGAGGCCGACGTGCTGCGAGTCAAGCAGGGCCTGTTGAAGGCCGGCTATGTGAGCTTCGACGACGCCATGTACCTCGCGCTGTGCATCCTGCGCCAGGAACCTGCCCTGGGGACGGCGCTCGCCGGGCGCTTTGACGAGATCCTGCTGGATGAGGCGCAGGACACCTCGGAGCTGCAGCTGGCGTGCCTCGATGAACTGAAGGGCACCGGGCGGCTGAAGTCGCTGGTGCTGGTTGGCGATCTGGAACAGTCGATCTTCGCGTTCTCCGGTGCGAGCGCGGAGCGTTGCCAGACGCTGGCCAACACGCATGGGCTTCGCACGGAGGCGCTGACGCAGAACCACCGCTGCTCGCAGCTGATCTGCGATGTCGCGGTGCACTTCTGTGAGCGCGACTCGCCGGATGAGGCGGTCGGTCGGCACGCGAAGTGCCCGATCGCGCCCGAGGTCGTCCTGTACACGCCGGGCGATCCAGCGGCCGCTGTGGAGGCCTTCCGCGCGAGGCTCGCCGAGCACGGGGCGAACCCTGCACGCGCGGCGGTGCTTGCCCGTGGCAACGCGCTCGTGTTGGAGCTGAACGGCGGGAAGGCGCCCGTGGCGGTGGCCGAGCGGCCGACAACACTGGGCCGTGCGGTCGCGGCACTTCGGCATGGCACCCTCACGCGCACCCAGCTCCATCGGGTGCAGCGGATCGTCTCTCACGCGGCGTGGGACGAGACGGTACTCGATCGGCTGAGCGCCGAGCAGCGAGAGGCCCTCCGCGACGTGAGCATCCGCTTCCTGGCCGGGCTCGGCAGTCTGGACGGCGATCTGCGCGAGTGGATAAAAGACGCCGCGGGGAGGCTCCGCCAGGCGCTAGAGCTGCTCGTGGATGCGCCCGCCCACAAGGCTGGTCAGGTCCTGGCCTCCAAGGCCGCGCAGAGCGGGACCGCCGCGCGGGCGGTGTTCATACCGGAGGCCGCGGAGCTGCGAGCGCAGACCGTGCACGACATTAAGGGCGAGGACCGCGACGCCGTGATCGTCGTGATCGACCGGCCACGGTCGAAAAGGCATGGTACTCAGGCGGAACTATGGGGCTCGGCGCTGGCGGGTGAGGAGATCGACGCGAAAGACGCCGAGGAGAAGCGCATCGCATTCGTGGCCCTGACCCGTGCGGAACGAATCTGTGTTGTCGCGCTACCCGACGATGATGGGGGCCGGGCCGCGGCTGAGGCGTTCGTGGCGCGCGGGTTCAGGATCGCCGGGCTGGCTGCAGGACGGCCGTAGCGGGCGGAGGTGAGCGTGTCGGCGCGGCTCGTGACACGGCGCTCGGCACCCCTGGGTTGATGCACGCGCAAGGGTCGGGCTTGGACCGGCGCCCGCGTCGGCGTGTGAACCCAGGCGCGCGTCGATGCTAGGGGGCCGACCGGGTGCTTCCCTGGCGGCTCAAGGGTCGGGTTGCGTCAGTGCTTCGTGTCGCGTGGCGGGTTGGGATCTGGCTTTCCGATCGTGTTCGAGTTGCGGATCTTCCCGTCCGTGCCGTGAATGCGTACCTCGCCGCCGCCGGAGTTGCGGGCGAGATCACGGGCGGCGTCATACGCCTCGCTCTGACGATCGTGATGCGAGCTTGCGCGCGAGCCGCCCTCGCGTTTCGCGTCCCAGCCTCCGCGAGGGTTTTTCGTGACGTCGTAGTCGGCCATCGGCAGTCCTTTCGGTCGGGTTCATGAGTCGAATGCGCCTTCAAACTGAAGATAACGACATAATACTCCCCATGCAGGTGCAGAACGTGGATTTCCTTCCGCCGCCCGGCGTGTCATGCTCAGCCACATGAACCGCTGGGACGAGTTGATCCGTGGATCCCGTGCCGGTGTGCTGCGCGAACTGCTGTGCAATGCCGCGGCCATCGCCCACCGCGAGAACGGTGCGCGGTTTGCTCCAGAGGACTTGGGCGACGAAGCGCTCATGTACGGCCTCGGCACCACGATCAACGCACGTCATGTCGCCGGACGCGCGATCGAGGATGCAGACCTGGACGGTGTCGCCGTTTGCGAACACGGCCGAGTGTGGTGGCTCGAGATCCAGCGCGAGGACGGCACCGCGGTGCGCGCGTACTTGTACAAGGCGCCTCCGAGCGCGCGGGCCGTGCACGATCTGCGCTTGGACGACACCGAGATCAAGAAGGAGCTCAGCACGTCCAACGGCCAGCAGATGGCGCTGTTCAACCGCAGTGGCGGGGAGGGCAACGCCCAGCTGCTCAACATCCTCATCGTGCACTACGGCGATCCGGTCACGGGTTTGGAGAAGCTCGACGTCGGCGCTCCATACGTCAACGGCGACGAGATCGCCTGGGACTGGTACGAGCGCTTCGACAGCGGTGCAGTATCTGCCAGCGGTACTCCGCGAACCGGTCCTGCGCTATTGGGCGACAACGGCGCCGGCTACGAAGGGTTGCGTCTGGTGCCGGAACAGGTCGAGCCCGCCCGCAATGATTACGGGGCCGCCGCCAAGGCCGAGCCGGAGCCAGCCACCTCAGAATTCGACGCGTTGGGCCTGCGCGATGACCTTGAGAAGGGCGACCCAGACACGGGGACCGGTAAGGAGTCGAGTTGAAGCTCGACGCCCGTTCGGCGGCCGCGCTCTTCGCCCCCAGAAAGCTGACCCAGGCCCGCCAGATGCTCGCGATCACGCGCGCCGAGCTGGCACGTCACGCCGAAGTCAGCGCCGCATCTATCAGCCAATACGAGTCGGGGGCGATGCGGCCACGCCCGGCTACCCTCGCCCAACTCGCCCTCGTGCTCAATGTCCCGCTCGAGTTCCTCACCGAGTCGCGCCTCGATACGCCCCTACCGACTGTTGACACTTCTTTCTTCCGCAGCCTGCGCCGCACGACGCAACGCGACCGCGAGCGCGCGACCGCCTACGCCGGGCTGCTCGCACAGCTGGTCGCCGAGATCGAACGCCGCGTCACGCTTCCCGCCTTCACCCCGGTCCCCGACCTCGCGCTGGACCCCGACGACGACCCGGAGGGTGCCGAAGGCGCGGCGGTTCGCATCAGGACCCTTTGGGAGTTGGGCACTGAGCCGCTAGCGCATGCGGTCCGCCTGATCGAGCGACACGGCGTAATCGTGGCGCGCCTGCCCTTGAGTAGCAGCAACGTCGACGCTTTCTCGTGGGCAAATGGGCCGCGGCCACTCGTGCTGCTGGGCGATGAGAAGCGCGACTTCGAGCGCTCGCGCTTTGACGCGTGCCACGAGCTCGCGCACATCCTGCTTCACGCCGCTGACCCAGAGCCAGCACACCCGCGGATGGAGCGCCAAGCGCACCGGTTCGCGGGCGCCCTGCTAATTACCGCCGATGCGTTGAGGGATGAGTGGCCGCGCGGACGCTGGGACTGGAATCAGATGGTGCGCATCAAGGAGCACTGGGGAATCTCGATCGGCGCTCAGCTGCTGCGCGCGCGCGACCTCGGCTTGCTCACCGCCGACTCCTATCTGAGCAAGATAAAGTACATGTCGCGCATGGGCTGGCGCCGCCGTGAGCCCGGTCCCCATAGGCCGCCAGAGAGGCCCGACCTCCTCAATCAGGCGATCGGCCTGCTCGAGCAAAGCGGCACCACGCTAGATAGCGTTGCCGAGGAAGGCAACCTACTCGGGCGGGATATCCTGGTCGAGCGGCTGTGCCTCACGCCGCGGCCACCGCTTCGGATCGACGCTTAGTAGACGGGCACAAGGCCGCGGCATGAGATTCGCGCCTCACACATCGAGACCACGATCACGCCGGAGCTGTTGACCGAACCCCAACATCTGCAACCGCTGAGAGACGGTCGCAGAAGCGACATAGCAGGCGTCCGCCGAGCCCGGCGTAGACGCCTGGTCCGGACGAGCTCGGAGCGTATCGCCCGGCGCTCGCAGGACGCCTGCTTCCGCACCGCGGAGCAGGAGCGCGGGTTCGATGCCAGTCCGCAGCTGGAGCTCGTCCGGAGCGGGCACGTCGGGCTCGAGCTTCGAGGCACTCGCTCTCGGTCGAAGGGAGAACTCTTGCTTGACGCGGCCTTCTTCTGGCACGCGACGGTTCAGAGGCATGGGCCATGCCGCTGGCCGCCTTCGATTTCTTCGCGTGTAGAGTCGCGCCGATGGACGGTCAAGAGACGTGCCCGCTGCCCGATGATCCGGTGCTCGCCGAGACGGCGGCCGGGCTGAACGACGGCGGCTACTGGGGCACGATCGTCGACCGCAGCTGGCGCACTGTCTTCATGACCGACGATCTGCGCCTCACGTTCGGAGCCCAGCTCGAGCTGGCGCCGTTCCCGCTCGGCGTGCACTACTTCGGCCCCGAGTCGCTGTCCACGAACCTGGCCTACAGGGCCGGCGCGAACAGCGTCGAGCTGTTTCGCGAAGTGCTCGTTAACCTCGGCCCATGGGTGCTCGCCGACACGCCGGGGGGCCGTGAGGAGTTGCGCGAGCTCGTCGACCCGGCGTTGCGCGACATCGTCGATGGGCTCGAGGCGGCGGGCGGGCCGGCGGCCACGGCGTCGTTCGTCGGGCGGGGGACGCATCTGAGGGGACAGGTCGTCGATGTCCCCTTCGTCGCGATGCGCATCCGAGACGAGGCCGGGGAGCTCGTGGGGACCGCGCTGATCAACAAGCCCGCACCCGGCATGAACGTGCTGGCCGCGCTCGCGGCCGGTGGCGACATGCGCCACCTCCAGCGCATGCAGGAGGTCGCCAAGCCGGCACGCCGTCCAGCGGCGATCCTGTTCGCCGATCTGGAGGCATCCTCGCCGCTGGCTCGGCGCCTGTCGACGGCGAGCTACTTCACGCTTGGACGTCGTCTTACGCGAGCGGCCGACCAGTGCGTGGTTGATGCCGGCGGCCTCGTCGGCCGGCACGTAGGCGATGGGATCGTGGCGTTCTTCCTCGCTGAGAGCGCTGGCTCGGAGTCGGCCGCGGCGGCCGCGTGCATCGAGGCGGCGCGCGCGCTGCGGAATGCGACGGCAGAGGTGGCGGCCCGCAGCGAGCTGGCGGCGGACGAGCTGACGCTGAGATTCGGCCTGCACTGGGGATCGACTCTCTACGTCGGGCAGATCCTCACCAGCGGACGGGCCGAGGTCACCGCCCTCGGTGACGAGGTCAACGAGGGCGCGCGTATCGAGGCGTGCGCCACGGGCGGACGAGCCCTAGCCTCCAAGGCGCTAATCGAGCGCCTCAACCCCGATCACGCGGCCGCGTTGGACCTGGACCCAGATCGCATCACCTACACGGCGCTCGCGGACCTGGCGACGGCCACCGAGAAGGCCCGCCGCGACGCCCCCGCCATAGCCGTCTGCGAGGTGTAGGGCCCGAGCCGGTAGTGCGCTCACCTACCGGAAGCAATCGTGTCGGCCGCCCCACCTCGGACGACTGCCTTGGACGACTGCCTTGGACGAGTCACGAGCGTCTCGTCTTCCTGCGGCCCCGCGCTTGCTTTCGACCGAGAGCGAGGGTGCGCCGAGGCCACAACGGCTGCGACGGCGGTTAGGGGCGGCCGAGCAGGGTCGCGATCTGCACTTTGGCAGCTGTCAGGCGCAGGCCCCAGTCGGCTGCGCCGAGCAGGCTGCGGGCGGGACGCGTCCCGTCCCAGCGCTCGGCCCGCTCACGGATCAGCGCGAAGATACGCCGGCTGAGCGGGCCCATCTCGATCAGCTCGCCGACCATCTCCCCCTCGCCCGCGGGCTCGTAGTAGGTGAAGCGGACCGCGCCCCAGTTTCCGTGCTGGAGCTCGGACCGGCCCGCAGCTGCTGCCGCCGCCACCTCGGCGGGGTAGTCATCGCAGAACCACCCGTGGTGGTGGTCGCCGCTCCGGCCTTCGGCGAGGAAATCGCGGTACGCGGAGGGCTCGTCGTTGACAGGTTGGATCAACTCTATCTGCGTCTCGCCCTGCTGGCTGAAGCCGACGTGGATCTTCGGCTTAGACGGGCGTCCGCGGTAGACGTACCCGCCAAGTGTCACACCGCGCATCGTCAGGAACGGCCCGACCCCCCGCTCCGCCCACTGCTCTATCGCCGCCCCGAGGTCCGGCACCACGCAGCCGAGCTGGTCCGGCGCTCCGGAGAAGGGGGCGCTCACGTCGCCTGCCGCGCGCCGGCGCTCTCCGCGGCCATGGCGCGGACGACGTGCGGCTCGGTGCTCGGGCTGGCGGGATCCACGAGGATCTTCGCGTGCCGGTCGGGGTCGCCGAGGGCGGCGAATGCGCCGTCCACCCCGTCG
>CAAGKR010348482.1_pt1 | contig 20827 bp, 21 predicted proteins | sample 2556971 | NCBI WGS metagenome assembly CAAGKR01 (sample SAMEA5207829, study PRJEB30636) | soil metagenome | biome: forest; feature: boreal; material: soil | place: USA | collected 2011-09 | depth 1 m | reverse complement strand
TGGCCATAGCCCTGATAGGCAAGCGTGGAGTCGTAGAAGCGATCGACGATGACGATCCTTCCGCTCGCGAGCGCCGGACGGATCACGTCGCGCACCAGCTGCGCACGTGCGGTGCTGTAGAGGAGCGCCTGCGCGTTCGGCGCGAGCGGGATCTCCTGGGCGTGAAGAACGATGTCACGCACGCGCTCCCCGACCGGCGTGCTGCCCGGCTCGCGGACCGAGACGACATCACGACGTTGTGCCTGGAGCCATTCCGCGAGCCGCTTCGCCTGGACCGACTTGCCCGAGGCCTCCCCGCCCTCAAAGGAGAGGAAGAGGCCGCTCACCTATGGATCTGGACGCGCCGGTACGGCTCGTGGCCGGAGCTACGGGAGCTCAGGCTCGCGCGCTCGACGAGCTCGTGCTGCATCTTCCGGACGTACGCGTTCTGCGGCTCGAGCTCGACCTCGTCGCGGGCGCCGGTCGCGACCGCATCGATCGCCTCGCGGGTCTCATCCAGGGCATCCTCCTCAGGACCCCGCATGAGCTCGAAGACGCTCGTGAGCGCGCTCGCGATCTGCGAGGACGAGTTGCTGCGCGCGACGTAGATCGGAACGCCGCTCGATTCGGCGTTGCGCAGCCGCGGCGTCTTGCGGCGGTAGTAGTTCTTCAGCGTGATGACGACGTCGGCGTCCTCCGGCTCGCGGACCACCGCGACCGACAGGTTCAATCCGCGAGCCGCCTCCTCGAGCCGCGACCACGAGATCCCGAACGGGTAGACCTTCACGGTCTCGCGGATGTCGCGCGTCGGCATCCGCGGTGTGCTCCGGCGCTCGACCGCGTCGGCCGCGTCGCGCGTCGACTTCGAGTTCGAGACGTTCACCTGGCCGGCGCCATCGCGCTCGCGCATCTGCGGCGACACGGGCATGCCAAGGAGGACCGCATCGACGGTCTGCGCGACGTCCTGGTAGATCGACACCTTCTGGTAGGCCTGGATCTCCACGAGCACCTGGAAGGTCGGCGGAGCCTTGCGCTCGAGCACGGACTTCTGGGTGCCCCGGCGCCGCGCCTCCTCATCCGACAGCGTGACCGTCTGGATGCCGCCGATGAGATCGGACAGCGTCGGGTTGAGCATCAGGTTCTCGAGCGTGTTGCCGTGGGCCGTCGCGACGAGCTGGACACCGCGCTCGGCGATCGTGCGCGCCGCCGCCGCCTCCTGCTCGGTGCCGATCTCGTCGATGACGATCACCTCGGGCATGTGGTTCTCAACCGCCTCGATCATCACCGCGTGCTGCAGGCTCGGCGTCGCGACCTGCATCCGGCGGGCACGGCCGATACCCGGATGCGGGATGTCGCCGTCGCCGGCGATCTCGTTCGACGTGTCGACGACCACGACGCGCTTCTTGAGGTCATCGGCCAGCACGCGCGCGACCTCGCGCAGGAGCGTCGTCTTGCCGACGCCGGGCCGGCCCAGGAGCAGGATGCTCTTCCCGGATTCGACAACGTCGCGGATGATCTCCATCGTCCCGTACATCGCGCGGCCGACGCGCAGGGTGAGGCCGACGACCTTGCCGGCGCGGTTCCGCAGCGCGCTGATCCGGTGCAGAGTGCGTTCGATGCCGGCGCGGTTGTCGCCGCCGAACTGCCCGATCCGCGAGATGACGTAGGCGATGTCCTCGGCGGTCACCTCGCGGTGCGACAGGCTTTCCTCGCGGCCGGCGAAGCGCGCCTCGGGAGTGCGCCCGAGATCCATGACGATCTCGAGGAGGCTGTTCAGATCCTCGAGCGCGCGGACACGCTGGCACAGGTCAGGGGGAAGAGCGTCGAGGATCGCGTCGAGGTCATCCCGATCGGTCGTCAGCTCACGGTACTACTCGCGCGGAAGCATATCGAGGGCCATCGGGTAGCGGTCCGTCATGTTCCCTCGCAGCGGCCTCAGCGCACGACGGCCGGCGCCAGGGCCCGCTCCTCGATGCGCACAGCGAGCTCCTTGACGAAGAGCATCGCCGTCGCGACCTCGCGAAAACCCTCGGAGAGGAGCGCGCGCGCGATGTGCTCCTCGTACGACCGCACCGGCGACATGATCGGCCGGCCCGTTGGCAGCTCCATGGTCGTGGCGCGGATCACGTCGCGCGCGAGGTCGGTGTCGCTATCGACCGAACGAGCCTTCACAACGTGCGGATGGTTGTCGAGGCCGCGGAAGCTCACCCCGAACGCCGCGAGCCGAGGCTCGCCACCCACGACCAGCGCTGTCGCCCGGCGCAGCGCGAGCGGGTTGCCGCTTACGAGGAACGGCGGATCGAAGGCGCCGGCCCGGCGGCCGATGTCGAAATCCTCGACCGTCAGCTGCTCGGCGCGCTGCACGGCATGGGGCGTCGTCGCCGCGTAGAAGCGGAAGAGATCGTGGGCGTCGCGCCGCCGTGCGTAGTGACCGTCGAGCGTCTTCGCCGGCGCACGGAGCGGCGCCCGCGGCGCGGCGTACCAGGTCTCACGCGTGTACGAGTAGAACCCCGCCTGGAAGAACGTCTCGCGGGCCCGGGCGGTGCCCACCGCGGGGGCCGAGATCGCCGCGTCGGCGACGGCGCCGTACAGCCGCAGCTGGCCATGCTGGACGGCCGACGCAGAGATGTGCGAGAGCAGCTTGAACGAGCCCTCCGCGCCACCGGGGTCGGGGACGGCCGCGATCGCCAGGATCAGCCACTCCGGCCGGCGGCCGCTGTAGATGAGCGCGACCGCGCACAGGCGGCCGCGGTACTCCTCGATGTACAGGCGCAGTCGGCCGCGCATGCCGATCGTCCCGGGCAGCAGCTTCCGCCAGCCGGCCAAGGCGCTCGACACGAGGGGCTGCGGGAGGACCGCGCCGAGGATGGCATCCGGCTCGCGGCTGGCGGTTGAAAGGAAGCGCGTCACGCGCGGCAGGTCCGTCGGCATCGCGGGACGGACCGACACGGCCTAGTGCCGTCCGAGCTTCAGGAAGTAGTCGTGGAACCGGCCGTCGCGCGTGAGCTCCGGATGGAATGAGGTCGCGAGGAGGTGATCCTGCCGCGCGGCGACGATCGTCCCTGCGCTCCCCGGGGCCCCTACCCCCGCATCGTCAAGCTGCGCGAGGATCTCGACACCGGGGCCGACGGCCTCGATGAGCGGCGCGCGGATGAAGACCGCGTGGAACGGCTCACTGCCCAGCGCCGGCACGTCGAGGTCGGCCTCGAACGAGTCGAGCTGGCGACCGAACGCGTTGCGCCGCACGGTGATGTCCATGAGCTCCGCGAGCGGGTGGGGATGTCCCGGCACGTCGCGGGCGATGAAGATCGCGCCGGCGCAGGTCCCCCATACCGCCATACCCTCGGCGACGCGCTCCTTCAGCTTCGGGATGAATCCATAAAGCAGCGCGAGCTTGCCGATCGTCGTGCTCTCGCCGCCGGGGATGACGAGCGCGTCCACGTCATCGAGCTGCTCGGGACGGCGCACGTCGATCGCGTCGGCGCCGAGTCGTTGGAAGGTGTCGAGGTGCTCGCGGAAATCGCCCTGGAGGCCGAGGACGCCGGCGCGAGCTAAGCGGTCACCAACCGCGGACGGCAAGGCGTTCGCCCTCGGCGAGCGTCTCGAGGGAGATGCCGCGCATCGCCTGGCCGAGACCGCGCGAGACCTCGGCGATGAGCTTCGGGTCCATGAAGTGCGTCGTGGCCTCGACGATCGCCTTCGCGCGGCGCAGCTGGTCCTTGGGGTCGTCTGACGCTTTGAAGATGCCACTGCCGACGAAGTTCCCTTCGGCGCCGAGCTGCATCATCAGCGCGGCGTCGGCCGGCGTGGCGATGCCGCCGGCGCAGAACAGGACGACCGGCAGCTTCTTCGCGTTCGCGATGTCGCGGACGAGCTCGAGCGGCACGCGATATTCGGCGGCCTTCTCCCGGAGCTGCGACTCGTCGAGTCCGGCAAGCGCCTCGATGCCGCCCGTGATCTCGCGGATGTGGCGGACCGCTTCGACGATGTTGCCGGTGCCCGCCTCGCCCTTGCTGCGGATCATCGCCGCGCCCTCGTTGATGCGCCGGAGCGCCTCGCCGAGATCGCGCGCTCCGCACACGAACGGCACCTCGAACGTGCGCTTGTCGATGTGGAACTGCTCGTCCGCCGGGGTGAGGACCTCGCTCTCGTCGACGTAGTCGACTCCGAGCGCCTGGAGCACCTGCGCTTCGACGAAGTGGCCAATTCGCGCCTTCGCCATGACCGGGATGCTGACGGTGTCCATGATCTCGGTGATGAGCTGCGGGTCGCTCATCCGCGCGACGCCGCCCTCCTTGCGGATGTCGGCCGGGACGCGCTCGAGGGCCATGACCGCGACGGCACCCGCCTCTTCCGCGATCCGCGCGTGGTCGGCGGTGACGACGTCCATGATCACCCCACCCTTGAGCATCTGGGCGAGGCCTGATTTCACCGTCCAGGTCGCCTTGGCGGTGTTGGCGGTATCGCGCTTGTGTCCATTGCCGTTCTGTGCCATCGGAACCCCAATCGTACCGCTAGGCCCCTAAAATCGGAACATGGGCATGGTCGATGCGAACGTCCTCGTGCTCAACCTGGACTACCAGCCGCTGAACGTGTGCAACGTGCGCCGGGCGGTGGTGCTCTTGGACAAGCAGAAGGCCGTTGTCATCGAGCAGAACGGGCACATCGTCACGAGCGAGCGACGATCGATCGTGACCCCGTCGGTCATCCGTCTCGCGTACCACATCAAGCGTCCCCGCCCCGTCCTGAAGATGACTCGCAAGGAAGTCCTCATCCGCGACGACCACGCCTGCCAGTACTGCGGCAAGCGCGGCCACGACCTGACCCTCGACCACGTGATCCCCCGCCACCGCGGCGGCCAGCACATCTGGGAGAACGTCGTCGCGGCGTGCAAGGGCTGCAATCACAAGAAGGGTGGGCGGACCCTGCAGGAGTCGCACCTGACGCTCGCCCGGCTGCCCTTCCGGCCACCGTCCACCCCGAGCTACCTGTTCTCCAGTTACATTCGGGCCGGGGAGCGCAAGTGGTTCAAATTCCTCGGCGTCGAAGACTCCGCGGCCGCCTCCTAGAAGCACAGGTGGCATCGCTCGTGCGTTCGGCTGACATCAGATGAGGCTGCTCTTCACCAAGCGGGGCTTCTCCCCGATCGGCGGATCCGAAAGCCTCGCCTACCAGTTCGCGACGCGTCTCGCGGCGCGCGGCCACGACGTCCGCGTGGTCTGCGCGTGGCCGACCGAAAAGGAAGAGACCGCGTACCGGGGCGCGTCCTTCGGGCCGGTCGTGTACGACGACCACCGCGTCTTCGTGGACCAGGGCGTCGAGGTGGTGCAGGTGAAGCCGCGCGGCGGGATCTTCGGGATGGCCGCCGACGCGACGACCCTCGTCGACCTCATGCGCGGTGAGCTCCTCGAGCGGTACGCCGAAGACCGCGAGCTCATCCACAACGTCGGCCGGGAGTATCTCGATTCGAGCATCGACGTCGCCGAGGAGCTCGGCATCCCGCTCGTACTCACGCCGCTCGCGCACGCCGGCCAGTTCCACGGCGGCGATACGGCCGCGGACTTCGCACGGTATCGCCGGGCCGGCGTCATCACGACGATGACCGAGTGGGAGCGCGATTGGTACGGCGCGCGCGGGATCGACAGCGCGCGGATCGTCACGACGGGCATGGGACCGAACGCGACGGCGAGCGGCGACGCGGCCGGTTTCCGCGCGAAGCACGGGATCCCGGAGGACGCGCCAATCGTCCTGTATGTCGGACGCAAGGAGCGGTATAAGGGCTACATCCAGCTGCTGGACTCGACCGAGACGGTGTGGCGGACCCACCCGGACACCCGGTTCGTGTTCATCGGCCTGCCGGGCTTCTACTCGACGTTCTTCGACGACTTCCAGCGCTACGCGGACGATCGCGTGATCCACCTCGAGAACGCGTCCGCGACCGACAAGGACGCCGCGCTCGAGGCCTGCTCGCTGTTCGCGATGCCGTCGCGGCACGAGACATTCGGACTCGGGTACCTCGAAGCCTGGCTGCACGGGAAGCCGGTCATCGGCGGCGACATCCCGGCGCTGCGTGACGTCATCGATGACGGCCGCGATGGATTCGTCGTGCGCCAGCGCGCGGACGAGGTCGCCCGCGCGATCCTGCGGCTCCTCGACGATCCGGCTGCCGCGCGGGCGATGGGCGAGCGCGGCCGCGCGAAGGTCGCCGAGCGCTGGAGCTGGGACGCCGTCCTCGGCCGCGTCGAAGCGGCATACGCGACCGCCGTGGGGACGAAGAAGGCCACGACCGCCGCTTAGGCTCGCCGGATGCGCGTCGTCATCGCGAAGAAGCTCCTCTCGACCATCGGCGGCTCCGAGGCGCAGGCGCGCGCGCTCGCTGCGGCGCTGCGCGATCGCGGACACGACGTGACACTCGTCGGTCTCCGGCCCGCGCACCGCCGGGCCGGGATCCCGGATCGGGTGTACGAGGCGCCTCCCGGCAACGTCACGATCGAGGACGAGGGCCTCACGTACCAGTTCATCGCGAGCCCGACAGCGCTCCTCGACGGCGCCCTGCCCGTGTCGCTGATCGGAGCCGCACGCGTCGCGGCCGCCGTGGCCGGCGCCGACATCGTGCATTGCCTCGCCCGCGAATGGGCCGGGCCGTACGAGCGCGCGGCCCGCGCGGCCGGCGCCACGTTCGTCGAGACCCCGCTCGTGCATCCGGGCCAGCCGTTCTCCGGCGACGGGGCCGCGGACGTCGCGCGCTACGGGCGCGACGACGCCGTGATCGGGCTGACCGAATGGGAGGCGGGCTGGTATCGGGCCCACGGCGCGGCGCGCGCGTTCGCGACGGGTATCGGACCGATCATGCGAGCGCCGATCCCCGCCCGCGCGCCCGAGCCGGCCGAGGTCCTGTTCGTCGGTCGGAAGGAGCGATACAAGGGCTACGACGCGCTCCGCGATGCGGCGCGCCTCGTGTGGCGCGAGCGCTCAGATGCGCGGTTCGTCGTTATCGGGCAGCGCCGCTTCCTCGGACCCGCGCCGCTGCCGGACCCACGCTGGTCCGAGCCGGGCATCGTGAGCGAGGCGCGCAAGGCCGAGGCGTACGCGCGCGCGACGATCTTCGCGATGCCCTCAGACCACGAGACCTTCGGCCACACCTACCTCGAGGCCTGGTGCGCCGGGCGGCCGGTCATCGCGGGCGATATCGCGCCGCTCCGCGAGGTCGTGCGCGAGGGCATCGACGGGCTCCACGCGGCGAATGCACCGCGGGCCGTCGCGGACGCGATCCTCACGCTGCTCGCCGATCCGGCGCGCGCCGCGGCGATGGGCGCCGCGGGCCGGGCGCGCGTGGCCGAACGATTCACCTGGCCCGCGATCGCGGAGAAGACCGAAGCGGCGTACCGCGGTGCGCGGCTAGCATGACCGTGATGCGGGGAGTCATCGGCCAGCGCGCGATGCTCGACCGGCTGGGCGCGCGCGCGTCGCGTGGCGACGTCGCCCACGCCTACGGCCTGTTCGGGCCGCGATCGATCGGCAAGCGCACCGTGGCGGTCCGCCTCGCCCAGACGCTCAATTGCCTCGACCCCGCGCGGCCCTCGGGTGGCTGCGGCGTCTGCCTCAACTGCGTGAAGATCGAGCGTGGCGTCCACCCCGACGTGCGGCTCGTGGAGCGCGATGTCGCGAACAAGACGAAGATCGAGATCGACCAGGTCCGCGCGATGCAGCAGGACCTCGTGCTCCGGCCGCTCGAAGGCCGGACGCGCGTCGTGATCATCGACGACGCGGCCGACCTCAGTGATGTGGCCCAGGACGCGCTGCTCAAGACGGTCGAGGAGCCGCCGAAGCACGCGGTGCTGCTGCTCGTCACGCTCGCGCCCGAGTCGTTGTTCGAGACGATCCGCTCGCGCGTCCAGCCGCTCGTGCTTCGCTCCGTCGCGACGACCGAGATCGCAGCTGCGCTCCGCGAGCGCGGGATCAAGGACCCGGACGCCATCGCCGCCGCGGCCGCGGGTCATCCCGGGATGGCCATCCGCCTGGCCTCGGACGAAGGTGGCGAGCGCACCACCCGCCGCGCCATCGAGAAGGAGTTCTTCGACCTCATCGGGAGCCGGCTGACCGAGCGGTTCGAGTGGGCCGCGAAGCTCGCCGACGAGAACGACATGCGCAAGCGCTCTGCAGCGATCGAGCTGCGTCTCGACCACTGGCTCGAGCTGCTTCGCGACGCGGCGGTGACCGCGCGCGGCCTCGAAGGCGCGCCACTCCGGCCGGATCGATCGGCGGAGACCGGCCGGATCGCGGCGAAGCATCCCGCCCGCGACCTCGTCGACGCGGGCCTGCTCGTGCAGCGGCTACGGCGTGATCTCTTCTGGAACGCGAACGCGCGAGCGATGCTCGAGATCCTCGCCCTGAAGCTCCCCTATCTGGACGGAGCGGCCGCATGAGCCGCACCGTTGTGGGCGCTCGGTTCCAGACCGCGGGCCGGATGTACTTCTTCGAGCCCGGACCGGTCGACGACCTGTCGATCAACGAGTGGGTGATCGTCCAGACCGAGCTCGGCCAGGATGCCGCGCGCGTCCAGATCCTGCCGACCGATTCGCCGCTCGTGCAGGTCGACCCGCCGCTCGGCACGCTGGTGCGCAAAGCCACGGCAACCGACAAGTTCGAGCTCGCGAAGCACAAGCGGCGCGAGGAGGAGTCGACCCGCACCGCGGCGGAGATGGCCCGGCGGCTCGGGCTCGACATCCACCTGCTCGGGTCCGACTGGCAGTTCGACGGCGGGAACGTGGTCGTCTTCTATTCGACGGAGGCGACCAGCCTCGATCTCGCGCCGTTCAGCGTCGAGCTCGCGGCGGGCTTCGGCACGCGCGTCGAGCTGCGCCGGCTCGGCGCGCGCGACGAGACCAAGCTGCTCACTGGTGTCGGGACGTGTGGCCGCGAGCTCTGCTGCTCGTCGTGGCTCGACAAGTTCTCGAACATCTCGATCCGCATGGCGAAGGAGCAGGACCTGCCGCTCAACCAGGCCAAGCTCACCGGCGTGTGCGGCCGGTTGAAGTGCTGCCTCATCTATGAACTCGAGACATATCAAGAGGTGAAGGGCAAACTGCCGAAGCTCGGCGACACATTCCACATCCCGTCGTGCGTGAGCGGCCAATGCGGCACCGGCGGATGCGCGCAGGTCCAGGGCGTATCGATGACCAAAGAGGCCATCGTCGTCGGGATGGTCGACGGGGGTCGCGCCACGCTGACCGCAGAGGAGCTCGGTGTCACGTTCGACGCGGTACCGGCGCACACGAAGGGGGTCGGCTCGTACGGCTCCGACGAGATCCCGCGCCAGGAGCGCGCGACGCCGCCCGCGCCCGGCCAGGGTGCGCCACGCCGCCGACGCCGGCGCGGGGGACGCCGCCGCGGCGGCCGTCCTGGAGGCCCGAGCTAGCGGACCCGGCCCACCACGAAGTCGGCGATCTCTCGGAGCACGTCGCGCTCGGGCCGATCCGGCAGCGCGCCCAATGCCGCGACCGCGTCGTCGTGGAACGAGAGCGCCTTCGCGCGCGCGCGCTCCACACCACCCGACTCCCGGATGATCCGCAACAGCTCGCGCAGCTCGCCGGGGCTCTTGCCGGGAGCCACGATGCGCGCGCCGAGCAGGGGATCGTCGGTCTCGTCCACCGCGTAGATCATCGGGAGCGTCGGCATGCCCTCCGCGAGATCTCGGCCGACGGTCTTTCCGAAGTCGGTCTCATCTCCGGCGACGTCGAGGACGTCATCGGTGATCTGGAATGCGAGCCCGAGGCTCGTGCCGTACGCCCCGAGCGCCGCGACGTGCTCGGGCTCCGCGTCGGCGAGCAGTGCCGCGCCCTGGCAGCAGGCCGCGTACAGCGACGCGGTCTTCAGCTCGATGCGCTCGAAATAGGCGACCTCGGTGGGCAGCGCGCGCGTCGCGGTCACCTCGTTGAGCTCGCCGTCGCAGAGCGCGAACACGGTCTGCGCGACGATCGCGATGACCTCCGGCTTCGGCAACACGGCGGCGAGGGCGTAGGCCTTGGCGAACAGGTAGTCGCCGACGATCAGCGCGACATCGTCGTCCCAGGTCGCATTCACGGTGGCGACGTTCCGCCGGAGCTCGGCCTCATCCACGATGTCGTCATGGACGAGCGACGCCGTGTGCACGAGCTCGAGCGACTGCGCGAGATTCAGGACGACCTCGTGCTCGTTCGACGGACCGAACCGGGCCGAGAGGAACACCAGGGTCGGCCGCAGGAGCTTGCCCGGCGAGCCGAACAGGTGCTGCACCGCGGCCGCGAAGGTGGGATGTCCGCCGTTGCCGACCTCGAGCAGCCGCCGTTGCAGCTCCCGCAGCTCCGCGTCGACAGGCGCGTAAAAGGACCGCTCCGCTCCCCTCGTGACCACGTGAGCGAAGTCTAGGTTCGGCTAGGGCTTCTTCGTCGGCTTCGGTGGCGTGGGCACCGGCGGCTGCGTCACGCCCGGCGGCGGCGGCGCCGGCGACTGATCGCCCGGGCTGCCCGACGGCGAGCTGCTCGGCTTCGGGGCGTAGCCGCAGATGTTCCAGTTGAACCGGCCGTAGTTGAACGCACCGGCGTTCGCGGCGTTCGCCCACTTCCCGATATCGGCGGCCCAGTCGCTGAACGGGATGGTGATCTTGTAGCAGCCGCCGGGCAGGTACACGTTGCGGTCGTCGATGGTCGGCTCGGTGCCCTGCACGTACGACTCGGTCCAGCGGAAGCTCGACGGGCAGTTCGGGCCGGGCAGGAGGCCCGAGCCGTTACCGCCGGTGAGCGCCGGGTTCACGCACACGACGCGGTCGACGATGCCGGCCGGCCGCGGGAACCCATCCGGTGGCAGCGCGCCGGTGACGATCTTCATGTAGTCGCGCCACAGGATGCCGGGACCGAGCGCCGAGCTGATCCCGTTCATCTGGGAGTTATCGGAGTTCCCCATCCAGATCGCGGTGAGGCGGGTCGGGGTGTAGCCGATCGCGAGCACGTCCTGGAGGTTGTCGGTGGTGCCGGTCTTCAGCGCGGCCGGCCGGCCAATCGACGTGAACGGGCCGAACACGAACGAGCCGTGCACCGGGTCGGTGTTGTCCTTGAGGATGTTGGTCATGACCCAGGCGATCCGCTCGTCGATGACCTGCTTGCTCTCGGGCTTGGTCGTGTAGTCCTGCACCACGTTGCCGCCGCTGTCGATGATCTTCGAGATGAAGGTCGGCTCGATTCGGCGGCCGTAGTTCGCGACGACCTGATACGCGCTGGCCATGTCGATGAGCCGCATCTCGCCGGCGCCGATGCCGAAGCTGATGCCGAGCTTCGACAGGTCGAAGTCCCGGTTGATCCCGAGCTGGTGGATCGTGTCGATGATCGCGGGCACGCCGACGATCCGCGTGACGTTCAGCGCAGGAAGGTTCAACGACTCGCGTAGCGCCTGGCGGACCGTCGTCGGGCCGTGCTGCTCCTTCGTCGCGTCCTTCGGCGAGTACGTCGCGCCGCTGCCGTCGGGCATGTTGAATTGGATGTCGTTCAGCACCGTGGAGGCGGTCATGCCGCCCTTGAGCATCCCGGTGAGATACGTGAACAGCTTGAACGTCGATCCCGGCTGGCGGAGGGCGATGCCGGCGACGTCGTAGTCACCCTGCACCGTCGGCGAATGGTCGTAGTAGTCCTTGCTGCCCACGTACGCCAGGATCTCGCCGGTCGTCGGATCCATCGTGATGAGCGCGGCGTTGTTCACGTTGGCGAACTTCAGCCCGTTGACGTGGTCGGTGACCTCTTTCTCGGCGAGCTGTTGCATGTTCCAGTCGAGCGTTGTGTAGACGCGATAGCCGCCGCGGTACGCGGCCTTCTCGCCGAGCAGATTGATGAGCTGCTCGCGCGCCCGGAACGTGAAGTGCGGCGCGTACAGGGACGTTTGGGCCGGCGTCACCTTGATCGGCTCCGTGTTCGCAGTGTCCGCCTGGGCCTGGGTGATGTAGCCGTACCCCACCATCGCATCGAGCACGAGCGCTCGACGTGCGGCCGCGGCGGTCGGGTTCTGCACCGGGTCGTAGTCGGAGGGCGCCTGCGGCAGTCCGGCGAGGAGGGCCATCTGCCCGAGCGTGAGCTGGTTCAGGTCGGCGACGCCAAAGTACGTCTTCGCCGCGGCCTTCAGGCCGTACGACTGGTTCCCGTAGAAGATCTGCGACAGGTACATCTCGAGTATCTGTTGCTTGCTGAAGGTCCGCGTGGCCTCGACGGCGAGGATCGCCTCCTTGATCTTGCGGGTGATCGTGGGCTCGTCGCCGAGGAGCCGCGTCTTGATGAGCTGCTGGGTGATCGTCGAGCCACCCTGGGCGACGCTGCCGGCCGCGAGGTTCACCTGCAGCGCGCGGACGATCCCGCCGAGGTCGATGCCCGGGTTGGTCCAGAAGCTGTGATCCTCGATCGCGATCGTGGCGTCCTGCATCAGCACCGGGACCTCCGGCAGGGTCACAAGCTCACGGCGCTGGTCCTCGAGCGTGTAGAGGAGGTGCTCGCCGGTGCGGTCATAGATGTATGTGGAGAGGGCCACGGGTACCGTCGCGAGCTCGTGCGCCGCCGGGAGATCCGCGGCGAAGTAGCCGAACAACGCCGCTGCCGCGGTGCCGGCGAAGATCCCGAACGTGATCAGGATCGCGGTGAGCACCCCCGCCGTCGCGCCGAGCTTTGCCGCGGCGCCGGGCCGGCGGGACATCCGGCCACGGCGATGGGGCATCCGGTAGGCGCGATAGGCACGGAAGCTCGGCCCGTTCCCATTCCTGAGCGGCATCGGGGTCAGCGGGTGCACGGAGCGTGCCGGGGCTGTCCTAGGAGCGCACTGACCAGCCAAGCAACCGAGCGAAAAGGCGGCGGAACAATGGCGGCTCGGGACGGGCGAGATCGGCGCGCAGCCGGCGCTGGGCTTCGCGGGCATCCCCCTCCCAGCGCTCGACGATCTCGCGATCGTCGTCCTTCAGCGAGTTCGCCGGGCCCCGCCGCTCCATCGCCGACTCCGCGTCGGGCATCCGGGCGTAAAGGTCGGCCGCGAACGCGTGCGCGCCGGGCAGCTCCCGGCCGATGGTCGGTGCGTGGATCTGCCATTGGCCGTTCTCGAGGACGAACGCCTGCTTCGTCTGATCGAACATGCTCGTCAGCTCGAGGTTCGCCGCGAGCTCGCGGTCGATGGCGGCTACGGCTCGGTCGAGCGCGGCCTGGGCCTCGGCAGAACGTGGCATGCACAGAGAGCGTACGTGTATACGCCGAATGCGTCCACTGTATGCGTCATATGTATGCTGGAGTCTGATGCCACGACCGTTCGCCAAGGCCCCCATCCCGGCCGCGTACTTCCCGCTCGGGGGGCCGGTACCTGCGGCGGACCTCGTCGGTCGCGAGGGCTACATGCGTCGCGCCGGCGCACGTCTGGCGGACGGCAACCACATCCTCATCGCCGGACCGCGCCGGATCGGGAAGACCTCGGTGATGCTCGAGATCCTTCGGCGCCTGCGCCGGCGGGGCCTGCACACCGCGTACGTCGACTGCATGGGCGCGACGGACATCCGCGGACTCGGTGAGCGGCTCGTCGACGCGGTCCTCGAGAACGTCTCCGGCGCGGAACGGAGCTTCGAGCACGCGAAAGCCGTCGCGTCCGGGATGCGGCCGACCGTCAAGGTCCGATACGAGCACGTGGAGCTCGCGGTGGAGCTCGCCCGCGAGAAGAACGCGAGCCGGTTCTTCGATGGCGCGCTCGATCTGCCGCGCGCGCTGGCGGCGAAGACAGGTAAGCGCGTCGTCGTCGCGTTCGACGAGTTCCAGGCGGCCGGACAGCTCGGCCCGCGGGTCTTCGATCTCATGCGCACCCGCTTTCAGGCCCAGCGCGCGGTGTCGTACGCGTTCCTCGGGTCGGAAGAGGGCATCCTCGAGCAGCTGTTCAGCGGGAAGGGTCGCGCGTTCTACCGGTTCGCGCTGCCGCTCGATCTCGCCGACGCCGCCGGGCACCGCTTCGGCATCGACCCGGACGATTGGCTGTCGTACATCGAGGAGAAGCTCCGCGAGCGCAAGCTCACCATCACGGACGCGGACGTCGACCGGATCCTCGATGCGACCGGCGGCCACCCGCAGGACACGATGCAGGTCTGCGCCGCGCTGTACTACTTGATGCGCGACGCGGGGCTGCGCGTCGTGAGCGCCGAAGCGATCGGCGTAGCGATCGAACAGTCCCTTCGGGAGCTCGAGCGGCCGTTCGCGCTCCACTGGGCCGATCTCGGGAAGGGCAAGTACCTGCAGCAGGTGGCCAAGCGCGTCGCGCACCGGGCGGTGCTCTACGCGAGCGACGGCGCTGGTGCGGTGCCTCGCGCGGAAGTGCTGCGGGCGCTCGCGGCGCTGCAGGCCCGCGGCCTGGTCGCGCACCTGGCGCGCGGCCGCTACGAGTTCGTCGAGCCGCTGTTCGGCGAGTACGTGCGCCGGCTGGACGAGGCTAGTGTGATGGCGAAGTGATCAGCCCGCCCCTCGAGCTCCGGCCCGGTGCGATCGTGCAGTACCGCGCCGCCGACAGCGGCGAGTGGCGTGAGGGCACGCTGGTCAAGAGCTCGGCGAACGGCGAAGAGTGGCTCATCAAGAATCGATTCGGGAAGTACTGGCTCAACGTGAGCCGGCTCCGCCCAGCGAACGAGCTCCAGGAGCCCTAGCGCCGGATGGAGCCGATCGTCCTGTTCGGGATCCAATTCACCTTGAGCCTGGCGGCGTATGCCCTTATCGGGTTCTGGTACGTGGTGCCTCGCCTGTCGAGGCTGCCACGGGAGGCCGCCATCGTGCCGCTGCTCTGGATCCATGCGTTCCGCGTCGTCGGCGGCACCATCCTGGCCCCCGGCGCTGTCGACGCGGGGGTGCCGATGGAATTTCGGACCATGATCGGATATGGCGACCTGGCGACGGCGTTCCTGGCCCTGCTGGCACTGATCGCCCTGCGCGCGCGGTTCTCCGGCGCGATCGCGCTGGTCTGGCTGTGCGTCGTCGTCGGGATGCTCGACACGGTGAACGCGATCATCCAGTCGATGCGCGACAACGTGTTCAGCTACGCCCTCGGCGTGAATTGGGTGATCGTGGCCGTCTATGTGCCGGCGTTGCTCGTGAGCAGCCTGCTGATCTTCCTGCAGCTGCTCCGTCGCGATCGCTCCTCCGAATAGGGGAACGCTCGCTCGTCACCGATCCAGGCGGCGGGTTGATCCTCGGTACCCCCGAGCGGACTCGAACCGCTGCTTCAGGCTTCGGAGGCCTGCGCTCTATCCACTGAGCTACGGGGGCATGCGCCTGTGACGCGCCGGGAAAAGCCCTGCTCCGAGCGTGATTCTACCCTTGCGCAGTGAGGCAGACGTTCGCGGATCGCGACAAAGAGCTGTCGTTGATGCAGCACCTCGCGGAGCTGCGCAACCGGCTGATGGTCGCGTCGGCCGCGGTCCTCATCGCGACCGTCATCGGCTTCTTCTTCGCGAAGGACGTCATCCTCGCGCTCGAGCAGCCGGCCCACCTTGGGAAGCCGCTCCAGATCATCAGCCCCACCGAGGGCTTCACGACCTACATGCGCGTCGCGCTGTTCAGCGGTATCGCGCTCGCGATGCCCGTGATCCTCTTCGAGATCTACGCGTACGTGAATCCCGCCCTGCGGCCCGGCGAGCGGCGCTTCATCTTGCTCCTCGGTCCGTTCATCCTCGCCCTGTTCGTGGGCGGGATGGCCTTCTGCTACTTCATCCTGCTGCCGCAGGCCATCCAGTTCCTGTTCACGTTCGGCTCGGACGTGTTCGAAGCCTCGCCCCGGGCAAGCGAGTACATCTCGTTCGTGACGACGTTCATCCTCGGTGTCGGCCTCATCGCCGAGATGCCGGTCGTGATCTTCGCGCTGACCCGGATCGGTCTGGTCTCTCGGGCGTGGCTGGCGAAGCGGCGCGGCTACGTCCTGATCATCTGCTTCATCATCGGCGCGATCATCACGCCGACGCCGGACCCGTTCAATCAGACCCTCGTTTCGGTGCCGATGTACCTGCTGTTCGAGGTCGGGCTGCTGCTGTCACGCTTCGGCGGAGGGCGTCGACCCGCGACTTGAGCGCCGCTTCCGCGCCGAGGTCCGTGGGTTCGTAGTAACGGCGACCGGCCAACGACTCCGGGAGGAACGTCTCCTCCGGATCGAAGTGCTCGGGCTTGTCGTGCGCGTACTTGTAGCCCTTGCCGTACCCGAGCCCGCGCATGAGCCCGGTGACCGCGTTGCGCAGATGCAGCGGCACCGGATCGGCACGGGTGCCTTCGATGTCCGCGGTCAGCGCCCCCGCGGCCCGCTTGATCGAATCGGACTTCGGCGCGAGCGCCAGGTAGACGCTCGCCTCGGCGAGCGGAAAGTAGCCCTCGGGCAGCCCGATGAGGTGCACCGCCTGCTGCGCCGCTGCCGCGATCACGAGCGCCTGGGGGTCGGCGAGGCCAACGTCCTCCGCCGCGAGGATCACGAGGCGCCGCGCGATGAACATCGGATCCTCGCCCGCATCGATCATCCGGACGAGCCAGTAGAGCGCGGCGTCCGGATCCGAGCCACGGAGGCTCTTGATAAACGCGGAGATCGTGTCGTAGTGCGAGTCGCCGGCCCGGTCGTAAACGAGCGAGCGGCGTTGGAGCGCGTCCTTGACCGCTGCGAGGTCCACGTGCCGGATGCCCTGCGGGTCCGCGGCAGCGGCGTCCGACGCGAGCTCGAGCGTGTTGAGGGCGACGCGCGCGTCGCCGTTCGCGACCACCACCAGCGAGCCGAGCGCATCCGGCGCGACAGTCACGGTGCCATTCAACCCACGGGGATCGGCCAGCGCGCGTTCGACGATGAGCCGCACATCGTCCTCCCCGAGCGGCTGGAGGACGAACACGCGCGAGCGTGACAGCAGCGCCGAGATCACCTCGAACGACGGGTTCTCGGTCGTCGCGCCGATGAGGATGACGTCGCCCTCTTCGACGTACGGCAGGACCGCATCCTGCTGGCCCTTGTTGAAGCGGTGGATCTCGTCGATGAACATGACCGTCCGCTCGCCCGTGGCGCGGCGCAGCTCGCGAGCCTCCTCGATCACGCGGCGCAGGTCCGCGACGCCCGCGGAGACCGCCGAGAGGGCGACGAAGCGGGCCTTCGCGCGGTTCGCGGCGATGGCGGCGAGCGTCGTCTTCCCGGTGCCGGGCGGCCCCCACAGGATCATCGATGGGATCTGGCCGGCGTCGATCGCCTTGCGCAGGACCCGGCCGGAGCCGACGAGGTGCGGCTGGCCGACGAACTCATCGAGGTCGCGCGGGCGGACCCGCGCGGCCAGGGGCTTCGCAAGCGGCTCGCCGGTCGCGGCGGACACCTCGGGCGAGAACAGCGGAGAGACCCCGGTCGGGCGCTGCGACCGGCGCGGATGTGGCATGTGCCGAGTATGGCGGGTACCAGCCGCCTCCCCTCCCCCCACCCCCGGGGTACGATGACCGCATGAAGACCGACACCAAGAAGGACGTCGCCGCGCGGCTCCGGTCCATCGCCGGCCATCTCAAAGCGGTCGAGCGCATGGTCGACGAGGACAAGTACTGCGTCGACGTGCTGAAGCAGACGATGGCTATCGAGAAGGCGCTCGAGCGTGTGGACGCGCTCATCCTTGGATCGCACCTCGAAACGTGCGTCGCGGATGCCTTCCGCGAGGGTCGCGCCGAAAAGACCGTCGCCGAGCTCGCCGAGATCTTCAGCACCGCCCGCAAGTAGCGCTAGCTCGCCCGATTGACACGAATTTCCCCTAGGCGTAAACATATAAGCAATAGTTGAAGTGATTGCCTGCTGTGGCGGGTAATTTGGGGAGAGAAGCCGCTTGCTGACCGAAGCGTCCGTCCGCGATCTGCGCACGTACTACCGCGCGCTTGGCGACGACACTCGACTGCGGATCCTCCAGCTCCTCGCGACCGAGGGCGAGCACACCGTGACGGAGCTCGCAGAGCGGCTCAACCTGTCCCAGCCGCTCCTGTCCTGGCATCTCCGTCGGCTCCGGCGGGCGGGCGTCGTGAAGACCGTGCGCGTCGGCCGTGAAGTTCGTTGCTCGTTCGACCGCGAGCGCTTCGCGCAGCTGCACGAACGGGGCTTCCGCACGCTCATGAATCCGAGCAGCGCTCGATGAGCCACGGCCTCATGCCCAACGAAGTGGCCGAGGGCACGCGGGTCACGCTCGCGCCGCTCGCCCGTGGCCTCCACCGCGTCGGCATCACCGCGAACGCCGTGACGGTGATCGGGGTGCTGATCACGGTCGCAGGATCGGTGCTGCTCGCAACGGCTCGGCCGCTGCCTGCGCTCATCGTCCTTCTTGCCGGCGCACTTTCCGACACGCTCGACGGGCAGCTCGCCAAGGCCGCCGGCGGCGGCACCCGGTTCGGCGCGTTCCTCGACTCGACGCTCGATCGCGTCTCCGACGCCGCGCTCGCCTGCGGGATGGCCGCGTTCGGTGCGGCAATCGGCGACAGCCTGCTCTTCTGGTCGGCCCTCGTCGGCCTGATCGCCTCGTTCTTGGTCAGCTACGTCCGGGCGAAGGCCGAGTCGATGGGCACCACCGCAACCGTGGGCCTGATGCCGCGGGAGGTGCGCCTCACCGTCCTCCTCGTCGGGATCGGCCTCTGGGCCGTCCTGGGCCTCTACGAGCTATTCGTCGCGGCGGTCCTCGCCGTGGCGCTCCTCTCGGTCATCACCCTCGTCCAGCGCATCGTCTTCGTCGCTCACGACCTCAACTCGACTCAGAAGGAAGGAACCCGATAGCCATGCCCGCTTCCACCAAGACCACCCGCAAGAGCACCAAGAGCACCGGCACCGCGCGCCGGGTCGGCCGGCCGACCACACGCCGCCGCCCGATCCGCGTTGCGATCATCGGCGTCGGCAACTGCGCGAGCTCGCTCGTGCAGGGCGTCCACTACTACCGGAACGCGAAGCCCGGAGACAAGATCCCCGGCCTCATGCACGTCGACCTCGGGGGCTACCACCTCCGCGACGTCGAGTTCGTCGCCGCGTTCGACGTGGACCGCAACAAGGTCGGCAAGGATCTCGCCGACGCGATCTACGCCGAACCCAACAACACGTACCGGTTCGCCGACGTGCCCAAGACCGGGGTCAAGGTCTCGCGCGGCATGACCCACGACGGCATCGGGAAGTACCTCGCGGCCGTGGTGAAGAAGGCCGACGGCCCGACGGACGACATCGTCGCGATCCTCAACGAGCGCAAGGTGGACGTCGTGGTCTCGTACCTCCCCGTCGGCAGCGAGGAGGCCACCAAGTGGTACGTCGAGCAGATCCTTGACGCGGGCTGCGCGTTCATCAACTGCGTGCCGGTGTTCATCGGCCGCGAGCCGTACTGGCAGAAGCGGTTCGCCGACCGCAAGCTGCCAATCATCGGAGACGACATCAAGTCCCAGGTCGGCGCGACCATCACCCACCGCGTCCTGACCCGCCTGTTCATGGACCGCGGCGTCCGGCTCGACCGGACGTACCAGCTGAATTTCGGCGGCAACACCGACTTCCTGAACATGCTCGAGCGCGAGCGTCTCGAATCGAAGAAGATCAGCAAGACGAACGCCGTGACGAGCATGCTGGACTACGAGATGGATCCGAAGAACGTGCATGTCGGCCCGTCGGATTACGTGCCCTGGCTGCTCGACCGCAAGTGGTGCTACATCCGGATGGAGGGCACGACCTTCGGCGATGTGCCGCTCAACGCCGAGGTGAAGCTCGAGGTCTGGGATTCCCCGAACAGCGCAGGCGTCGTCATCGACGCGATCCGCTGCTGCAAGCTCGCGCTCGACCGCGGCCTCGGCGGGACGATCGTCGCGCCGGCCTCGTATTTCATGAAGTCCCCGCCGAAGCAGATCCACGACGACATCGCACACAAGCGGGTCGAGGACTTCATCGTCGGTCGGGACAACGAGACGCTCGTCGGCAAGGCGTCTTGATCGCGCGCATCAGCCACGGCATCGGCTACTGGGGCTGGCGGGTCGGGGCGCGCATCGCACAGCGCCTGCCCGCCCGCCCGCTCTACGCCTTCGCGGTCGTCCTCGGGGAGATCGGCTACGTGGCCTGGACCGCGAAGCGGCAGATCGCGAAGCGCAACTTCGCGATCGTCCTCGGCCGGCCCTGGACCGACCGCGAGGTCGCTCAGGTCGCGCGGCGCTCGTTCCGCAACTTCGCGAAGTACATCGTTGAGATCATGCGGTTCCCCAAGCTCGAGGTCGCGGATTTCGAGCGCCTCGTGACCGTCGAGGGCTGGGAGCACCTCCGCGGGGCGCTCGCCCTGGGGAAGGGCGTGATCTTCGTGTCCATCCACTTCGGCAACTTCGAGCTCGGCGGCGCGCGCATCTCCGACGAGATCCCGCTCAACGTCATCGCCGATGACCTCGAGAACCAGCGCCTCATGGATCTGCTCGTTGGGAACCGCGCCCACAAGAACATCACCCTGCTGACCCCTGACGGGGCGGCGAAAAAGGTCCTCCATGCCCTGCGCCGGAACGAGATGGTCGGGCTGATGATGGATCTCGGTCCGCGGGCCCAAGCCTTCGACACGGTGGACGCCGAATTCTTCGGCACACGCACCGCGTTCCCGGCCGTCGCGGCGAGCCTCGCGCGAGTATCCGGCGCTCCGATCGTCGTATCGGCCTGCGTCCGCCAGCACGACAACACCTTCACCGGCATCGCGCTGCCGCCGATCTTCGTCGAGCGCACGAAGCAGGCAGCGGAGGACGTCCAGCGCGCGACGCAGGCCATCGCTCGCGGCCTCGAGGGTTTCGTCAGCCGCTGGCCGGACCAGTGGTACATCTTCCGGCCGATGTGGCCGCCGGTC
>CAAGKR010440947.1_pt1 | contig 20857 bp, 21 predicted proteins | sample 2556971 | NCBI WGS metagenome assembly CAAGKR01 (sample SAMEA5207829, study PRJEB30636) | soil metagenome | biome: forest; feature: boreal; material: soil | place: USA | collected 2011-09 | depth 1 m | reverse complement strand
GCTCGACAACGTGGTGTTCCGCGCCGGGTTCTCTGCGAGCCGTAACCAGGCCCGCCAGTTCGTCCGCCACGGGCACGTGAACGTCAACGGCAAGCGCGTGACGATCCCGTCGTACGAGGTGAAGAAGGACGACGTGATCGAGATGGCGACCAAATCGCAGAAGATGATCGTGTTGCGTCACAACCTCGACACGATCGACCGCGCGGTGCCGATGTGGCTCGAAGCAACGCCATCCGACTACAAGGCGCTCGTTCGCGACCTTCCGCTGCGCGAGCAGATCGACGTTCCTGTGCGCGAACAGCTCATCGTCGAGCTCTACTCCAAGTAACTCCCCCGCGGTCGCGAAGTCAGCGACCAGATCAAAGGCGCTGCCCCATGCTCATCATCCAACGTCCCCAAGTCGAGGCGGCCGAGCCCGACGGCAACCTCCAGCAGTTCACGATCGGCCCGCTCGAGCCCGGCTTCGGCCACACGCTCGGGAACAGCTTGCGCCGTACGCTGCTCTCGTCGATTCCCGGTGCAGCGGTTACCCAGGTGCGTTTCGACGAGGCATTGCACGAGTTCGACGTCATCCCCGGCGTGAAGGAAGACGTCACCGACCTCATCTTGAATATCAAGGACCTCGTGCTCCAGTGCTTGTCCGAGGAACCCGTCACGCTGCGCCTCGATGCGCGCGGCCCCGGTGAGGTCACCGCGGGCGACATCCAGACCACCGCCGACGTCGAGGTGCTCAACTCCGAGCTCCACCTCGCAACGGTGAACGCCAAGGGCCGGCTCGCCATCGACCTCACCGTCGAGCAGGGCCGCGGCTACCTGTCGGCAGAACGCAACAAGCGCACGTCCACGATCGGGCTCATCCCCGTCGACGCGATCTTCTCGCCCGTGCGGCGCGTGGCGTTCTCGGTGGAGCCCACGCGCGTGGAGCAGGCCACGAACTACGACAAGCTCACGCTCGAGATCGAGACCGACGGGTCGATCTCACCCCGCGACGCGCTCGCCTCGGCGGGCGACACGCTGCGCAATCTCGTGACGCTCGTCGCCGAGCTCACCGACGAGCCCCGCGGGCTCGAGCTCGGGGAGGTCGCACCGTCGACCGTTTCGCCCGACCTCGACCTCGCGATCGAGGAGCTCGAGCTGTCGGAGCGGCCGCGAAACTGCCTCAAGCGGGCGCGGGTCGACACGATCGGTCAGCTCGTCCAGAAGACCGAGGACGACCTGCTCGCCATCACCAACTTCGGCTCGAAGTCGCTCGAAGAGGTCATCCAGAAGCTCGACGAGCGCGGCCTGTCGCTGCGCGTCAAGGAGTAGAGCCATGCCGAGGCCGAAGAAAGGCCCGCGCTTCGGGCGCGATCCCGCTCATCAGCGGCTCATCATGGCGAACCTCGCCGCGCACTTGTTCGAGGCGGGCCACATCGAAACCACGCTGCCGCGTGCCAAGGCCCTTCGTCCGTACGCCGAGCACCTCATCACCAAGGCCAAGCACGGTGGTGTGCACCAGCGGCGCCACGTGATCGCGCGGATTCACGACCAGACCGTCGCGCACAAGCTCTTCGCCGAGATCGCGCCGCGCTACGCCGACCGCAGTGGCGGCTACTTGCGCATCCTGAAGCTGGGTCCGCGCCCCGGCGACAACGCGCCTATGGCGCGTATCGAACTGGTGTGAGCCAACTCTCACTCGGTGAGCCTTCTTTGGGTCCGGGTGATTCACGAACGCTGAAAATGAAGCTCGTCGTCGCGTACGACGGCACCGACTTTCGTGGGTTTGCGGCCCAGCCCGAACAGCGCACGGTCGCCGGAGAGATTGCGGGTGTACTCGTTCGTGTGCTCCAGCACGAGGTCCAGCTTTCGTGCGCGGGGCGGACCGACGCCGGCGTCCACGCGTGGGCCCAGGTGGTGAGTTGCGCGGTCGACGCGTCCACCGATCCGGTGGTCGTGCAGCGCGCGATCAACGGCTACCTCGCGCCGGAGATCGTCGTCCGCAGCGCCGAGCTCGTCGACGGGAGTTTCGACGCGCGACGCTCGGCGCAATGGCGCACCTATCGGTACACGATCGTTCGTCGTGACGTGCCCGATCCGTTCCGCGCTCGGTATGCGTGGTGGGTGCCGGAAACGCTCGACCTGTCGAGGATGCGGCTGGCGTCCGATCCGTTTCTCGGCGAGCACGACTTCTCGAGCTTCTGCCGCAAGAGACCGGGGGCTTCCACCACGGTACGCCGCGTGCACGCGTCGGAGTGGCGCGACGAGGGCGACGGCGTGCTGGTCTACGAGATCCGCGCTACCGCGTTCTGCTGGCAGATGGTGCGGTCGATCGTCGGTACGCTCGTCGACGTGGGGATCGGCAAGATCCGGCCTGGTGACATCCTGGCCATCCTGCGGGCTCGTGACCGCACGGCCGCCGGTCGCTTGGCGCCTGCAAATGGGCTCTGCCTCTGGGATGTCGGCTACGCGCTGGGTACCGTGACGTCGTGAGCACCGCCGGCCTCGACGCGAAGCGGCTCGAGCGCATTCAAGACATGTATGCCGACGAGCTCGCCGGCGGCACGCTGTTCCGCGGTCTCGCCGACTACGCCGACGACCAGCGCCGCAGCGTGTTCCTCCAGCTCGCCGAGGCCGAAGAGCGCCACGCCGAGCACTGGTCGCGTCTGCTGCGCGAAGCGGGTGCGGAGCCGCGACGCCCGCGGGTGCCGTTCCGCGTCAAGGCTCTGTGTTTTCTCGCGCGCCACTTCGGCACCGAAGCCGTCCTCCCCCTGATGCTGCGCACCGAGGCGGCCGAGGCCGACCGCTACCGCGACGAAGACGAGGCCACCGACACGATGGCGCAGCAGGAGGCGGCAGCGGGCCGCACGATCGCGGCGATGCAGGGGATCCCGGCGGGCGGCCGCATCGCGCGTTCCGAGGGTCGCCATCGCGCCGGCATCGGCGGCGCGCTACGGGCCACCGTCTTCGGCATGAACGACGGCCTGGTGTCGAACTTCTCGCTGGTGATGGGCGTCGCGGGCGGTACCCACGACAACAGCATCGTGGTCCTCGCGGGTGTCGCCGGGTTGGTGGCCGGCGCGTTCTCGATGGCGTCCGGCGAGTGGGTCTCCATACGCTCGCAGCGCGAGCTGTACGAGAACGAGCTTCGCATCGAGCAAGAAGAGCTGCGCGCGTTCCCCGAGGAGGAACGCGAGGAGCTCGAGCTGATCTATCGGGCGAAGGGCATCGCGCCCGACGCGGCGCGGGCGCTCGTCGACAACATCATGCGGCGATCCGACGTTGCGCTCGACACGCTCGCTCGGGAGGAACTCGGACTCGACCCCAGCAAGCTCGGGTCGCCGTGGGTCGCCGCGATTTCGTCGTTCCTCGCGTTCTCCGTGGGTGCGGCGGTCCCGCTGATCCCGTTCCTGGTCGGGAGCGGCACCGCGGCCACCATCGCGGCCGCCATCGCGTCGGTGCTCGCGCTCTGCGCCGCGGGCGCGGCCACCTCGATCTTCACGGGCCGCCACGCCGGACGCGCCGGGCTGCGGATGGCTCTCATCGGCGCCGTCGTCGCGACCTTCACGTTCTTCATCGGCAAGGCCGTCGGCACGACCTTGTAGGGCGTCAGCCCGCGATGCCCTCGTCGAGATAGAGGAACCCGTAGCCCTCGTCACGGAACGGGATACCCGCCTCGCGCAAGCGCACGTCCCAGTCGCCCGTGACCGCAGGGTCGGTCTGCTGCATGCCGTGGTCGGCCACGAGGACAAAGGCGGTGTCGTCGAACACGCCCGCCCGCCCGACCGCATCGAGGACCTCGCCGATGCGCGCGTCGGTGTCGCGCACGGACGCGTCGGCGATCTCCGAGTGTGGACCTCCCGCGTGGAACGCGGAGTCGGTGAGCGTGAAGTTGCACCACATGAAGCGCGGCGCCGGATACGAAACGCCGCGGTACTCGCCGCTCCAGATGCCGACGGCCTGCTCGGCGGCCATGTGATCGACGACGCTCGACCACGAGTAGTCCTTCGACGGTCGGACGAAGCGCTCGGTGACGTGGGGTAGGCCGTCGGGCGTGCTCGGCATCGGTGGAACCTCGCCGCGCCGGAAGAAATCGAATGTTGAATAGTCGGCGCCGATGTCGCACGGTTCGTTGACCGACACGGTGCACGCGTCGGACCACGTGCGATGGACCGCGTGGTGCAGCGACTCCACGCCGTCGAGCAGGTGTTGCATCGACCACGGCCATGTGGCCTGCGAGTTCGTGATCACCTGCTCGCCGTGCTCACGGTCCCACCACGCGTTGTGCAGGATGCCGTGGTGACCCGGATATCGCCCGGTGAGGATCGACGTGTGGTTCGCGAGCGTGACCGTCGGCATGCCGGAGATCGCGCCCCACTCGTACGCCGTGCCCATCTCGATCAAGCGGGCGACGTTCGGCGCCGCGCCGGATGCGGCGAGCATGTAGAGCACGTTGGGGTTGGCGCCGTCGAGCAGGAAGCCAACGACATGGCGCGGGCGTTCACCGCCGGCGTCGATCACGTCGGTGCGCACCTCGCCGTCTTGACCGGCGAGATACTGGCCGTCGTTGCGCGGCGCGACGCCGAGGAGCTCCGCGATCGTGGGCGCGACGTCGACGAGGCGAGCCGCCCGGGGGACGAGACCGTCGTTGCGGATGCCCTTGCCCGCGATCACGAACGGCGCGCGTGCCTGGACCACACCGAGCGACCCGTGCTCACCCCGGTGGCCGCCCTGGTCTTCCCAGTTGTGCGCGGCCGAGTGGATGACGCACAGGTCGGGTGCCGAGGGATGGTCGAACAGCTGGGCCGTCTGCTCGAACGCGAACGGATAGGAATTGTGGTGCCGGTCCGGGTGCGGGTCGGCGAGCTCGGCCTCGAGGCCGGCCAGATGCGCGGGTGACTGGTCGGCGAAGGGGTCGTCACCCTCGGTGGCAAGGGGCTCGAACCCGTCCGGAGTGCGGCGAAAGGCGACCCGGCCGTCGGCGGTGGCCGCCTCGAATTCGTCGTCACGAGTGCGCTGGAGCACCATGTCGACGATCGGCGACAGCTCCGAGTCGAGCAATACGCCGAGCGCTCGCTCCCGAAGCTCGGTCACGGCGGCAAGGGTACCGGGGTTCCGGCGTCCCGCTTCAGGCTCCGATTGCCCAGTTCGGCGCCTGGGGGCTAAATTGCCCCTTCCCGCAGTATTTCGAGAGCGGTTCTGTGCCCACCTTCACTCCAAAGCCTTCCGACATCACACGCGCCTGGCATGTCGTCGATGCCGACGGCCTCGTGCTCGGGCGCGTCGCCACGCAGGTGGCCACGCTGCTCCGTGGCAAGCACAAGCCGATCTGGGCGCCGCACGTCGACTGTGGCGACCACGTGATCGTCGTCAACGCAGCCAAGCTCGACCTCAGCGCGCGCAAGCTCACCGACAAGCGATACCACCGCCACTCCGGCTACCCGGGTGGGCTCACCGCCGAATCGCTCGAGCACCTGCTCGCGCGCGACCCCGAGCGCGTGGTGCGCCTCGCGGTGAAAGGCATGCTGCCCAAGGGACGCCTTGGCCGTCGCATGATCAAGAAGCTGAAGGTGTACGGCGGGCCCACCCATCCTCACGCGGCGCAGCAGCCGCAGGTGTTCGCGCTCACGTCAAAGCGCGCCAGTTAAGGAACGAGCGTCTGCGGATCGGAGTACCCCGATCCGTAGCGAGTGACCAATCGAATAGGAGTTCTTCGTTGTCGAATCCTCTCGTCCAGAGCACGGGTCGCCGCAAGGAAGCGGTTGCCCGCGTGCGGCTGCGCCCCGGCTCCGGCGTCATCACGGTCAACGGGCGGTCGTTCGAGCAGTACTTCCCGATCCTCACCCACCGTGTCGTGGCCATCGAGCCGCTCAGGCTCACGCAGACGGCCGACGTCTACGACGTCGACGCCACGCTCGACGGCGGTGGGGTGAGCGGGCAGGCCGGCGCGCTGCGCCTCGGTATCGCCCGTGCACTGGTCACGCTCGACGACGAGGCGCGCCCGCAACTCAAGAAGGCGGGTCTTCTCAGGCGCGACGCGCGCGAGAAGGAGCGGCGCAAGTACGGTCTGAAGAAGGCCCGAAAGGCTCCGCAATACTCGAAACGGTGAGCGCCGCTTCGGCGATCGCGTCACCATGACTCTGCGTTTCGGCACGGACGGTGTGCGTGGTGTCGCGAACTCCGAACTCACCGTCGAGCTCGTCACCGCGCTCGGTCGTGCCGCGGTGCGCGTCATCGGCACCGAGCAGCCGTACGTCGTGGGTCGCGACACCCGGCGTTCTGGGCCGATGCTCGAAGCCGCGCTGGTCGCGGGGATCTGCGCCGAAGGCGCCGATGTCGTCCTTGCCGGCGTGCTTCCCACTCCGGGTATCGCGCACCTCGCGCACGAGCGCGCTGCCCCTGCCGCAGTGATCTCGGCCAGTCACAATTCCTACGAGGACAACGGCATCAAGCTCTTCGCGCCGGGCGGTCGGAAGATCTCCGAACCGCTCGAGGCACGCGTCGAAAAGGAGCTCGCCACCTTGGCCGAGTCGATGCCCGACGCCGGGCCCGACCGGATTGGCGTCGGGATTGCGTCCGAGTACCGGGGCGCGCTCGACGACTACGTCGCGCACCTCGCCGAGTCCCTCCAAGGCCGTCGGATCGACGGCATGCGCGTGGTCGTCGACTGTGGGAACGGGGCCGCGTTCCGAGCCGCGCCCTCGGCGCTCCGCGCGGTCGGTGCTGACGTCGGGGTGCTGCACGCCGCACCCAACGGCTCGAACATCAACGAGGCGTGCGGTTCCACGCACCCCGACGAGCTCCGCACCGCAGTGACCGCCGCGAGGGCACAGATCGGCTTGGCCTTCGACGGCGACGCCGACCGCGTGATCGCGGTCGACGAGAAGGGCGAGCTGATCGATGGCGACCAGATGCTCGCCATCGCCGCGATCGATCTCCACGACCGCGGGTTGTTGCGCGGTGACGCCGTGGTCACCACCGTGATGTCCAACTTCGGATTGAAGCGAGCGCTCGATCCGTACGGCATCGAGCTCGTGCGCACACCGGTCGGCGATCGCAACGTCTTCGACGAGCTCGAGCGCCGCGACCTCGTGCTCGGTGGCGAGCAATCCGGCCACGTGATCAACATGCTCCAAGCGACCACCGGGGACGGCACGCTCACCGGAATCCTCCTGCTCGACGCGATGGCGCGCCGGAAACGTCCGCTCTCGGAGCTGGCGGCCGTGATGACCCGGGTTCCGCAGGTCCTCCGCAACGTTCCAATGGACGATCCCGACGCGCTCAATTCCGACGAGGTGTTCTGGAGCCGGGTGAGGGAGGTCGACGCCGAGCTCGGTGAGGATGGTCGTGTGCTCGTCCGGCTGTCGGGAACGGAGCCATTGGTGCGGGTGATGGTCGAGAGCAGCGATCTCGGGGACGCCGACGCCGCAGCCGACCGCCTGGTGGCGCTGATCGAGCACGGGGCGCGCCGTACGGGGCCCGCTGGCCCCTAAATTCGTCTTTCTATGTGCGGCATCGTCGGCGTCGTCAGGCGCCGCGCCCGGCGTACGCCTCCAGATCCAACGGCCCTTGCCGCAGACCTGGCGGGTGCGCTCGGCGCCCTCGCCTCGTTCACCCCGATCGCGGAGCGTCTCGGCAGCACCGCGACGTTGGTGGAAGCTGTCGACGCGGCGCTGCGCGGCGTTCCCGGCGTTCGGGCGTTGCTGGGTGCACCGAACTTCTCGGCGGCACTCGAGTCCCAGCTCGGGGCCATCTGGCTGCAGCTCGACGCCATCGAAGAAGATCTCGACCTCGGCGGCGCCGCCGCGATGGGCGCAGCCGAGATCGAGCTCGTCAACTCGGCCCTGATCCGGGCCCGCGACGCGGTGTGGTCCGTTCGCCACGATCGTCTCCGGGCCGCCGAGGCGATTGCGGCGTTCGCACCGGGGTCGGAAGCGGCGATCGACGCGTACGTTTCGATCTACGTCGCGTTGTCCTCGCTCGACCGCCTCGAGGTCCGAGGGCGCGATTCAGCCGGGCTGCACGTGTTCGTGCGCGGGCACAACCTCGATCTCGACGCTGGCGACGTGCGCGAGTTGCTCGACGCGCGTACGGCTGATCCTCTTTTTGCCTCGGGATCCGTGCGTGTGTCGTCCCAATGTCTGTCGTTCGTCTACAAAGCCGCCGCCGAAATCGGCGAGCTCGGCGACAACACCGCGAAGCTGCGTGCCGCAGTCCGCGACGACGAGCTGCTCCGGCGCGTGTTGGGCTCGGATACCGCGGAGGCGGTCGTGCTCGGACACACGCGGTGGGCGAGCGTCGGCAGCATCTCGGAAGCGAACGCGCACCCGCTGAATCAGGAGGAGTCGGGTCGCCGGGCCGCGCCCTACGTGATCGGCGCGCTCAATGGCGACGTCGACAACTTCGCCGACCTCACCGCGATGGAGGGCCTGGAGTTCCCACCTGAGATCACCACGGACGCGAAGGTGATCCCCGCGCTCGTGTCCCGGCGCGTTGCCGCCGGTGATGCTCCGCACGAGGCATTCCGCGCAACCGTGGCCGCGCTCGACGGGTCGCTCGCGATCGGCGCGCAGCTCGACGCCGCCCCCGACGAGCTGTTCCTGTCGCTGCGGGGGAGCGGGCAGGCGCTCTATGTCGGGCTCGCAGAGGACGCGTTCGTGGTGGCGAGCGAGCCGTACGGGCTCGTCGAGGAGACGTCGGCGTACGTGCGGATGGACGGCGATACCCCTGCCGATCCAAACCGCGCGTCGGCGACACGCGGTCAGGTCGTGATCCTCGATACCGAGCACGCCGGCACGATCGAGGGCATCGGCCGGATCGCGTTCGACGGCACCCCGCTCCCGGTCACGAGCGACGACGTCCAACACGCCGAGATCACCACGCGCGACATCGACCGGGGCGAGTTCACCCACTTCCTCCTGAAGGAGCTCTCGGAGTCACCGTCGTCGTTCCGCAAGACGCTACGGGGCCGGATCGTCGAGGGCGACGGTGGCACGCTCAGCGTCATGCTCGGTCCCGAGACGCTCTCGCAGGATCTCCGCGACCGCGTCCGCACCGGTGGGATCCGGCGCGTCGTCGCGATCGGTCAGGGCACCGCGGCGATCGCCGCCCAGGGCGTCGCGGCCACACTCACGCGGTTCGTGGGTTCGCACTTGCGCGCCGAGGCGATGGCTGCCACCGAGCTCTCGGGCTTCGGTCTCTCCGACGACATGTCCGACACACTCGTCGTCGCGATCAGCCAGAGCGGTACGACTACCGATACCAACCGGACCGTCGACCTCGCGCGCGCGCGAAATGCCACGGTGCTCTCGATCGTGAACCGTCGGAACAGCGACCTCGTCGACAAGTCCGACGGCGTCCTCTACACGTCCGACGGGCGCGATCTCGAGATGGCAGTCCCGTCGACGAAGGCGTTCTACGCGCAGATCGCCGCCGGTTACCTGCTGGCGCTCGCACTCGCCGGCGAGTTCGGCGACCTCGACCCCGCTTTGCAGCATGCGCTGCTCGTCGATCTGAGGGCTCTTCCCGATGCGATGGAGGAAGTCCTCGCGCAACGCGAGGCGATCGCCGCGATCGCGCTCCGTCACGTCCCGTCGCGCCGGTACTGGACGGTGGTCGGGAACGGGCTCAATCGGATCGCCGCCAACGAGCTCCGGATCAAGCTCTCGGAGCTGTGTTACCGGTCGATCTCGTCCGACATCGCCGAGGACAAGAAGCACATCGACCTGTGTACCGAGCCACTGATCCTCGTGTGCGCGGTCGGGCTCGGTGGCTCGAACGCCGACGATGTCGCCAAAGAGGTCGCGTACCACCGCGCGCACCGCGCCGCGCCGATCGTGATCACCACGCGAGGCGAAGACCGCTTTTCGAGCGCGGTCGAGACGATCGAAGTTCCACCCGTGCACCCCGATCTGGGATTCGTACTCTCGGCGATGGCGGGTCACCTGTTCGGCTTCGAAGCCGCACTCGTCATCGACGCGTCGGCGCGTCCGCTGCGCGAGGCGCGAGCCATGATCCAGGAAGCCGCCCTCCTTCACCACGACCTCACCTCGCTCGAACGCGACCTCTTGGCGCCGGCGACGGTGTTCCTCGACGCCCTGCGCGCCAGCTCGTACGACGGCAACCTCACCGCGGCCACCGCGGTGCGGATCGCCTCGCTGTTCCGGTACGCGACCGGCATCATGCCGCTCGACTTGTACGAAGTCGATCACGGCAAGGTCGGCACGCCGGTCGTCGTCGCCGACGACCTCACGAGCGCACTCACGGCCGGCATCGACGAGCTCACGCGCACGATCGACACCATCAAGCACCAGGCCAAGACGGTCACCGTCGGCATCTCGCGCGCCGACGAGGAGCTCCTGCAGGTTCCGCTGGTGCGCGAAGTCCTCGCCGCGGGTACGGCTCGCGACGCGTTGAGCTACCGCGCGCTGCGCACCCTCGTGGCGCTCGACCCCGCAGTCGTTCGGGTCACCGCGTGGACCCGCTACCGCGTCGAGGGCGATCTCGTCGGCGACGCCGCCACCATTCACGTCATCGACAGCACTGCAGGCTTCCCGTCGCTCACCGCCACGGATGCCACGCTCCGAGGTACGAAGCACCGTGTCGCCACGCAACGTGAAGTCACGGTGGCGCGTGGGCGGGACGGGCGCACGCTCGTCTTCGTTCCCGAGATCAAAGGCAACGAGACCGTCGGGATGACGCTGCTCCATGCCGACTTCGCGCCGACGGTGCCGCCGGAGGTCGCCCGGAGTGTGCTGCAGGGCTACCAGGGCCGGTACGGCGCCTTGAAGGACGCGGTCACTGAGACGATGCCGGAGTTCGACGACGCGGTGCTCGGCGAGTTCGATCTCTTCGAGCTGCTCACTGAGCCGGTCTACGTGATGGCCCGCCGCTGGCCGCGGACGTGAACATCGTCGGACTGGGTACCGATCTCGTCGAGGTCGGTCGGTTCCGACTCGCGATGGAACGGACCACGTCGCTCGCCGATCGCCTGTTCAGTCCCGATGAACGGGAGTACGCATCCGGCCAGCTTGATCCGGCGAAGAGCTTGGCCGCACGGTTTGCGGCCAAGGAAGCGGTGATGAAGGCGCTCAGTGTCGGTCTGGGCGACTTCGACTTCCACGATGTGGAGGTGGTGCGCCACGAGAGCGGTGCCCCGTCACTCGAGGTCCGAGGTCGCGCGCACCAACTCGCGCGCGAGCGGGGTGTCACCGGCTGGCTCCTGTCGCTCAGCCACACGGAGTCGACCGCGATGGCGGTCGTGATCGCGATAGGGGCCGAGACGTGAAGCCCGTGCTCACGCCCGACGCCATGGGACGTGCCGACCAGCGCACGATCGCGGCCGGCACATCGGTCAGCGTGCTGATGGAGCGCGCCGGACGAGCGGTCGCGTGGGAGGTACGCCGCACGACCCGAGGGGGTTACGGGCGCCGGGCGGTTGTCGTGTGCGGGAAAGGCAACAATGGCGGCGACGGCTTGGTTGCCGCGACCGCGCTCGAACGCTGGGGCATGCGGGTGCACGTGGTCGAGCTCGCGTCCGGTGTAGATCGGCGCGGGCTCGAGCGCGCGCTCATGCGCGCCGACGTCGCGGTCGACGCGATGTATGGCACCGGCTTCCGCGGCGCGCTCGAAGGCGACGCCGCATGGTTCGCCGACGAGCTCGCCGTGTGGGGCGGACCGGTGATCGCGGTCGACATTCCTTCGGGTGCCGACGGTCTCACCGGTGCGGTGCACGGCACTGCGGTGCGCGCCAGCAGCACGGTGACGTTCGCAGCGCGAAAGCCCGGGCTCGTGTTCGAGCCGGGACGATCGCACGCCGGGAGCGTCAGGGTTGTCGACATCGGTATCGATCTCGGCATCGACGGCGCCGCGCCAGCGCCGATCGCGTGCTACGAGGCGAGCGACGTCGCCCGCGCACTGCCCGCCCGCCCGCCTGCTGCCCACAAATGGATGGCGGGGGTGATGGTCGTGGGCGGATCGGGTGGGATGACCGGCGCACCGATGTTCGTGAGCCACGCGGCGATGCGCGCCGGGGCGGGGATCGTCTGGTGCGGTCTGCCCGGCGACGACGCGGCCCGGCGAGCTGCGGGCTCAGAGGTCATCACGCGCGCGCTGCCCGCGACCGCCGAAGGTGCCCTCGCGCCACTCGCGGCCGACGCGGTACTTGCCGACATCTCGCGCTTCCGCGCGCTCGCGCTCGGTCCCGGCCTTGGTCCGGAGTCCTCGGTGCGCCAGGCGGTGTTCGCGCTCGTCGCCGAGGCGCGCGTCCCGCTCGTGCTCGACGCCGACGGCCTCAACGCGCTCAACGGCGATCTCGAGCCGCTGCGCGGGCGCCAGACCCTCGGCGTGCCCACCGTGCTCACTCCCCACGACGGCGAGTACGCGCGGCTCGCGGGTCAGCCGGTCGGGGACGATCGGATGGCGGCGGCTCAGCGGCTCGCCGATCGCAGCGGCGCCGTGGTCCTCCTGAAGGGTCCCGGGACGGTCATCGCGGAGCCCGCGACCTCCGGCCGGCCGGGCCGCCTCGCACTGAACGACACTGGCAGTGCCGCGCTGGCGACCGCAGGGTCCGGCGACGTGCTCACGGGAGTGATCGCGGCCTTCTTCGCGCGCGGCGTCCCGGCCTTCGAAGCCGCGGTCTGCGCCGCATGGATCCACGGTCGTGCAGCCGAACGGGTTGCCGAGTCGATGGGCCAGACCGGCGTCGTCGCGACTGATGTTGTGGCGTCGATCGCACCTACCCTCCACGATCTGGCTCTCCACCATCGGGTCATCCATGCCGATACCCCTCGCGAGCAATAGGAGACCTCCCGATGCCCGGCGACGCCACCGTGAGCACGATCATGACGACTGACGTGATCACGCTGTCGCCCGACCAGACCGTGCCCGAGGCCGCCGACGTGCTCGCGGAACATCGCATCGGTGCGGCGCCAGTGGTCGACGGCGGCAAGGTCGTCGGGCTCCTCCGCGACGAGGACCTCATCGTGTCCGAAGCCAAGTTGCATGTTCCCACCGTCATCGAGTTCCTCGGCGCCGAGCTCGTCTGGCCGAAGTCCGAGAAGCGCTGGGAGGCGGAGCTGAAGAAGGCCGCCGCGTCTACCGTCGCCGACGTGATGACCACGGAAGTACCGACCGTCTCGCCCGCCGACAGCGTCGAGGCGGCGGCGACGTTGATGCACGATCGCAACGCCAGCCACGTCTGCGTCACCGACGGCGACCGGCTCGTCGGCATCGTCGCCCGCGGTGACCTTGTCCGCTTCCTCGCGGCCACCACGTGAGCGGCCACCACGTGAACGTCGCCCAATGAGCGTGGTTGGCGCGCTCAAGCGCACCGGGATCGCGGCCGGCGTCACGGCAGGAGTCGGCGGGGTGGTCTACGCCGGACAACGCGTGCTCGCCACTCGCCTGCGACACCGCGACGATCCGGATGCCGACAACCCGCTCGTACCCGCGTTCGACGAGGCGATCCGGATCGACTGCCACGACGCCGGGAGCCTCTACGTCATCAGCCGTGGTGAGGGTCCGCCGATCCTCTTCGCACACGGCGTCACGCTCTCTTCGCGCGCGTGGGCGAAGCAATTCGACTCGATGCCGGCTGCGGGCTTCCGCGCCCTTGCCTTCGACGGACGCGGCCACGGCGAGTCGACCGTAGGCCACAGCGGCCATTCGATCGACAACCTCGCGGAAGATGTACGGAGCGTCCTCGAGGGGCTCGACCTGCGCGGCGCGGTGCTCGTCGGTCACTCCATGGGCGGGATGGCTGTGCAGGCATTCGCCATCCGGCATCCCGACATCGCGCTCGCGCGAGTGTCAGGAATCGTGCTGATGTCCACTGCCGCGCGCGCCGTCACGAGCGACGCTCGTCGACTGCGGGGCGGCATCGATCGCCTGACCGGCGCGGTGCCGAACGTCGGCGCGATCATGCGCCAGCACAACCTCGGTCTGCTGATCGCTCGCATGGGCTTTGGTGACTCACCGCATCCCAGTCACGTCGAGGCAACACGTCAGATGCTGGCCGCGTGCTCGCGAGAGACCCTTCGCGACGCATCGCGCGCCTTGCTCTCGCTCGATCTCACGCCGGGCTTGCCGTCGATCACGCTCCCCACGCTCGTGGTCGTCGGCACCGCTGATGTGCTCACCCCTCCGAGAGATGCCCGCCAGATCGCGACCTTGATTCCTGACGCGAACCTTGTCGAGCTTCCGGGTGCAGGTCACATGCTCATGTTCGAACGTGCCGACGAGGTCGATCAGCTCATCATCGACTTCGCGCGCGATTGCACGCGCGAAGCCCCGATGCGGAGCAGCCGCGCGGCTGCACAGTGATCACCGACGTTCCCGGCGTCCGCGTCGGACATTGGACCGGCGACGTCACCGGCGTCACCGTGATCGTGTTCCCACCCGACACCGTTGCGTCGTGTGAGATCCGTGGCGGCGCGCCCGCGACCCGAGAGACGGCTCTGCTCGAGCCGGGCCGCACCGTCCAGCACGTCGACGCGATCGTACTGTCGGGGGGATCGGCGTTCGGTCTTGTCACTGCCGACGGCGTGATGCGCGCGCTGGCCGAGCTCGGCCGCGGGTTCCCGACTCGGGGTGGGCCGGTCCCGCTCGTACCCGCGGCGGCGATCTTCGATCTCGTCGCGTCCAGCGGCGTCACTCCCGGTCTCGAGGAAGGGCGAGTCGCGCTCGCGGCGGCGCTGAGCGAGCCACCGCGTCCGCTCCAGATCGGGCAAGTGGGCGCGGGCCGCGGCGCCACGGTCGGCAAATGGCGCGGCGGCGAGTACTCGGCGCCCGGTGGGCTCGGTTCGGCGAGCGCGCGCGACGGTGACGTCGTGATCGGCGCGCTGGTAGTGGTCAACGCGGTTGGCGACGTGTTCGCCGGCGACGGCCGGATGCTCGCGGGCTCGAGCGCCCCCGAGGGCACTCCCGGCTTCCCCGAGGTGCGACCGTTCGAGGAGGAGACCAACACAACGTTGGCAGTCGTCGCCACCAACGCGCGCTGCTCGAAGCTCGAGTGCCGGCTGCTCGCCGAGAGCGCGCATCACGGGCTCGTCTGGGCGATCCATCCCTCGCACACCCGGCACGACGGCGACATCGCATTCGCGGCTGCGACCGGCGAGGTCGAGGCGAATATCGACGGACTGCGCCTCCTGGCCACCGAGGTCACCGCCGCCGCGGTGCGATCCGCGGTCGCGTAGCATTGTTCATACCGTCACGCGCCGCAGCAGTCGAACTGGTGTCCCGTGTCCTTGCTCGAACCGCCGCCTGAACCATCATCGTTCGCATCGTTCGCAGAACTCGAGCGCGTCGCGCATGCGTGCACGAAGTGCCCGCTCGCCGAGACGCGCACGCAGGTGGTCTTCGGCGCCGGCGACCCCGAAGCCAGCCTGATGTTCGTCGGTGAGGGCCCGGGTGAGCAGGAGGACCGCGACGGCGTCCCCTTCGTCGGGCGCGCCGGCCGTCTGCTCACGAGCCTGATCGAGGGTATCGGGCTCGATCGCGACTCGGTCTACATCGCGAACGTCGTCAAGTGCCGGCCGCCGGGCAACCGCGACCCGCTCCCGCTCGAGATCGAGAGCTGCCGCCCGTACCTCGAAGCCCAGATCGAGTTCATCGATCCCTCCGTTGTCGTCACCCTCGGCAACTTCGCGACCAAGTTGCTCCTCGCAACGAAACAAGGAATCACGAAGCTGCGCGGCCAGGAGTTCCCGTTCCGAGACGGCGCGGTCATCATTCCCACGCTCCACCCCGCGGCGGTGCTTCGGAACGGCGGTGCGGCGCTCGCCCAGGCGCGCGCCGACTTCGTGCACGTGAAGCGCGCGCTCGCCGGCGCTCGAGCGACATGACCACGCTGGCTGTGCGCACGCGCTCGTCGGCGGAGACGTTCTCGCTTGCGGCTCGGGTGGGCACGCTCTTGCGCCCGGGTGACGTGGTCGCGCTTTCGGGCGATCTCGGCGCGGGGAAGACGGTGTTCGCGAAGGGAATCGCACGAGCGCTCGGTATCAACGAAGAAGTGGTGAGCCCCACGTTCACCCTCGTCCGTGAGTACGAGGGCCTGGTGCCCCTCGTCCATGTCGACGTCTATCGCCTCGACCATCTCCAGGAGCTGCACGACGTGGGCTTCGACGAGCTCGTGGGCGGTCGATCGGTCACGGTCGTCGAGTGGGGTGACCGCGTGAGCGCGCTGCTCCCGGTGGAACGGCTCGATGTGTTGCTGGCGCCCGGTGATGACGACGACGACCGCCTCGTCACGTTCGAGCCCGCGGGCCGCTCGTGGATGGTGCGCTGCGACGCGCTCGCGGCGCTCGTCGACGGCGACGATCCAGGGAACGGTTGACGTGCTCGTGCTCGCGATCGATACCGCGACAACGAGGGTGTCGGCGGCGATCGGCGACGGTGGCGCCGTGATCGGCGAGGTGTCACTCGCGGGAGGTCGGCGTCATGCCGAGCAGCTCGCGCCGGCGATCCAGTACCTCTGTGGCGAACTCGACGTCTCGCTCGCGCAACTCGCGGTGATCGCAGTCGACATCGGACCGGGTCTGTTCACCGGCCTGCGCGTTGGTGTCACCACCGCCAAGGTCATGGCCCAGGCGTTGCGCATACCGGTGGTCGCGGTGCCCAGCCTCGACCTCGTGGCGTATCCCTTGCGCCATTCCAACCGCCTCGTGGTCGCGGTGCTCGACGCCCGCCGGCGAGAGGTGTTCTGCGCGTCGTACCGACCGGTGCCGGGCGGCGTACAACGCGTGTCCGACTACGCGGTGCGTCAACCGGCCGAGCTCGTCGCCGAGCTCGAGTCCCGCACCGACGAGCTGCTCCTCGCCGGCGACGGCGTCGCCGCATACCGCGACGAGTTCGCGTCGCTCGACCGTGCCGAGCTCGCGGGGGTCGGACACGAGGCACCGAGTGCGGCTGCGCTCGTCGAGCTCGCGACCGCACGCGCCGAGCGTGAGGAGTTCCAGCCCCAAAGTGAGATCCGGCCGTTCTACCTGCGCACGAGCGATGCCGAGATCCACTGGGACCGCGCGCAACTGAGCGGTTCGTAGCGATGGCGGCCTTGCCCGAAGACGTGGAACCCAAAGTGCACCTCCAGGCGATGCGACGCCGGCACGTGCGCTCGGTCCTCAAGATCGAACATGAGGTGTACCCGCGCCCATGGAGCGCGTCGCTCTTCCTCTCGGAGCTGGCGTTGCGCTCCACCCGCGCGTACTACGTCGCGCGCATCGGTCGCGAGCTCGTCGGGTACGCGGGCCTGATGATGACCCTCGACGACGGTCACGTCACCACGATCGCCGTCGATCCGCAATGGCACCGCAACAAGATCGGCACCCGCTTGCTGCTCATGCTCGCGCGCGAGGCCATCGTACGGGGAGCAACGAGCTTCACTCTCGAAGTGCGCATGTCGAACCGCGGTGCGCAGGAGCTCTATCGGCAATTCGGCTTCGGTCCGGTCGGCGTCCGGAAGAACTACTACCAAGAGGTCAACGAAGACGCCCTCGTGATGTGGGCACACGAAGTCGACCGACCCGAGTACGCCGAATTGCTCGATTCCATCGAGCGTGGGCTTCCCGGGGAGACCATCGTGGAGGAGCGGCGCGCCTGATGCGCATCCTCGGGATCGAGACGTCGTGCGACGAGACAGCCGCCGCCGTCGTCGAAGACGGCCGCGTGGTGTGCTCCTCGGTGGTGTCGAGCCAGGTCGATCTCCATGCGCGCTTCGGCGGTGTCGTCCCTGAGATCGCCAGCCGCGCCCACGTCGAGCTCGTGACCGAGGTGATCGAGGACGCGCTCGTCGAGGCGGGAGTGGAGTTGCGCGACCTCGATGCCGTCGCCGCGTGTCATGGTCCGGGTCTCGCGGGCGCGCTGCTCGTGGGAGTGAGCGCGGCGAAGGCGCTTGCGCTCACGGCCGATCTTCCCTATGTGGGTGTGAACCACCTCGAAGCACATCTCTACGCGGCGTGGCTCGAAGAGCCGACGCTCGAACCACCGCTCGTCGTGCTGATCGTGTCCGGAGGGCACACGCTGCTCGTCGTGATGGAGGACCACGGGCGCTACCGCGTCGCCGGCCAGACGGTGGACGATGCCGCGGGAGAAGCGTTCGACAAGGTCGCGCGGTTCCTCGGGCTCGGCTACCCGGGCGGGCCCGCGATCGACCAGCTCGCGACCATCGGCGACCGGGCCGCGGTGCACTTCCCGCGTGCGATGCGCGGCGAGCCCGACCTTTCCTTCGCCGGTCTGAAGACCGCGGTGGTGAACCACGTCCGCCGTACCCCCGACGCGCGTGTCGCCGACGTCGCCGCGTCGTTCCAGGAGGCAGTGGTCGACCAGCTCGTCGACAAGCTGTTCGCGGTGGCCGACGAGGTCGGCGTGAAGACGGTGGCGATCGGTGGCGGGGTGGCCGCGAACTCGCGCTTGCGCGAGCGAGTCGCGGAGATGGCGGGCCTCGGCGGGCGGCGGGTTCTTCTCCCTCCGCGTGAGCTCTGCACCGACAATGGGGCGATGATCGCGGCCGCGGCCTGGTGGCGGTTCATGGCCGACGGTCCCACCCCGCTCAGCGCCGGTATCGACCCCAACCTGCGCCTCTGAGCCCGCGGCGTCTCGAGGTGCAAGTTGCTCCTGGCGGAGACGGCTGGTACCGTGACTTAGCACTCGCCTACTCCGAGTGCTAACGATCGCCACGCCAAAATCGTCACGCCAAGAGGAGCACGACATGAACCTGCAACCGCTCGAGGACCGGATCGTCGTCCGCCCGGGAGAGGCGGAGGAGACGACCGTGAGCGGCCTCGTCATCCCCGACACCGCCAAGGAAAAGCCCCAGCAGGGCGAGGTCTTGGCCGCGGGCCCGGGCCGTCGCTCTGAGCAGACCGGTGAGCTGATTCCCGTCGACGTCGCCGTCGGCGACGTGGTGCTCTACTCGAAGTACGGCGGCACCGAAGTCGCCGTCGACGGCGAAGACCTGCTCGTGCTCTCGAGCCGCGACGTCCTCGCCAAGATCGTCAGCGGGAAGAAGAAGTAGCCAGAGGGGGCAACCAGCGCATCCCCCGGCCACCCGGGGCGCGCGCTGGAGGCCCGGCACCGTGGGCCGACGTCCCGCATCACCAGCGGGTGTTGTCGTTACGCGACGTGCGGGTCCTCTGCGCCGACCTCCCGCCGCCGCTGCCGGGGCCACCGCTCCAGCCTGAGACCCGCGAGTCTGCGGTGCTCGTTCCGCTCTTCGAGCGGGACCGTGAGGCGCACCTCGTGCTCACGCGGCGGCCGGACACGATGGTCAACCACCGGGGCGAGGTCGCCTTCCCGGGCGGCAAGATCGACCCTCGGCTCGATGCCACGCCGCGCGATGCCGCGCTCCGCGAGGCCGAGGAGGAGATCGGTCTTCTCCGCGATGCCGTCGACGTGATCGGGGAGCTCGACACGATGCACACGGTTTCCGGGCCGTTCCTGATCGCGCCGTTCGTCGGGCTGATCGAGGTGCCCCCCGCACTCGTCCCCGATCCGCGCGAGGTGGAGCGCGTCTTCGACGTCTCCCTCTCGGAGCTGCTGAGTGACGAGGTGCACCACGAGGAGCGCTGGAACCTCTTCGGCTCGGAGCGCTCGATGCATTTCTTCGAGCTCGCAGACGAGACCGTTTGGGGCGCGACCGCGCGCATCCTGGCGGGCTTCCTCGCGCACCTGATGCGGGTCCCGCTGATCGATGGGTCTGGCCAGGGGTGACCGAGAGCGGGCGGTAGGCTCTCTTCTTTGCAGGAGGTTGCGGGTGGAAGTCGAGATCGGCATCGGCAAGTCCGGTCGGCGGGCCTATGGCCTCGACGACATCGCGATCGTTCCCAGCCGGCGGACGCGCGACCCCGGTGACGTCGACATCACGTGGGAGCTCGACGCGTTCCGCTTCGAACTTCCGGTGGTCGCAGCTGCGATGGACGGTGTCGTGTCGCCCCGTGTCGCGATCGACGTCGGTGAGCTCGGCGGCCTTGCCTGTCTCAACCTCGAAGGTTTGTGGACGCGCTACGAAGACCCCGAGCCGCTCTTCGAGGAAATCGCGGAGTTGTCGGTCGAGAAGGCCACCCGGCGCATGCAGGAGATCTACGCGGAGCCCATCAAGGGCGAGCTCATCGAGGCGCGCATCCGCGAGATCAAGGAAGCGGGCGTCACCTCGAGCGCGTCGCTCACTCCGCAGCGGGTGGAGCGTTACGCAAAGCATGTGCTCGAGGCAGAGCTCGACATCCTGATGATCCAGGGTACGGTCGTGTCGGCCGAGCATGTGTCGAAGACGGCGGAGCCGCTCAACCTCAAGAAGTTCATCCGCGAGTTCGAGATCCCCGTGGTAGTCGGCGGCTGCGCGTCGTACTCCACCGCGTTGCACCTCATGCGCACAGGCGCGGTCGGTGTGCTCGTGGGTGTCGGTCCCGGTCACGCGTGCACCACGCGCGGTGTGCTCGGCATCGGCGTACCGCAAGCCACCGCGATTGCCGACGCCGCGGGCGCGCGCATCCGCCACCTCGACGAGACCGGCGTCTACGTGCATGTCATCGCCGACGGCGGGATGCGTACTGGTGGCGATATCGCCAAGGCGATCGCGTGCGGCGCCGACTCCGTGATGATCGGATCGCCGCTCGCGGCTGCGTACGAAGCGCCCGGTCGCGGTTACCACTGGGGCATGGCTACGTTCCATCCCGACCTGCCGCGCGGCGCGAGAGTCAACGCCGGTCGGCGCGCCACCCTCGCGGAGATCCTCACCGGGCCCGCGCACGACAACGACGGCACGCTCAACCTCTTCGGCGCACTCCGCACTTCGATGGCCACTACGGGCTACGAGACGCTCAAGGAGTTCCAGAAGGCCGAGGTCATGGTCGCCCCGTCGCTGCAGACCGAGGGCAAGGCGCTCCAGCGC
>CAAGKR010510311.1_pt1 | contig 20859 bp, 15 predicted proteins | sample 2556971 | NCBI WGS metagenome assembly CAAGKR01 (sample SAMEA5207829, study PRJEB30636) | soil metagenome | biome: forest; feature: boreal; material: soil | place: USA | collected 2011-09 | depth 1 m | reverse complement strand
GAGATCGTATATTCGCTTCCCCCACTGCCATATTGTACCAGGAAGTCAAGGGTAAATGATCCCAAATGTGCCGGGCCAATAAACACCACTCTTCCATTAACCCCTTTCGCGCCAGCGTTAAAGCCAAAGGGAAGCGTATTATCAATTGGCGGATGAAGATGTCCGCCGTAGAAACTAAGGCGCACATAGTCATAGCCATAACCAGGCGACACTTTAATGCCATTAGGATTACTGACGCTAAAGTTCAACACATAATATTGCTGCCCTGCTTTAGCCTGAGTACCGCGATAGGAGTAGCGAATGTCAACGCTCGAAAGGTGATAGACAAGCAAACGCGGAGCGTTATAAGGAAAGTAATAGTTTATATCGAAAGACTGCGACGCTGTCCTGTCGGTATATATACCAGGTTGAAATGCCCCGGTAAACGGTATTGTCACCAGGTATTCTCCCAGCATTGTAGAGCCTAATTGTAATTTCAAGGTGTCAAGGCGTAGCCCCACTGGAACAGAAAAGTCGATCCAACCAGTATCGCTAGTTCCCGGCCCAGGGCCAACAGAGAGGGATACATTGGTAGGGCTAATCGGATCAATTTTTGGAGCGATCAGGCGAGCAATATCATAATAAATGATACTAATTTGGTTATGAGTCTTATTTGTAACTTTCATATTCAATCGCACAATAGCTGAGCCTGAATGAATGCCATCATCAGCAAAAGAGGTGGCATATTGCGCATTGAGCACAGTATAATCTAGACCGGCATAGGTTGCGGTCCGCTGCACGTTGAATGTAAGTGTTGGGATTGACGTAGGAGCGGGATTGAGAGAAAATTTAACATTTTTTAGCCATCCCCAGGTGGCAGAACTGACATAACCAAGAACAATCACCCCAAGTACCAACAGGCAGCTAAACAAAAGCCATTGCCTTGAGGGATTAGGGGGCTTCTGTATATTTGTTCTTTGAAGCACTGGTGTTTTCTCCTGGAACACGGGTGGAGCCGTTATTGTTGGTGTCCTTTTAACCATGAAAATACTCTCCTTCTAACGGATATCTTTCCCCATCCCTATTGTATCAAGTATTGGCAATAGTTCATAGCCCTTAGACCATCAAAACCATGGTGTGTTCCCAAGCTACATTTACTTCATTCACTTCATTCTTGACACCCTGTGGCGATAGTGTTAGCATGACTTCAGTTAAAAAGCAGACCTTCTCGCCCACTAGAGGCGTACAGTTTTTGTCGCAAGGAGAATATTGTTAGTGAAAATCCATGAATATCAGGCCAAAGATATTCTGGCACGCTACGGAGTCCCCATTCAGCCAGGACAGGTAGCGCACACGCCAGACGAGGCTGAAGCAATTGCTCGCAAATTAGGTGGGCCAGTCGTCATAAAAGCCCAGGTTTATGTTGGCGGGCGTGGCAAAGCAGGCGGCATACAGTTTGGCGACACGCCAGAGCAAGCGCACGCAGCCGCGGCAAAAGTATTAGGCATGGATATTAAAGGACTGACAGTCGAAAAAGTGCTGGTCGTCTCCAAAATAAACATTCAAGAGGAATACTACCTGGGTATTATCCTGGACCGCAAAACGCAGGCTCCCATTGTAATGGTCTCGAAAGAGGGGGGCATCGATATAGAAGAGGTGGCCGCCAAAACACCCGAGAAGATTATTAAACAACCCATCGACATGCGCTGGGGGCTGCGTCCCTTCGAGGCACGCAATATCCTGGCCAGCGCCGGACTTCCCCATCAAGTGATTGGCAAGGGAGGAGCTATACTTACCGCGCTGGCCAAAGCCTTTATTGAAAGTGACGCCAGCCTGGCTGAAATTAATCCGCTTGTACTGACCGCAGAGGGACAGGTACAGGCAGCCGACGCTAAAATTCTCATCGACGACAACGGCCTCTTTCGCCAGAAAGAGTATGCCTCGTGGGCAGAGTCGGAAGAGTCGAATCCATTAGAGTATGAGGCCAGGCAAGCAGGTTTGACCTACGTCAAACTCGATGGCAACATCGGCATCATCGGCAACGGCGCTGGACTCGTCATGGCCACGCTCGATATGGTCGCCCGCGTTGGCGGCAAACCGGCCAACTTCCTCGATATCGGAGGCGGCGCCAAGGCCGAGATGATGTACAAGGCACTGTCATTTGTGGCACTCGATCCACAGGTCAAGGGCATTCTGGTCAATATCTTCGGCGGTATTACGCGCGGCGAAGAAGTAGCCAAAGGTGTGATTATGGCCCAGGCTGAACTGCCGAAGGGTATGCCCATTGTCGTCCGCTTGTCTGGCACAGGCTCGGACGAAGGAAAAGCGCTGTTAAAAGATGCTGGACTCGACTGGGGTAAAGATATGCGTGAGGCGGCTCAGAAGATCGTCGCTGCGATCGTATAAGCGAGTAGAGGGAAACAACGAAACATGAGTATTCTATTAAACAGTTCGACGCGAGTGATTGTGCAGGGCATCACGGGGCGCGAAGGACGGTTTCACACGCGCAATATGCAGACTGCTGGAACAAAAATCGTCGGCGGTGTCACTCCCGGCAAGGGCGGCACGACGGTAGAGGGGGTCCCAGTCTTCGATACAGTTGCCCAGGCCAAAGCAGCCACGGACGCCGGGGCCAGTTGTATATTTGTGCCCCCACCAGGCGCCGCTGATGCGATTATGGAGGCGGCCAGCGCGGGCATTGGCTTGATCGTTTGTATCACTGAGGGCATTCCTGTTATAGATATGACTCGCGCTATGCTGGTCGTACACGAACACGACGCTCGGCTGATCGGCCCTAACTGCCCCGGAATGTGTACCCCCGGCCACGGCAAAATCGGCATTATCCCCTATCAGATCTTCAAACCAGGACCTGTCGGATTCATCTCGCGCTCGGGCACATTGACATACGAAGTCGTTGCATTACTCACTGAGGCTGGCATTGGACAATCCACCTGCATCGGCATAGGCGGCGACCCGATTATCGGCTCAACTTTCGCGGACTACCTGAAGCTCTTCGAGGCAGACCCGGGAACCAAAGCCGTTGTCATGTGCGGTGAAATCGGTGGAAGCGATGAGGAAGATGCCGCCGAATTCATCAAAACGATGAGCAAGCCCGTCGTGGCATTTGTCTCAGGGCGTACTGCTCCTCCGGGAAAGCGCATGGGTCATGCAGGAGCAATTATCTCAGGCAATACTGGTACAGCGCAGGGGAAAGTTGCAGCACTACACGCGGCTAACGTGCCCGTTGCTGAGACTATCTTCGAGATACCTGACCTGGTAATGAGGGCCCTGCCAGCGTTGTAATTCAACAATGTTCCACGGATGCGACATGCCAGGTAATTCGCATTCATGGAACATTGTTCAAAAAGGAATAACATGACCACCGCGCTGATCTACGATCCAATTTTTTTAGAGCACCTTACCCCTCATAGACACCCTGAGAGGCCGCAGCGCCTCGAGATGGCAATGAAAGTCCTGGAGGCCCTGGACTGGCTGAAACGTGACAACTTAATCCAGATCCCGCCTCGCGCCGCTACAGAAGATGAACTGGCCCTGGTCCATGAACGCTCATACATCCGGCAGGTAAAGGCAGCAGCCGATGATGTAGCCAGAGAAGAGGGAAGGGAGGGCAGCAAGACTCGCTTTTTCTCTACCGATACCTACATTTCGGGGCAATCGTATGCAGCGGCGATCAAGGCAGCCGGCGCTCCGCTGACCGCCATCGATGCTATCATGCGTGGCGAGATTGACAATGCTTACTGTCTGGTGCGCCCACCCGGCCACCATGCTCTGCCTGATGAAGCAATGGGATTCTGCCTCTTCAACAATGTGGCCGTTGCTGCGCAATATGCGCTCGACCATCATGGCCTGGAGCGGGTCATGATTATTGATTACGATGTACATCACGGCAATGGCATACAGGATATTTTTTACGCTGAACCACGGGTACTCTATTTTTCGATACATCAAGCGCCTTTCTATCCAGGCACAGGTCACTCCGACGAACGTGGAGAAGGGGCGGGACTGGGTACAACCATCAATGTGCCATTACCTGCTACTGTAGGTTTCGAGATTTACGAGCCTATCTTTCGGCAAGTCATGTCACACGCCGCCGATCGCTTTGACCCACAGTTGATCCTTGTCTCTGTTGGCTTCGACGCACATTGGAATGACCCACTTGGGCAAATGAATCTATCTACGGCCGGCTTTGCTCAACTCACCAAATTGATCATCGACCTGGCGCAAATACTCTGTAATGGCCGCCTGGTGATGGTGCAAGAGGGTGGGTATAACCTGGATGTGATGGGGGCCTGTGTCGCTACTTGTATCAATCTGCTCCTGGGGGATGATGCAGCAGTTGACAGCCTTGGCGCCGGGCCAAATGCAGAGCGCGAGTTCCACCTCAACGCCGAAGTACTGGTAGCTGAGTTACGACGCATCCATCAACTCACGGGCTATCGCATGCGTAATGCGCCTAAACCCGATATAGAACGTTTACGTCGTGAAATGAAAGGGCCTGGCATCTAGGTTGGCATGAGCAAAATACTATCACGAAGCACAGATGATATTCGTCCATTAACGGGCAGTGATCTAACACAAGTCAGGCGATTACTCCAAACATCCGAATACGCCTACCAGCGCTTTTCGCTAGAAGAACTCCCCGCGCTTCTCTCTCATTACCCGGCTCCTGGCGCGTTTCACGGGACATCCCTTCGTGGTTTTATCCTCTCCCAGACGGTTCGCGCCCCATCAGCCTGGATAGGCGGTTTTTGTGTCAGCTGGACGGAAAGTCGCTCCTATTTGAAGCTCCTGGATACTCTCCTCACCCACCTGTACCCGCTCTTGATCACAAGGGGCGTGCGCTATCTTCATTACTCTGGCAACGACGAGGAACAGGACTGGCTGCGCGATGCTCTGCTCGCGCGAGGCTTCATCCCCTACCGCTCCCTCTACTCCTACGACAAGTTCGATTATCTTATTCCCGCGACGGGAAATCAGGAAATCACTACTCGTCCAGCTGAGCCGCGCGACATTCCCGCACTGCTGGCTATCGATGTGGCTTGCTTCGAGGAATTATGGCGCTACGATGCCGTCTCATTCATAGATATTCTCGCGACACACCCCTATTTCGTCGTCGCGGAACTCAATGGCAAAATAATCGGTTACCAGTTTAACGCACTGGAAGACGAGTACGGATTTCTCGTGCGGATCGCCGTCCATCCATCTGCGAGCGGGCAAGGGATTGGCATACGCTTAATGGCTGAGGCGATACGCTTTTTTGAGAGAGCCTCTGTCTCCCGTATCATGCTCAACACGCAGGAAGATAATGTTCGCGCCCACAGGCTGTACGAGTGGTTCGGCTTCGAGCGCATTCAACAGATGGGATTTGTGTTGAGGAAGGGATTGTAGGGGCCCAATTTATTGCGCCCTGGTCGCCAGGATACATTGCAGGGATGGTTTTCAACGTTAAACAATCCCCAACAATGACCACACCTCTAACGGCGCAGACTTATTTTTCACCTGCAACGGAGCAAGATGGGAGACCATTACATGTTGGCGCACCTCGACAAATGTCGTGTGATTTAAAAGGATATTATTATCTGAGGCGTTGGATTGCAGACGCGACGCCACATTCACCACATCGCCAATTGCAGTATAGTTCTGCAGCCGTCCGGTAGATCCAAGGTTGCCGACAACTCCCAGGCCAGTATTCACGCCGAACCCAAAGGCTAACGGCATCTCCTGGGGGTGATCCTGCTGATATTTCTGTACCGCCTTTCTCATATTCCAGGCGGCGCGAACTGCGCGAAAGGCATGATCCTCCTGGAGCAGTGGCGCATTAAAAATGGCCATCAACGCATCGCCCATAAAAGCCGTCAGGGTCCCTTCTTCGTGCCAGATCTCCTCAACCATAATACCAAGATAACTATTGAGCAGGTTCATCATCTCTTCTGGAGCTATACGCTCGCTCAGCAGGGTATACCCACGAATGTCGGCAAAAACTACCGAGATTTCCTTGGTTTCTCCACCGAGGTTCAGTGCCATCGGGTCTTTGATGAGTTGTTGCACAACGCTGGGGTGAACGTATCGTTCAAATATGCGCCGCACCTGTTTCGCCTGAGCCTCCGAGCGCTTCAGCTCCGTACGATCGTCAATCACTATAGCCATACCGATATGATTGTTTTGAGTATCCAACAGCGCAGAGACATAGAGGTTCAGGTTCACCTCTCCTGCGCCAGGAATTTCACAATCGACCGAATTAGTAACCATCGTGCCATGTTCATGCTGCACTCTGGCATTTTGCAGTAATTCGCTGATACCGATCTGCTGTCTAATAGAAAAGACGTCCTGGTGATGATTCCCTACCGCGACCTTTGGATCCATGCGCAGAATCTTCGCAGCCGCGTCATTAAAAGTTGTCACAATACCCGCAGAGTCGGTGGTAATAACGCCATTAGCTATTGAAGCAAAGATATTGTCCATGTACTGCTTATCTTCGTTGACCTTGCGTATTGTCTTTGTAAGATCCGCAAAGAGGCGCGCATTATCGATGGCGATAGCCGCCTGATGGCAGAAAGCCAGCAGCATTTCACGATGTTTTGGACCAAACAAGTTTGCATTGATACGGCTATCAACATAGACCGCGCCAATACAATGATCGCGCACGACCAGTGGAGCGCACATAATTGAGCGGATACCGTAGGCCATGATACTCTCTTGCTCCTTGAGAGCTTTATCTGCCTGCGCATCATCGGTGAGAATCGGCTCCCTCGTTTGTACTACGCGATTCACCGTACTGCGGCTATTTCTATAAGTACTTCTATCGATAGGCTGGCCCTGCTTATCAAGAGCGATAGTAAATTCAAGCTCATTTGTTGTTGCATCCACCAGCGCGAGGAAGCCGCGCTCCGCATTGACGAAACGGATCACCTGCTCCATGACCAGGCGCAGCACTTGATCGAACTCAAGTGTCGAATTCAGTACCCGTGCAATATCGTACAGGGTCTCCAGTTCATTGCGCTCTCGCTTAAGCGTGATAATACTCGAATTGAGAGACTGGCGCTCCCGTTCGAACGGAGATTGCGCGCCCACGGTTACTGGTAGTTGCGCGTAAACTGCCGCTTGTTCCTGCAACAGTTGTAACACGCGCTGTAGCGATTGACTGAGTCGCCCTAGTTCCAGGTCAGCCAGCCGACTCAAGTGTAGTGAGTCGCTAAGCAAACGAATACGAGGATCACCGCCCTCTTTTGCATACGTGCCCTCGACAGCCCTCTCCAACTTCTGCGTATGCTCATGTAATCCACGCGAAATACGCATCAATGCCTCACTAATAGAACGTAAGGCGTTGCTAGTTTTTGACGCTAGATCAGGTGATACGGTCAAGCAAGTTCCTCCATCCTGAGAGTATTCCGCGAAAAGTGAAATAGCATGGGAGCACAATGAAATGTAGGAGCTGGGCAAGCCCAGCCCTGCGTGCATCTCTCTCTACTAGACGTTCACGCCCTCACATTATAGCACAGCAGATTTTGGATTTGCATTAGACGCCTTGCTTTTGCAAGAAGTCGGGAAATGACGTCGGCGTAAAGCCGAAATCTCGCTCAATACTATGGAGGTCGGTGGTGTTATCAAAGGAGAAAAGTGTCATGGCAGCTTTTGTTAATGGCGGCTTCGGTAAAAAAGCTTCCATCATCGCTGCGCCAACGCCTATTAAAGCAGTTGGAGCAGGCGCTTTAATGCGCGACTTGTGCATAGTGTTCAGCAACATGTCGATCACCTGGCTAAAAGAGTAATACGCCGGACCGCCAATCGTGTACGTTTTCCCGCTTGTCCGCGCAGGGTCCTCCAACACGCGCATAATCACCGTCACCACATCTTCTATATAGATGGGTTGGAACATGGTCTTGCCACCACCAATCAGCGGCACGACAGGGGAGATACGAATAAGATCTGCCAGCCCCTTGACGAAAGGCGCACCCTTCCCAAAAAGCACCGATGGCTGAATAATCGTCCAGTCTAAGCCGCTCTCCTTCAACATTTTCTCTGATAGATAGCGACCCTGCATATAGCTCCCCGGCTTATCTTCTTTGGTACCCAACCCGCTGATCTCAATGATACGTTTGACGCCAGCAGCGCTAGCCACTTTTATGAGGTTCTCAGTACCGCGCACATTGGTATCTTCGTAATGATTGCCTGTTGATTCTTTATGGTCAGCAGTAATAAAAGCCGCATGCACAATGGTATCAATACCACGCACGGCCTCTTGCAGTGAAGCGGGGTCAACGGTATCCCCCTGCGCCAATTCGACGTTACCAGCCGGTAAGATAGTCGCGGCGCGCTTCACATCTCGCACCAGGCAGCGAGGGCGCTCACCTTGCGCAACCAGGCGGGATGCCAGGTGCCTTCCGATATAGCCCGTCGCGCCAGTAATCAATATCATCACATACTCCTTTTTGTACTATTCCCACCCATATCTTCATTATGATATAAACACGGATGCTCATGCGAACAGTATCAAGTAACTATTCTCCATAAGAACTGTGGTACCAGTATATATGCTGGCAAAAAAAGACACCAGGGCGCCCAGACATAAAGGCAGAGGTGTGCAGGCGCACGAGTTCGTACTCTACCTGCTAAGGGCCGCCTAGCGGAGCGACTCAGCGGGCAGTAGTATACGAATGGTCACTCCCTCAGCAGGAGCGCTTTTGACGGTCAAGCTCCCTCCTGCAATGGCAAGGAGCGCGCTATGCGTGAGCAATCCCCCACCCGTGCCGGTGGTGGAGCTGCTCGCGGAGATGATACCGACTCCATCATCGGACACAATCACCTCCACGTGCGGATCAAGTCGATCACACGACGCTTTCAGTGTCAGGCGCAAACGACGGTGCACATCTGGCCCACGCGCATGGCGCGCGGCATTGCGCAAAGTCTCCTGCACCGCAGCAAAGATGAGTTCGGCAATAGCAGGCGGCGTCACTTCATCGATACAGTTTGCAGTCTCTTCAGAGACACACCAATCGACTTCATCAAACGCTTGTTGAAAGTCTTGATCCAGCATCGTATGAATAGCATTCATCATGCCCTCGCGCTCTAGACGATGTGGAGCGCTTGGCACAGTTGCGCGCATCATCGATGCCAGGCGGCGGTGGGCGTCACTAATCAACCCCGCGACCTCATTGAGCACTTCCTCTGGAGGAACCGTAGAGTTCTCTTTTGATTGGCGACTGCCTCTGTCAGCATCAACATACGATCTGAGCGATTCTAGTCGCAACAAAGCAAGATGCATTTCCGGCAGGATATCATCGTGTAGTATGCGCCGCTGTTGCGCCCCAAGTAACTTCACATCAACTATGCGTCGACGCAGCAACGCGGCAACCGCTTGCATAGCTTCATGGTCACCCAGCGTGTCAAGAATGCGCTGACCACAGGCGTGGGCGAGATCCATATCCTCGTCGGTAAAGGCTCCTCCATCCTGGCGCGGCCCAAGGTAAAGCATCGCCACCAGGCCAAGCTCGTCATATATCGGCAAAACCCAGCAGATCATCGGTTGCCCATCAACGGTTATGCGCATTCGTGCTGGAGCGCGATTTCCTACGCCTATTGCCCCATTATAACCACTCCTGGGAATAAGCTTTGGAGCAGAGTACATATTCTGTTCCTTCGTCCCTTGAGGCCAGCGATAACTAAAAACGCGCCTCACCGAACCGGCCATCACCGTCATACGCGCGCACTTGACCGCCAGCACATCCTGGCACAGGTGAAAAAAGAGGTCTTCCAGACCCTGCTCGGTCTTTTGCTGATCAGTATTCAACCAGTGGCGCAGGTTTGTGCTGCGAATAAAAGGCCCGAGGAGCGCGATATAGCGATCATGCGCGGTATAACTGTTCCAGGTAAACAGGGCGTAGACGCCAGTTGCCACAGAAGTGATGAGTAACAAGCTCCCGAGATCGGTGCGCGTAAAATCCACGAGGAGCGCGATAACGAGAGCCACGGTAGTAGCTACAATTACAATACCTCGCCACTGCTCAAAAAAGCCCCTTCTCGCCAGAGGACGTTCGATGAGAACGCCGTGGCGCACGACGGAATATCCAACGCGCAGAATAATGAGCGCTACTACTCCGGTGGCGAGTGTATCGAGGACGAGCAAATGCAACGGTACGGCGTTCAAGGGCAGCGCCGCTGGCAAAGATGGAATGCTGTTTTTTTGAAATTCAAACCAGTCGACGATAGACCAGACACCCACTATAGCGAGAATGGTTGTGAGTCCAACCATCAAGACGGCAGCCAGAAATAAACCTGGACGCGCCAGGTGCCAGGAGAGAATCGGCTCCTGCAATAGTTCAACATCGGTCGGGTCATCCCAAAAAGATTCGGAGAGCACCCGGCGCAGTCTCGGCCTATTATCGCTTCCCGTCTCTCTGGCGGACCCATTTCCTGACGCACTGCTCCCTCGCCCTACCCTATAGCTGGCAAACGTCCACAAAGCGCGCGTGACGCGGCTGATACGGCCCGGCGTAAACCAGGGTCCAATGGCACAGAATGTGACATAGATCAGAAACAACACCGGCACGAGCACAGCCGGCGAAAACAATCCGGCGCCCGAATCACCAACCAGGTCGCTTGAAGTTAACAGCCGTATTGTTCCGAAGAAGGTGAAAGTCGATTGATAAAGAATAAGTATCACCAACAAGAAACAACCAAGGATGCCACTACTCACCAGGAGCACAGGACGTCTTCGTCGCCAATCGTTATTGATCAGGGCGGCATAATGCAGGCCGATTGCAAACCAGATATATGGTACACATATCGCAGGCAACCAGAGCAGACGCCACAACAGGTCTTGCGAAACGAAACCCGTGCTCTGTGTAAGTGGTTTGGCTATAAGAAGCGCATGTATACAGAAGAAAAACGCGGAAAATCCCAGGCCCACTACTCCCAGGCGCGCAATCCACGCCTGCCGATCACCATTCAACCAGACGGTCATCGCTAACCAGAGAAATGCCACCAGGTTAAAAATGGAGAGTGCCAGCGCTACCGTTTGAAACAGGTGCGTAGGTTCGAGAAAAGTTACCAGCGACATATCATTCTTCTTTAGTAGAGAGGAACCCAGTCTCCTCTGCGATCCTGCACCAGGGCCGCACCGTCTTCATTCCAGATTATCATACGGTTCATCGTGTAGATCATTGTAGCTCTTGCCCGCGCAACTTTATCATCCACTGCCGTCTCACTCAATCCCCAGGCGGCATAAATACGACCATTCGTACGGCTGACAGCGCGTTTATCGTGGAGATTGAGGCGAGTGGCGATCTGCTCGTTGGTCATACCCTGAGCCACCAGTTCTGCCACGCGCAGTTCGTTTGGCTCTAGTAAAGCACGAGGGGACTGTTCATCAAGATCGCGCACCTCTTGCACTCTATCTTCAATTTCAGGATCAACCAGGCTGCGTCCATTGATGGCATCGCGCAGCAGCGGAATTAGCATACTGGGCAACAAATAGTTGCTTTTACGTACATACGCGTAGTGGGTCAGAATTCCAGAGGCGCGAAACTCGCGATAGTACTCATCGTCATCCTGGATAGAATAGAAAACAACGGGTAAACGAGGGCGTTCACGCCGAATGGCAACTGCCGCCCCCACCCCGCTCAGGGCGTTGCGACCAGCTTTCTCATCGTGCAATTGCACATCCATCAAGATTACATCTATGTCGAGTTCGAGCGCCTGCGCCACTGCCTCACGGCCACTCGCGGCCTCACCAACTACCTGTACAGCGCCCGTCGCCTGTAAACCTTCGCGCAGCGCATGACGTAATGGCCCATGATCGTCAACCAATAATAATTTAATACTAGCCATCCTTTCCCCCGCTCCTCCAACAATTACGAATATTGAGGCTGTTGTGTTATTAGTATCCCACATTTTACGACAATACAGGTAGTTTCTGAGACAGAAAAAAATGCACACGAGGAATTTCGCTTGACCCCTGCCAGACTGTACGATACCATAGAGAGAAGTAATGGATGTCTTTCTCTGCATTATACAGGGTCACTCCCTGATTGGATGGAAGAAACACAACCGGCATTCTTGCAGCGTATTGCGCTTCTCGTTCAGCGTGGACAGATAGAGATAATGATTGGGAACAACTGGATAGGGCAAGACCTGGAGTTCTTGCTGAGCGAAGCGGCCACACTCTGGCGTTTATCTATCGAAACGATCACCGGTTCGGAAGCAGGCTTTGAGCGCAACCACCAGGGAAGCTGTCTTACGTTGCTCTGGCCTCTACTACTAGAGGCTCATCAAAGTTGGAGCATAGAAATTACGTGCACCGGGCAATCATCATAAATCCTGGCTAAGAAATCTCAGTATGTCATGCTGAACGCAGTGAAGCATCTCCTCGTCCTCTTCGCATAGTAGTAGTTGTGTACGAAATGCCCTCCATTGTTTCATTGTCATAGGCACAGATTCCACTTGATAAGCTCCCATATCTTGCGTACTATTAAAGAAACAGAAAAACACTTCAGCTTCCCAAGCGAAAGGATGTCAACGCATGAAACGCGTGCTCGCGCTGCAAAATTACTGGGATGACCCGCCAGGCTACCTGGGTGAAATCATGCAAGAACATGCCATACCCTTTGATATCATCAAAGTTGATGAAGACCCCTCCATGCCTGATCTTTCCAGGTACAATGCGGTTATTGCCTTAGGTGGCCCGCAAAATGCGAATGCCCACGAGAAGCACCCATACTTGTTGCAGGAAAAAGAACTCTTACGCGCAGTCGTTGAGCAGGATATTCCCTTTCTCGGCATTTGCCTGGGAGGTCAATTGCTGGCAAGCGCGTTGGACGCAGCTGTCACTCGCCATCATATGACCGAGATAGGGTTTTTCCCTGTACAGATAACCGATGAGGGGAAAAAGGACCCGCTCTTCCAGGGGCTGCCAGGGTATCAACAGGTCATACACTGGCATGAAGATACGTTTGATTTACCGCGCGGAGCAACAAAACTGGCGAGCAGTGAGAACACGCCCAACCAGGCATTTCGTGTCGGGCGCAGGGCTTACGGGCTGCAATACCATATTGAAGTGACCCCAGAAATATTCGAAATATGGTTCGGGCAAGAAGATCTGCTGCAAAACATGAGCCAGGCGATTGAGCCAGAAGTCCTCGACCAGGTCAAGCGTGATTGGCTAACGCACTACCAGCTCTATCTTGAACATTCGCGCGTCATATTTGAGAATTTCCTGAAAATCGGTGAATGTATGCCTCAGTCCACGTTACTTGACCACTAATACCGGGCAGTGGGCCTTCTCGATCAGAGAATGGCTCACACTCCCCATAATGGCTCCTCTGAGTGTGCTCAGCCCGCGTGTCCCGACAACGATGATATCGGCATTGATCTCATCGGCGACTCGCAATATGCCCTCATCTATCCGGCTATCGACAACAACGCGCCCGCTGACGGTTACATCTGGCGAAGTGACAAGGTTGCGCACATCAGCTACAGAACGATCAACTATATCCTGGGCGCGCGTGCGTTCTTCGTCACTGAGATCATGGAGATGCTGTTCTGGCGCGGGCGTTAGCGCCCCAACACTGGCTGAGGGCGATACCAGCAGGTGTACAAAAACAACTGTTACCTCCGCTTGTTGGCGACGATCTGCCACTTGGGCGCTGAATTGTACGGCGCGTTCAGCATTTTCGGAGCCATCGGTTGGAACAAGTACACGATGAATCACAGGCATAACCCCTTTCCTGACATTATTTCTTCAAGGGAGGGGTGGTTTTATATCCCTCTGCGAACAGTCTACCTCACCAATAAGGTTGTCGTCTAGAGTTCAAACTCATGGTTCGCTCATTTTGCTGGACAGTTGGCAAGATTGAAGAGAGACTAGCGCCATGAACGAAATAGAACAACTGACGATAGAACGAGTGGACGACATTGCGACCCTGTTGGCCCAACTCGAACGCATGCAGGTCGCCAGACTGCTGGATCGGTACTTTCCCACGCATGGGAACTGGCAAGGTCTCAGCCTGGGACAAGTTATCGTGGTCTGATTGAGCCACATCCTGTCAGAAGGCGACCATTGGCTCAATCACGTCGAACCCTGGGCAGTCGGGCATCCGCACTGCTTGCAAGCGTGTCTGGGGCAAGCGGTGCGCAGTCTGGATGGAAGTCGATGATCGCCTGGCAGCAGTGCTGGATTACCTGAGTAAGGTACATATACACCATTTCTCGCTTTCTCTAGGAGTGTTTTGGGATTTTCCTATTGTAGCAAGAAATGGCTCTCTTTTCGCGCTTTTCGGGTACACCAAAAAGCCCTGGGCAACTGGGCTAGTTGTAGACACACTCAGCCAAATTGTGTATACTAACTTCAAAAATGAAGATTTGATGTGCAAACTGATTAACAGTAGAAAGTAACAAGGTTTAATAATGTACGGAGAAGCAAATTCTCTTGCCAATGAAAAAATTCATGAGACTCAGCATACTGATGAAAAAGGAAGACCAGTGTGTAAACTTATCTTCGATGGCGCTGAATTAGCGGGTAAATCAACACTTACGGCTGCCATGTATCAGCGGATAGTACACGCATACACATCTTCCGATGAAATATTGGATGGATGCTATTATCTTTATTGCGATATCGGCATATTTTCTACTCCTCTTGCCAGGGATTACATCTTCCACATGGCAAAAATTGTCGAACTCATGAAGCAGCGCAATGTCGTGATGGATAAGTTTCATCTGGCAGATGAGGTCTATCAGCAGGAATATCGAGGTAAGACGGTTTCACACCGGTGGGTCGAAGAGGAGATTTTGCAACCTCTTGGTACCCGTCTTATCCTGGTTACGGTGAGCGAAGAACATCTCGAACAACGGTTGCAGCAACGATTGAAAAGCGATCCTCATTATGCTCTCATTCAAAAACCGTTCGAATTTTATAGGCGCATGCAGGAACGCTATCTGCAAGCCATACAACACACGACGCTTGAGTGGTTACAGGTGGATGGCTCATTGCCACCAGAAGAAAATGTAACTCGTGTCCTCACCTGGGCTAATATGCCTACTCTGGAAAGTCAAGCTAAAAAAATCGTTGGCACAGATATTCCATAAGAAAAGGTACCAATAACACATGATATATGATCATCAATAACTCTCTAAACTGCTTCGATATTTAACGATATTCATATCATTTGGCATGCGGAAGGAGATCGCGAATGGGAGAGTTCTTATCCAGTCCCTGGTTTATCACCGTTGTTGGAGGTGCGCTCGCTTCTCTAATTGCGACTCTTACTGCAGCTTATTTAGTGAATAGACGACCCTCTATTTTGAAGTTGTATCGTAAGGCGCTAGATCAACTGCACGATGAAAGTGATTTGAATTTTAGCGAGTATGAAAAGCATGTTCTGCGGCAAGCATTAAATGATCCGGCTGTAATAAAGGCCATCAAAACAAGGACTTCTGACCCAGGACAAGAAGCTCAACAACTTTGCAAAGCGATTGCTCATCATGCTCCTTCCTCTAGCCGTTTAGCTGATCCTGTTTTTGCTGCAAGAGTGGTGGAACGTCTCTTGTACACAGAATTTATAATGGAGGACACAGAGCAATACCAGCACTCACATAATAGCCGGCGACCGTACTTTGATATACCGCCTGCCCCAACAGGGTTGAGCGCCGCTGTTACTGCGAATCAGATCATGCTCACCTGGAATCCCGTTCAGCATCCTGGTATCTATCGCTACTCTATTAAACGCAGTACCAGGCTAGATGAAGATTTTGTTGAGTTGGGTCATGTACCGGCAGATACCGAGAATCTGCTCAGATTTACGGATGAGAAAGAACTCGCAAACGAGGCCAGGTACTACTATACAGTCTTTGCGGAGTCAAGCGTACTGAGACGAGGGCATGTTTCTTCTCCAGTTTCTGTTAATTACTATATTTCTCCTGCACGGACTGTGAAATTAGAACCGGAGTCATCCCCAGTAGAACCGGAGTCAACTTCTATACAAAGGGCATTAGGTATGTTCTTTACTTCACAAGAGATATGGAAAGAGATAGCGAGCAAAAGTGTCGATCGTAAGCAAGACGTTGAAAAGCTGCTGACCGATTTTAGAAAACCTGGCCGTCGGCTTTTTCTCATTGAAGGATTTGGGGGATTGGGCAAAACGACACTTGCCGCATGCCTTGCCGACGCTGTTTCTCAGCGCTATAACATATTGTGGGTGGAATGTCAGGGTATCCCTGTGACGGCAGAGCGTTTCCTGCGTGAAATGGGGGAGGTCGCTACCACACAATACGGGTATCCTTTCCTGCGTGCTATTATTGAAAATCCACAGCACTCTCAACAAGAGAAAAATGATGGATTGTTCGATTTTCTTGCTGTCACTGGCAGATCAAAAAACGCTCTCGCTATAAAGCCAATCATGTTCTTCTTCGATGATTATCATCTAGTGGCCGATGCTGCTCTCAAACGACTAGTTCTGCAAATCGCGGAGAGCCACCTGGAAGTCAAGGTGGTACTGGTACTTCGGTATCTTCCGTCTGAACTCCAGGATGAAGTTGATGCAGCGCCGGCTTTGCAACTGCAAGGGCTTGATGTTGACGGTTGCCGTGAGTTGATAGAAGTGTATGCTTCAAAGTTCCCGGCGCTAAGAGATATTGGTATGGAGCGGCTTCAACGCATCTGGGAAATTACAGGGCAGGGAGTTCCTGCCGCGCTTAGAATTCTCATCGCGTTGACTCGCAAGTTAAGCCTTGATGATGTCCTGGAAGAATTGCCAACATTGACAGCAGCAACAAGAGAGAAGTGGTTTGATAAACTCTTTTATGAACTTTCATCGGAAGAGCAACAGGTGGCGAGCGAAGCTTCTATTTTTCGCCGACCCATTTCACGGCATGCCCTGATAAATATAAGCCGTTGTAATCGAGCCAGTTATGTAATTGACTCGTTGGTTGATCGTTTTGTATTGACATTCGACGGTAAGCATTATTCTATGCATGCTCTCTGGTCAGATTACACCGGTCAGCATCTTTCTCCCTCGGATACTAAGGAATTGCATCGCAAGGCTGCTCTGTATTATCGATCCTTTGTCACAAAGGATCGCTATTTAGAGGTTATGAGTCATCTGGAGAGTTGTTATCACTTTATTCAAGCGGAAGATATGGAACAGGCCGAGTCAGAATTGATGCCTATTGCAATCATCCTGCGCTCATGGGGGTTGTATCAGGAGTTGACCGGCATATTAAATGAGATTGAAAAGCATCACGCGGCGCAAAGCAAACAATTAAACCCACATTTGAGCCTGGAGAAAAGCGCTATACGTTATGCGCAGGGCGCAGTGGATGAGGCTATAGCGATCCTGGAAGTATCGGCAAACACCCATACAGGCGAAATCCAGATTAGAGCGCTCCTAGAATTGGGATTGATCTATATCGAGACGGGTAAGCGCCGTGAGGCAGAGCGCCTGCTCAAACTCAGCAGGGAATTTGCTCATCAAAGTGGTCTTCTTAAACTAGAGGCTGAAGCGCTCTCGCATTTACAAAATATGACATATCATGAGTGTGATTATAGACTGACACTGGCCTACAATGAGGAGCGTTTAAGCATTCTTCAACAAATGCAAGACGATCTAGAAGTAAGGGAAGCTATAGCCTGGGTACATCACGATATTGGTAATGTTTATCGAGAACAGGGTTTCTATACAAAAGCGATGGAATTATACCTGCAAGACCAGGCTTTGTGGAATGAAAGCGGTAATCCACCAAGACGTGTAGGTTGGATTACCTATGATATTGGTCAAGTCTATCGAGAACAGGGAAAATTGCGAGAGGCACAGACCCAGTTTGAAGAAGCGTTGCAGTTCTTTACGAGGATGCAACATCTCTTTGGTATTGCCCATGCCAAGATTGAGCTTGGTCGCGTCGGCGCAAGGCTTGGCCCGTCTGAGCCAGCTATACAGCAAGTAAATGAAGCAATAGACCTCCTACGGAAGGTCAAAGGTGTTGCTGGCGAAGCTTATGCCAGGGGTGCGCTTGGGCAGATTTATCTAGGTCTGGGCAAGCCGGACCTTGCATTATCCTATTTTCAGCAAGCTCTGAAGATGGAGACCGAATTGGGCAGTATTAAAGGGCGCGCCTGGTCGCTTCATCAATTTAGCCTGACGTATGAGCAGCAGGGGAAACGCAATTTGCTTTCTGACAATCGTAGAGAAGCCTGCAAGAGTTTCTGTGAAGCAGCAGAGATGATTGTGCAAGCGCAAGAATTATATGCCCAGATAGGAGCAACACCCAATATTTTTGACATTCATGATAACTCTGTACGCATTCAACAAGCCTGCGCTGGATGCACAGACGTTGTATGAATTTCTAGTCATCTCTGGCTTCGCGCAGATACTATAATGTTATATGAGTGCATACTTTTTGCTTTGTGGCCCTATGCTATTTTATAGTATGAAGAAGTTGCATAGTTGGCTTTAACCAAATTATTTTTTGTTTAGGCATGGTTCAAAAGAACATGACAGTCTCTGCTGGAGCAAGCTCAAAACTGCCACACTTGTTTGAACCATGCCTTCGCATAGTTAAGGGAGTATACATGTTATCTCATAACCAGAAGAACTTGGAGCGAACACAACCGCGTCTAGCAATCTCTCCCCTCACACAGACCCTTGTTCCTCCCTCTCAACAGCTTCGCACACCGCTACCCGTCTGGCCGTGGCTTTATTCGGCTATACTTGGCAATGGGCATTTGCTCGTGTGCCTGGATGAGGCAGGATCAATTACTCAGTTTTTCTATCCAAACATTGATATAGGGCCTCATGTGCGCACATTTCTTGTTGGCGTTCTCATAAAAGAAGTAGATCGAGTAGCTGACACTGCTATAGAAATAGGGGCTGATCATCAACAAGCGCAAATAGATGAAGTCGAAACTCTACAAGATGTTGGTGAAAGTATGGTCTCCTGGTTAGCCAGTAAAGAGTGGATTCATGCATTGCGCTATATTGATGGAGCAGCAGTTGTGCAGTGCATCTCGGTCAATAGTACTGCCGGGATACAGGTTGAGCAAACAATGGCTGTTCATCCTGATCGGAATCTATTTATGAACGATACCAAAATCACAAATCTTAGAAGCTCACCTATCGTTTGTCAATTAGTGACATATGCGGGTTTGGATATAGACTATCGGCAGAGTGGTATTAGCTGTTTCTTTAACGTCGAATCTTCTATGCTCACTTACTTCTCGTTTGATCGTTATATTTCCATAACTTGTGATGCACCTATCAGCGGATTTGGCTGTGACAAGACAAGTCTTGACGAGGCGGATATGGTCTTTCAAGATGCTACTGCTGGTAACTTCAATGGTCGTGAGTATGCTATTGGGCAGGTGAGTGGAGTCGTCTCACACGACTTCGGCTGTATTGATCCTGGGATGAATGTCACAAATCGTGCGTGTATAAGCTTCGCCCCCTCTCTTGACGAAGTTATAGCAATCTCCTCTTCCGCCAAAAACTCAAGCATCGAGGAGGTGGTAGCCTGGTGGCGACAGCGATATAAGCATACTAAGGTGAACTCTTACTCGACTGTTGCCAGGCGTGTATATGACCGCTCCTTGATTACGCTCAGTTTGTTAACAGATAGCGGAACAGGCGGCATCATTGCCGCGCCTGAGTGTGACCCCGATTTTCGTTCATGTGGTGGTTATGGCCCATGCTGGCCGCGTGATGGGGCATTTATCGCCCATGCTCTTGATAATGCCGGGCAATATGATCATGCTCGTATGTTCTATGATTGGGCTTTGCGCGTACAATCGGAATCGGGCGTCTGGTATCAACGCTACTACGTAAATGGACAATTAGCGCCTACCTGGGGGCTTGTACAATTTGACGAGACTGGCGCTGTCGTTTGGGCCATATGTCGTCACATACAGTTTACAGGAGAGGTCTCTTATGGGCAAAAAGCTTTTCCCCAACTGGTTCGCGCGTGCGAGTATATGCAAAAAAAGCTCGATGCAGAAACTGGTTTAGCACCCATCACAAAAGACCTGTGGGAAGAACGGGATGGTATCAGCACTTATGCCTGTGCCAGCACATGGGCTGGCTTCCAGCAGCTCTCCGAACTGGCTTTGAAGCTTGGCGAAGTCGCAGAGGCAGAACGTTGGGCCGCCGCAGCCGCCAGGCTCAAGTCTGCCATAGAAACTCATCTCTGGGATGCCTCAAATGGTCGATTTCTGCGTGGTATGATGATGAAAATATATGCTCAGGACATTGAGCGATTGCATGCAGAACCTGGATTCTCCGAAACCAACATACTTGAAACGGAGTTCGCTGGAAAGCCTCGTTATTTCCGTCGGAAAGATGCGACTGTTGATGCGTCCATACTCGGCCTGAGCGTCCCCTTTGACGTGTTTTCGCCCGACGATCCGCGTATACTGGCGAGTGCGGAGGCCGTGTCCACTCATCTAACCAGCGCGGTGGGCGGTATTCGCCGCTACGAGGATGATCATTATCGAGGCGGCAATCCCTGGGTGATCTGTACGCTCTGGCTGGCTTTACAGGATCTGGCAGCCGGACAAAAAGAACGTGCTCTTGATCTCTATAACTGGGTGGTAGAACACCGAACTGCGCTCGATCTCTTATCCGAGCAGGTAGACCTCAAGACAGGTAAACCATGTTGGGTCGTACCTCTGGGATGGTCGCATGCCATGTTTATTCTGGCTACTCAGGAGCTAAGCAATCAGGGAATTACCTCGTTAATTAGCAATTAATTCCATTGAGAGAGAACTGGAGCTGATAGCTTTAGCTTTCAAAATAAGCGGCAGAATACCCTCACTGAGTGGCATCAAACAACTGATGGACGTTGTCATGTCTTGAGGGTAGTATTCACTATACACATGAG
>CAAGKR010332505.1_pt1 | contig 20876 bp, 13 predicted proteins | sample 2556971 | NCBI WGS metagenome assembly CAAGKR01 (sample SAMEA5207829, study PRJEB30636) | soil metagenome | biome: forest; feature: boreal; material: soil | place: USA | collected 2011-09 | depth 1 m | reverse complement strand
GTTCCATCTCTTCCCAGATGCCCTGGCGAATTGCCTCGACCATCGTCGCCTGGCCGCCACGCTCAGGACGCGCTGACTTGTGCTCTTTTTTGGTTACAGTCGACATGTCAATTCTTTCAATGCTTTTTGCGCGCACGCTTCACGCCTTTGTTCAACTCGCTAGAGTTAGCGATGAACCCTAATTGAACTGACTGGGCGCTACGTTTGAACGAGCTCTTGAAGCTTTCATACTTAGCTAAGGTGGAAGTGAAGTTAAGTAGCACGTACTCTCCTATCCAGTCAGTAACGAAATACTCATTGATCAATTCGTCACCGCCCGGTCCATCCTTGAATGACAAACGAAGCCATTTTTTCCCGTTCATCGTTATCAGATCGTTCGTGAGCCACTTGACATCGGAGCTTCGCTTCTCCGCACCAGCTTTGATTTCCTCCGCGACCTTGGACAATCCCTTTTCGTCCGCGTTACTGCCAAAGGTGTTAATCGCAAGAATTACATCACTCTGCCGATCGCTGAAGATAAACTTAGCGGCGACACCTTTTTCACGAACTAATGTCATCTTTTGATCGGGGAACGGCTGAAGCCCGGCTGGTGGCACCAAGCTAATATCGATGTTCCCAGCCGGAAGATCGATCCGCTTGCCATGTCCGTGAGCGATGCCGCAACTGAACGAAATGGCGGCTGAAACGGCCGAGACTTTTAACCAGTGTAACTTCATTTCGCGCTATCACCCATTGTCCATTCCCCCTCGCTTGAACTTTGTCATGCTTACCGAATCAGCCCTCGTTTAGACGGCGGACTCGTCCGCCGATTGCGTTGAGCCGGACAAGTCCGGCATTTAAAACAGACATCCCGGTTTAGTTCTTCAAAACTTCCGGCCGCAATGCCGGCGGCACAATGCTATTGTCGAAAACTCCGTACGCGGCCTGTTCCGCCTCGGGCATAGGGGACGATTCGGCCCATGCGCAATCCTCTTCGATTTCCTGCATCACATCCGCAGTGATCTCCTCAAGTTTTTCTTTCGTGGCGACATTCTGTTCGAGAAGATATTTTTCATAACGATCAACCGGATCGTTGTTCTTCTCCCACCACTCGATCTCACCGGCCGGTACGTAGCGCTGATCGTCATGTTCCGCGTGGCCCTTGCGCCGATAAGTCTTGGCTTCTATCAAGACAGCGCCTCCGCCACGACGGGCAAACTCAGCCGCGCGCCGGGTTACCTCGTAACAGGCAATGATGTCATTGCCGTCGACAATGTGGGCGGGAATATTATAGCCGGCAGCCTTCTCAGCCAGATCTCTTACCGCGGTTTGCAAGCTGGTGGGAGTCGAATACGCGTAATGGTTGTACTCCGCGATCACGATGAGCGGGAGACGCTGCACTGCTGCGAAGTTTAGACCTTCATGAAATGCGCCGGTACTCATACCACCATCACCGATGTAGGCGATCGCCACAGTCTGCTTCTTTTGCATGCGGGCGGCGAGCAGCACGCCAGTCATTACGGGAATCATGTCGCCCAGATGGGAGATTGGACCAATGAAGCCTTTCTCGATGTCGCCGAAGTGAATATTCAGATCGCGCCCGCCAGACGGTCCCCAGGCCTTTGCCATGTACTGCGCGAAGATGTCGCGCGGGCGAATCCCCTTCACGAGCACGGCGCCAAGATCGCGAATCAGTGGCGTCACGAAATCCTGCGGCCGAAGTGCGTAAGCACTGCCGACGGCTGTGGCTTCCTGGCCAAGCGAACGAAAAACCCCGCCAACCACCTTGGTTTGCCGATATAGATTGACCAGTCGCTCTTCAACCAACCGCGTGAGCTTCAGATACCGATAAAGCTCAAGCATCTGCTCAGGCGTGAGAGTTGTCTCCGTAGTGCAAGTCAATGGTTTACCGTCGACCGGCTTGCGCGGCGCATACTTCGTGCTGACGCGCATCTGGAAACGCGGGCGCCGCTGACGGTTTCGGCGACGCGGATCTCCGCTCGCCGATCTCGGTTTCTCCTCAGATTTCTGTTCCATAACTAAACTAACCGCAAAGGTCGCAAAGGCATTTCGCAAACAAGGGTAAAGAGGCCTTCACGGAACTTTGCGTATTACTTTGCGATCTTTGCGTTTTCAGGTCTGTTTCACTAAATATGCACTGCCAACCCGTGAACGCCTTCCGCTGCTTCCATCACCGCTTCGGACACGGTCGGATGCGCATGCATTGTGCGGCCCAATTCTTCGGCCGTCGACTCCAGCTGCATTGCGACGCAAGCTTCCGCAATTAACTCCGTCGCATGCGGACCAATGATGTGCACGCCGAGTATTTCGTCATACTTGCTTTCGCCTATGATCTTGACAAAGCCTTCCTCTTCGCCGAGAATGCGTGCTTTGCCGGATGCGGAAAATGGAAACTTTCCAATCTTCACGTCGTATCCCTGCTCACGCGCTTTTGCTTCGGTCAAACCTACTGACGCGACCTCCGGATCACAATAAGTGCAGTTGGGCACCAAACGCAGATTGATAGGACGGACATCCTTTTGTCCGGCCATGTGTTCAATGGCGACTATGCCTTCCTTTGAAGCAAGATGCGCCAGGAGGGGCGTAGGCACAACGTCACCAATTGCATACACACCCTTTTCGGCAGTTTGCTGATACTCATCTACCTGAATAAATCCCTTTTCAACTCTTATCTTTGTGCCTTCGAGTCCCAGGCCTTCGGTGAAAGGCATACGGCCCACGGCCACCAGCAACATCTCAGCTTCAAGTTTGACCGCTTCACCCTTCGGAGTCTTACCGGTAACCCGAACTCCTGTCTCCGTCGATTCTAATTTTTCTAATTTAGTGTCAACCTGCGACTTGATACCGCGCTTGCGGAAAGATTTTTCCAACTCTTTCGAAACTTCTTCATCCTCGAGCGGTACTAGCCTGGGCATTAACTCCACAATCGTAGTCTCGGCACCGAAGCGCGAATAGACGGAAGCAAACTCGACTCCGACAGCTCCCGCACCCATAACAATTAGCGACTTCGGAACGTCCTTTAGTTCTAGAATGTGATCGCTGTTTACGACGCGCGTGCCATCGGTTTCAAAACCGGGGATGGGCCGAACGACGGAGCCCGTCGCGATGACGATGTGCTTCGTTTCTATTATTTGACTCTTGCCATCGGCGCCCGTGACTTCAACTTTTCCCGGGAGAGCGAGTTTCCCGGTGCCTTTGAAGATCGTCACTTTGTTTTTCTTCATCAGATATTCAATGCCCTTGGTGTTCTTGAGCACGACTTTGTTTTTGCGTTTTTGGACATCTGCAAAGGCCAACTGAATACCTGTAGCCTGCACGCCAAATTCCGCCGCATGTTGCATCTGCTCGTAAACGTGAGCCGACATCAGCATCTGCTTGGTCGGAATGCAGCCGCGCAGCGTACAAGTGCCTCCAAGACGCGTATCTTTTTCTATCATCGCGACCTTCAGGCCCAGTTGACCGGCACGAATGGCCGCTACGTAACCACCCGGCCCACTACCTATAATCGTTACGTAAAATTGTTCGTTAGCCAATTTTTATGAAGTTCCTCTCGTAAAGACGGCGATTAAGTGAAGAGTGATGGGTTTTGAGAAATCACGACAAGCGTGTCCCTCACAGGTCCTTTGTCACCTCATGCCTGTTTAAATGCTTTCCTGAAAGACGGGCATTATAATCATTTGCTGGTATTTCCTCCAATTACCGTATTGTGTAGTTTTTAATTGAAGGCTCCCGGGCTCCGTTAGGAGCTAAATGTTTATAGCCAACCGGGCCATTAGAATTGGCGCTCCGAAGGAGCGAAATGTTTCGCCCCTACAGCCGGGAACAAAAGAGATTTCAAACTATAAACATTCCGTCCCGACGGGACGGCGAAAACGTCAAATATCCGAGGCAAACGTTATGAAGCATTCTGAAGGATTTCTGAAACTAGTTAACGATGCCAAAAGCCGCATCCATGAAGTTACCGTTGCCGAAACCAGAGAACGAATGAAGGCAAACAACGGCGTCCGACTAATCGACGTTCGCGAAGATAACGAATGGCAAGTCGCTCGCGCTGCCGGCGCAGAACATCTTGGCAAGGGCATCATTGAACGCGACATAGAAGAGAGAGTGCCTGACAAGGGGACGGAAGTAATTCTCTATTGTGGCGGCGGCTTTCGCTCCGCACTCGCGGCGGATGTGCTCCAGCAGATGGGCTATACAATGGTATATTCAATGGCTGGTGGCTGGAAAGCATGGAAAGATTCAGGCGCTCCGGTGACTAATGATTAGTTAAATTAACACGCCTGAGCCTATTTGAGATTCAGCTCAGCCCTGGGCGTTCACAGCGATTTGTCGATCCCTCACCGGGAGCTTCCGAAGTATCTCTACCAGGCTGTTCACATCAATCGGTTTGGTAACGTGTGATAGGAAACCTTCCCCCGCCGCGCGTTCCACATCCTCAGCGCGACCAAATCCTGTGAGAGCTAATACGGGAACATCTTTTTGCCTTGCGATCTGACGCAGTCGGCCGACGAATTCAAAGCCATCCATACCAGGCATTGAGATGTCTGAGAGAACAACATCAAAGTTTTTGCCCCGGGCAATATCAAGAGCTGCGGCTCCGCTGCGCGCGGTATCGACAAAGGCACCATCCATTTCAAACAGCCGCCGCAACATATCAACAGTGTCTGCGGAATCGTCAACAACGAGTATGCGCATCTGACTTAGAGCTCCAGCTTCGAGCGGCCCAGAAACTCGCAAAGATTTCTCTGTTTCGCTGCTAACTGGAAGTTGGATGGTAAACTTTGCGCCCTGGCCCACAACCGAAGCCACCGCGACAGTTCCACCATGCAAGTCAATCAACTGTCGCACCAGTGCCAAACCGATGCCCATCCCACTGTGGGGACGGCTGCTGCTCGCATCTGCTTGCCTGAACATCTCGAACACATGAGGCAGGAATTCCGGTTCAATGCCCTGTCCCGTATCCTCAACGATCAAGATGGCCTGGTCATTTTCACTGCCGACACGAATCGTGATGGTTCCTCCGGAGGGCGTGAACTTCACTGCGTTGTTAAGCAGATTCCAAATTATCTGTTCCAGCCGCAAAGGATCAGCGTTAACAAAAATCACGTCTTCGCCCGCTTCAACTTTGAGCGCGATCTGTTTTGCCGCGACGTCACCGCCCACCGTCTCCACTGCGTTATTAATTATCGTCATCAGCGATACCAGTTCCCGGTTGAGCGAAAGTTTGCCGATGTGCAGGCGTGAAAGGTCGAGCAGGTCGCGCACAAGTTGCGACTGGGCCAGGGCATTGCGTTTCAGTATTTCCGCCGCTCTTCTTACAAACTGCGACGCCCGGGCTTCTTCACTCCGTAATAAGACCTCGGCGTAGCCAAGGATTACATTTAGCGGATTGCGCAACTCGTGGGAAAGAGTTGCCAAAAACTCATCCTTTAGGCGGTTGGCCTTTTCCGCCTCTGCTCGCGCCTCTCGTTCGCTTTCATGGAGTCGCTCGCGTTCTTCTTCCGCACGCCTCCGTTCGCTAATGTCTACTGAAACACCTACCACCCCGAATAGCTTTCCTTGTGCATCGAAGATTGGTGAGTCTGTGATCATTACCGGAAAAACAGATCCATCTTTTCTGCGCACAAGAAACTCGCCTGACCAACTCTCGCCTTGCTTCAAACGTGAAAGAATCTCTTGAGCTTGTTCGCGCTGGGTATCGGCCGGAGTGATTTTCAAAATGCTGGAGCCCACCGCTTCGGTAGCGGACCAACCGTAAAGCGATTCAGCAAATGAATTCCAGTAAACGATCGTTCCATCGAGATCAGTAGCAATTACCGCCTGCTCCACCGCACTTAGGAGGTGGGCCTGAAACGCGATTTCCTGATCGGATCGTTTCCTTTCCGTGATGTCTCGTAGATAGACTGAAAGGCCTGTTTTGGTGGGATATGCATGCGCCTCAAACCAAACGCCCTCCACTATTTTAGACTCGAGCTCAAAGTGGACAGGAATTCTTTGCTCAACAGCTTTGTGAAACTGAGGATATAGATCTGAGTCAACCGCCCGGGGGTAAACTTCCCAGATTACCTTGCCGACCAATTCCTCAAAGCTCTTACCAAACAATTCCTCTACGCGTTTGTTGACATCAACGAAACGCCACTCGCTATCGAGCTGATAATACAAATCAGTGATGCTCTCGAGTATGGCGTTGATCTTCCGATGTGACTCGCGTAGAGCCGCAAGAGTCTCATCGCGCTGACGCATAGCTTCGCCGGTTTGAAATTCGTGCAGGCGGGCGTTGTTGAGAGCGATTGCTGCCTGATCGGCGAGCGCGGATAGTTGCCAATGTTCTTCTGAAGTCAGTTGGGAATCGCGAACGATGGCCAGGAATCCGTTGAGAGAACCATCTGATACGATTGGGACAGTTACTAACTCTTTCGGGGGATTCAGGTTGAGGTGACGGGATAGATTCCTGATTACCGATTCCTCCATCGGACCCGAGAAAGCCGGAATGCCGTCGTTGTCCAGACCATGAGCCGCCCTGACACGCAATACTCCGTCATCTTCAGCTAAAAGAAGAAGGCTGGTGTCGGCTGAAAACAACTCTGCGGCGTTGACTACGATTAGCCGCAAAGCCTCGCTGAAATTGAGAGAAGTTGTGATGGACCGGTTGATAGCCGCGAGGCGATCGAAGGAGCTCTTTACAGTATTTTCGTTCTTACCCATAGTTCTAATCAATTCTGATCTATTGCTATCCGGACTTCTTAACCCTCGCGCCCTTGCGGGAGATCTCAAGCGTGTGCAGCCGGTGATCGTGAGCACTGCCTCTGGTTTTTATAATTCGAATCGTGCGCTCCATCTCTGCTCCTTCAGAAAAATGCAGAAGCACGATATTGTCACTCATATTAGAAATCTCCTCATCGCTGATCCGCGGCACTTCAAAGAGATTGTGAAGCTCATACAGCAACAGACACGTGACGTTCTCTGTTGCAAACCATTGCGTCAACGCATACATGAAATCTGAAAACCGCTGTACATCCGCACTACTTTTTTTCAAATCCCCAAACGCCGCGAATCTCCAGAAGCCTGGATACTGTGTCGATCAGATGCTCTCCATCGACCGGCTTTACAATAAAAGCATCGGCGCCCGCTTCAAGAGCCCGGTCCTCGGCGTACAGATGGCTGAAAACAAGCACCACCATGGAACGCGTCTGCGGATCTGACTTGAGTGCGCGGCAGAGACTTAAACCATCCAGGCGGGGCACCAGTATTTCAGTAACTACGATTTTAGGGCGTAATTCTCGAGCCCGCGCCAGGGCCGAGATGCCGTCGCCCGCAAACTCCACGCTGTACCCGGCCTGTTCGAGAAAAAAACGTTCGAGCCGCTGGACAGCCGGATTCCGCTCGACCACCAAAATGAGGGCAGGCCTCGCGGATTTAGGGGAACTGAAGTTGTCCGTGACGGGGGATGACATCGCCGACCTTGTTCGTATCCGGAACCCCAATTACCTCTGAGCGTTGTAATTACGCGGGAGTGTGTGGTGCGTTTGGGGAGACTATACCGTACCGTCATTAGTTGGCAAGTGAAGACACGTTAACGACGCACATGCCAGCCTGCTTGCTTGCGGACCACGCCAAGGTTTAAGCACGGGCGAGCGTGATGTAGAATTGAGATGGTTGAGGCTCATGACAACTCCACGCAATACGCGACTCCGACGGTTCACACATCTAATTTCCAGTCTGGACACAAACAATGTTACCTGAGGCGAGCAAACAAAAAGCAAAAACTGAAATGCGCATTGAAAGCGATTCAATGGGCGAAATTGAAGTTCCGGCGGACAAGTACTGGGGAGCGCAAACGCAGCGCTCGCTAGTTCACTTCAATATCGGGGATGACAAGATGCCGCGTGAGATGATTCGCGCCCTGGGGGTACTTAAGAAAGCCGCTGCCCTCGTAAATCAGGAGCTGGGCAAGCTCCCTTCGGACAAAGCGAAGTTGATCGTACAAGCAGCGGATGAGGTGATCTCAGGCAAGCTGGATGAACATTTTCCTTTGCGAATCTGGCAAACAGGAAGTGGCACGCAGACCAACATGAACGCCAACGAAGTGATCTCGAATCGCGCAATTGAGTTTGCCGGGGGCGTGTTAGGAAGCAAGAATCCAGTTCATCCAAACGACGACGTCAACTTGTCGCAGTCGTCAAACGATACATTTCCTACTGCGATGTATATCGCGGCCGCCGAGCAGTTGAACAAACTCATCCCTGAAATTCAGAAGGTCCACGACGCCATAGCTGCGAAGGCGGAAGAGTTCAAAGATGTCGTAAAGATTGGCCGCACACACCTGCAGGACGCCACTCCTCTGACAGTGGGACAGGAGATGTCAGGGTGGGCCAGCTTGCTTGGGCGCGACATAGAGCGCTTGAAAATGGCGATGCCGGGACTACTTGATCTGGCGATTGGCGGCACTGCGGTTGGCACAGGAATTAACTCTCACCCGGAGTTTGGAGATCGCGCCGCCAGAAGAATTGGCGAACTCACGGGTTTGCCCTTTAAGTCACATCCTAACAAGTTTGCCGCGCTCTCTGCTCACGATGAGATCATTTTTGCGAGCGGCGCATTAAAAACGCTTGCGGCATCACTGATGAAAATCGCGAATGACATTCGCTGGCTGGCTTCCGGACCGCGTTGCGGATTGGGCGAACTGATTCTGCCGGAGAATGAGCCGGGTTCGTCCATCATGCCAGGCAAAGTGAACCCCACCCAGAGCGAGGCAATGACAATGGTGGCTGTCCAGGTTTTCGGTAATGACGCCGCCATAACCTTCGCGGGCTCACAGGGAAATTTCGAGCTGAACGTCTTCAAGCCGGTAATGATTCATAACCTGCTTCACTCGATCCGGTTGCTTCACGACGCGTCTCATGGCTTTGTTGAATATTGCATCAAGGGGATCGAAATCAATCGCGAGCAGATTGGGAGGAACGTGAAAGACTCGCTAATGCTTGTTACGGCATTGAATCCACATATCGGCTACGACAAAGCCGCGCAGGTAGCAAAGAATGCGCACAAGAAAGGAATCAGTTTGCGCGAGTCAGCCATTGAATTGGGTTTCCTGAGCGGTGAGGAGTTTGACAAATACGTAAAGCCGGAACAGATGACGCATCCATGAGATTATGTGTAGGGGCAGGGCTCGTCCCTGCCCAGAAGTGCGCTTGCGGGCAGCCACGAGGGCTGCCCCTACAGTTTGGGAGAACAACCAAGATTGCCTGATCGAAACGATCGTGTGAAGGAAAACGTTCCCGGCGCTTACTACGTCGATTCCTCTTGTATCGATTGCGACGTGTGTCGCGACACAGCACCAGAAAATTTCCGGCGCTCGGATGCAAATAATTATTCGTTTGTTTACAAGCAGCCGCTAACCGAGGAAGAGCGAATAGCGTGTGAAGAAGCCCTCACCTGCTGTCCCGTCGAAGCGATTGGAAATGATGGTGCAGAAGACTGAGATCAAATAAACCGCCAAGTCGTCAAGAACGAAAGAAGAATGCCCACTAAAACGCCATGGAGAGTAACTCCCTCCGTACCGCTTGGCGGTTTTGGCGTCTTGGCGGTTAACGTCTGTCCTACCTCAAATCACAATCTTTATTAACCCGTCTTCAACAAACACTTCGTAAGTCTCCAGCGTCTCACGCACCGTCAAACACTCTCCAGTTCGCACGTCGAATTGCCAACCATGCCAATCGCATTCGATCACCTGTTCGCAAAGCCTTCCTTCCGCTAGTGGCGCGCCTTTGTGTGGACAAAAGTTTTCGGTGGCATAGAATTCGCCGTTGACATTGTAGAGAGCAAGCTCGCGCCCTTCTGGAAGGTCTACGGTTTTGCAGCTACCTAAGGGCAATTCTCCTACACGCCCAACGGTTATGGTTTGCCGATCTCCCTTTAGCCGCTCGTGATCGCTGCTATTAGTATCGAATGATTGCATTGCATGAATCGTAACAAAACAGTATTAAAGAGCCAAAGAAAGCAAAAACGGCTGGTTCAGCCTCATCTCATTAACGCCTGGCTTCTATGAAACGGGTGCTAATCACATATGAAACTGACGCAGTGGCAAGAATTGCCGGGCTGGTTCGTTCTGTCGTGGCGAATAAACCAGGGATCATCCTGGTGCACCAAATAATGGAACCAATGCCCCAAACACTCAAATCGATGAAAGTGAGATAGTAATGAAAAGAAAACTGATGACGATACTCGGCGCCACAGCGCTTCTTGCGCTTCTTGCGGGCCAAACTTTTGCAAAAGAGATTACTGTTCGGGGACGATTGCAAAAAACTGTTGAGGCCGGTGGCTGGGTAATAGTCGCCGGTGAACAGAAATATTTAGTTTTGAATCCCCAACGTTTTCAAAGTGAGAAATGGTTTGCTGAAGCTAATGAAGTCGAAGCTGTCGGAGACCCGAAACCCGATGTGATAACTTTCTACATGGAGGGGACCCCGTTTGAGGTGCGAGCAATGCACCCTTTTGCGCAAGGCGGTTCCGGCGGAAATCAAAATGAGTCAAGAGGCCTTACCAAAGTGTCGGTTACTGGAGACTCGATAGTTCAGGCACAACCGGACACTGCCGTTCTGACTGTTTCGGTAGTTACTCAGGCACGCCGCGCTCTTGACGCACAGCAGGAAAATGCGAACAAGAGCGATGCGGTGGTGCGCGCCCTGAAGAGTGCGGCGGGAGCGGGCGCCGAAATCAAAACGAGCAGTTACAGTCTGCAACCGCAGCGGGTTTACAAAGAGGGTCAACCATCACCCATCATCACCGGGTATGAAGCGCGAAACAGCGTAACGGTCACCCTCGCTGACCTCACCAAGGTAGGCGCCGTAATTGACGCCACCGCTCAAGCCGGCGCCAATGATGTGGCTGGAATTTCGTTTACCTTGAGAAAAGATCGGCCGGCGCGCGATCAAGCACTTGCCGAGGCAACGCGAGAAGCAGTCGGCAAAGCCCAGGTGATAGCACAGGCGCTCGGAGGTCGCGTGGTTCGTATCGTTGAAGTGCAGGAAGAGGGAGTAGAGAGACCTCGGCCTGTTTATCAGGCGGAGTATGCGCAAATGCGTACTGTGGCGAATGCGCCTACCCCCGTCGAAGTGGGTACGCTTGAGATAACATCTCGGGTCCAGTTGGTAGCTGAGATTGAGGGCGGCGTCCGCTAAGTTTCTTGTAACGCAAACTATTAGTTTGTGCCTTTATCCGAAGATCTTACCGCATAAAGACGATTCTCTTGAAGCCTTCAAAGGCATTCCCCCTGAAGGAGGTTGATCAGGCGTCAGGTACTGGTTCAGTTTGGACATGGCGGCAGAAAGAATCGCGCGGCTGGCATCCAGAAAGTCACCGCGTCGATCTCAAAGTGAACCACTACCAGGCGTCACCTCCCCTTTGAAGCCTTTCGAATTTCCCGTATCCTGTCGCTATCCGAGCTTTTAATTATGTCTAATCCCAATCGTGAGATTGCCTTGTTAACCGTTACTCACCGCGTCAGACCTTCAGGGCGCTTATGGAACCCGCCTGCCGACGTCTATCGGAACGACGCCGGCTGGATAGTGAAAGTAGATTTAGCTGGCGTCTGTTCTGACGATCTTGAGATTGAGCTCGACCACTCAAGCTTGAGGATCCGCGGTTGCAGGCGAGACACTTTTTTCAAAGAGGGGTTTAGGTATCACCAGATGGAAATTACCTACAGTCGTTTTGAAAAGACTATTCATTTTCCCTGCTCTATTGAAGATGCATCACTTGCGCACGACTATCGCGACGGTTTCTTAATCATCAACCTGCATTTGTAAGTAATTTGTGTTGCGATTAATTTCGACGGCAAGGTTTCAGAGCAATGGCAGAAACTATCAACAAACCAGATTCGGCGCCTGATGCGGTGGGTGAAAAACAGAAGCAACCATCCCCAATGGAGAGTTCGTCGGCGCCGCAAAGCGAGCCATTCGAGATTGCCGTTCTGGCTCTGCAAAACATGACGCTTTTCCCTGAGACGGTTGTTCCGCTCGCCGTCGGTCGACCGCGTTCCGTCGCCGCGGTTGAGGCGGCACTCGCAACAGAAGAAAAGCTGCTCGCTTGTATCACCGTTCGCGCAGATGTCGCTAACTCGAGCAGCCAAGATGCCAAGCCCGCCGATCTTTATCAGGTTGGGACCCTCACGATGATTAAGCGGATGGAGCGCATCGAGGAAACGATGCACATTATTGCGCAGGGCACAGAACGCATTAAGGTAATTGAATGGAAACAAGAGGACCCTTACTTACGTGCCATGGTCCAGATCCTGCCGGAAGTTAAGACAGTGGATGCGGAGGAAGTCGAAGCCACGAAGCGCAATGTACAGGCAATGGTTCAACAAGCTCTTGCGCTCTTGCCGGGTGTTCCGCCTGAAGTTCGAGTGGCAATGATGGGCTCTGTCGAGCCTGTTCGACTCGCCTATTTTCTGGGCTCGATCCTCAATCTCGGCGTAGAGCAGGAACAGAAGATGCTGGAAGCCAATGCCGCCGACGAGCTGCTGCGATTGGCCCATGCGTATCTCGCGCGCGAGCTGGAAATTATTCAGCTGCGTTCGAAGATTGCCACGGAAGCGCAGTCGGAGATGGATAAGGCCCAGCGCGATTACATTTTGCGCCAGCAGATGAAGGCCATTCAAAAGGAACTGGGGGAAGACGAAGGTGGTGAACGCGCCGAGGCGGAACTGCTGCGCGAGCGGTTAGTCGCTGCTGACTTGCCCGATGAAGTGAGGACTGAAGCGGAGCGCGAGCTGAAGCGTCTCGAAAGACTTCCTGCCGCCGCGCCGGATTATCATGTGATTCGCACTTATCTCGAATACGTTCTCGAGTTGCCCTGGCGAAAGTCATCTGAAGACAAACTCGATCTCAACGAAGCGCGAAAGATTCTGGATGAGGACCACTACGGTCTCGAAGATGTTAAGGAGCGCATTCTAGAGTTTCTAGCCGTCATAAAGCTGCGACCCGACGCCAAGAGTCCTATTCTTTGCTTTGTCGGCCCTCCGGGGGTTGGCAAGACTTCATTGGGGCGCTCGATTGCGCGCGCCATGGGCCGCCAATTTGAACGTATGTCGCTTGGGGGTATGCGTGACGAAGCGGAGTTGCGCGGACATCGACGCACGTACATTGGCTCAATGCCGGGACGGATTGTTCAGTCAATTCGCAGGGCGGGAGTGAACAATCCCGTCCTAATGCTTGATGAGATTGATAAGCTCGGCAACGACTACCGCGGCGATCCGTCATCCGCACTGCTGGAGATTCTCGATCCGCAACAGAACAATTCTTTCCGCGATCACTACCTGGATCTTCCGTTTGATCTGTCGAGGGTGTTTTTCATTACTACCGCCAACCAGCTTGGACCAATTCCTCCGCCGCTGCGCGATCGCATGGAGGTGATTGCGATTGCCGGCTATAGCGACATGGAGAAATTGCAGATAGCGAAGCGTTATCTCATTCCCCGGCAAATAGAAGAGAATGGACTCAAGTTGGAGCAACTGAGCATTACCGACGCGGCTGTGGAATTGATTGCTACGCGTTACACGCGAGAAGCGGGCGTGCGGCAGTTGGAAAGAAATATCGGCAGCGTGGCGCGGAAGATTGCATTAAAAATCGCACAGGGCGAGGCCGACAGAGTCAATGTCGACGCAGGCAACATACATGACTATCTGGGAGCGCCGAGATTTTATCCGGAGCAGGCTCGCAAAGAGTTGCCGGCCGGCGTGGCTACGGGAATGGCCTGGACCGAGATGGGCGGCGAGGTACTTTTCATTGAGGCGACGCTGCTTCCGGGCGGAAGAGGCCTGACTATTACGGGCCAACTTGGCGAAGTAATGCAGGAATCGGCGCGAGCCGCGCAATCATATCTCTGGTCCCACGCGAATGAGTTTGGAATCACACCGGAGATGTTCAAAGACTACGGCGTCCACCTTCACGTTCCCGCCGGGGCAATCCCAAAAGATGGACCAAGCGCAGGTGTGACAATCACCGCCGCCCTCGCTTCGCTTTACACTGGCCGTCGCGTGCGCCCCGATACGGCAATGACGGGCGAGATAACACTCTCGGGCCTGGTGTTTCCGGTTGGAGGCCTCAAGGAGAAGATACTTGCCGCGCACCGCGCTGGAATTCGTCGCATCATACTTCCCTCTCGCAACGAAGCCGATATAGAAGACTTACCTGATGATGTTCGCAAGGAATTGCAGATTGTATTTGTGTCCCGAATTAGTGAAGTGGTCGATGCGGCACTTGAAGTGTTGGTGGCAAATCCGCCACCTCCTCCGATTGTGACCACTGCACAATTAGATCCAGGCACTCGCCAGCCCGATTCAGCGCCGGCACCACTAGCAGTCCGCCAAGGCTAAAAGATTTACAGCACCGGAGGCGGTAGCGAGCGGGTATTCTATCGACAAGACTTAAGACCCCGTCGCTACCGCTCCGGGTTCTGTAACCCCGCTAAAAATCAAACCAATAAAAAATAAGCCCGCGGTAGCCCTCTTTAACTCCTTAACTATCTGTTCGTCATTCATCTTTACGTTGCGGTTCATCTCAATCCAAAGAATAGGCAGGATACTCGAAAAAGAGCCTGCGCTCAGCGCGCAGCCTAGAGTACTTGGCGTGATGTTTTCGGCGTCTGGTTGTAAGGACCACCGCTGTTATCTGTCACGCTGACCTTCAGGCCATTCAACAAAAGGGGCGAGCTGGTTGGCTCGCCCATTGTTTGTCGGGGATTGATCTACTAAACGAAGAGGCGATCAGGTAATTCTCACCGTCTCTTTTATGTAACCGCAACGATTACTTACCAGTATTCACATACTGGATACAGTCCCCCTGGTTCTTGAAGCGATGAGGCAAATCGAACCGTTGCCATCCGCCGTTCTTGCACTGATCCTTATTTACCGGCGGACCGGTAATTGGATCGCAGACGTCGCCGATGCCATCGTGGTCAAAATCAGCCTGATTTGGGTTCGCGGTGGTCGGGCAGTTATCTACGGCATCAGGGACACCGTCGTTGTCGTCGTCCGGATCACAGGCGTCACCGATGCCATCGTGGTCGTTGTCAGCCTGGCTTGGATTAGCTATGAGCGGACAATTGTCTAAGCGATCCGCCACGCCGTCATTGTCGGTGTCCAGGTCGCTGACCGTAATGGTAACGGTCACCACATTGGAGTAAGCAGTACCGTCGAAAGCCCGATAAGTAAAGCTGTCCGTACCAGTGAAGTTCAGGCTGGGTGTATAGATAAACGAACCGTCAGCGTTTATCGCCAGCGTACCGTGCGAGACATTGGAGACGAGCTGCGCCGTGAGCGAGTCGCCCTCGATGTCCGAGTCGTTGGAGAGGACGCCCGGGGCCGGCACACTAAGCGTGGTATTCGAATACATGCTGTAGCTCTCACCGCTGGCCACCGGCGCATCGTTTACTGGATTGATTGTAAGCGACACCGTAGCAATATTGGACGCGGCGTTACTGCTGTCCTTAGCTTTGTAGTTGAAGCTGTCGCTGCCATTGTAATTACCAGCGGGCGCGTAGCTGAATGTGCCGTCCGCATTCAGTGTCAGCGTCCCGTGAGATGTGCCGGAGACCAGTTCGGCAGTGAGTGGATCGTTATCCACATCACTATCGTTGGCCAGCACACTGGATCCGTTAAGCGCTGTATCTTCATCTGTGTTGTAACTATCGTTTGAAGCGACGGGCGGATCGTTCACCGGATTGACCGTGACGTTCACGGTACCGGTCGCGCACTTCGAATCAGGCGAGCCGTTAGTCGTGCCATTATCACAAACCTGATATTCAAAGCTTGCGGGGCCGTTGTAGTCTGCGGCCGGCGAGTAGGACACAGTGCCGCTGTTAAGTGTCACCGTACCGTGGGTGTTTGCGGTTGTGCTTAAGCTGGTGACGGTTAAGGTCTGGCCGCTTTCATTGGCCGGACCAGCGCTGTCATTCGCTGTTAGATCACTCGCCGAAAACTCAAGCGAAGTGTCCTCGTTTGTGCTCTTACCGTCCGCGTTCGCCGTCGGATCGTCGTTGACGTCGGTGACAGTGACAGTCACGGTTGCGATGGCGCACTTCGAATCAAGCGAGCCGTTCGTAGTGCCGTTGTCGCAGACCTGATAATCAAAGCTCGCTATTCCGTTGAAGTCGGCAGCCGGTGAATAGTTAACCTGACCGCTGCTCAACGAAACAGTTCCGTGGGTGTTCGCAGTGGTGGTGACACTCGATACTGTCAACGACTGGCCACTTTCGTTTGCCGGACCCGCAGAATCGTTCGCAGTCAAGTCGCTAGCGGCAAAGGTCAGCGAGTTGTCTTCGGCGGTCGTCTTGCTGTCATTAGACGCTGTCGGCGCGTTATTGACCTCGGTAACCGTGACGTTAACCGTGCCCGTTGCGCACTTCGGATCGGCGGCACCGTTGGTCGTGCCGTCATCGCACATGTGATAGTCAAAGCTCGCCGGACCGTTGTAATCAGCGTCAGGAGTGTATGTGATTTGCCCGGCGCTTAAGTTGATACTGCCGTGTGTGTTGGCAGTCGAAATAATAGAGTCAACCGTTAGTGTCTGTGCGCCTTCGCCTGGGCCGGCCGAATCATTGCTCGTTAAATCGCTCGCCGGGAAAGTCAATGGTGAACCTTCGGCCGTCTGCTTGTCATCGTTCATAGCGGTCGGGTCGTTATTGATTTCCGTCACCGTGATTGTCACCGTCGAGAAGTTTGAATCCAGCGCGCTATCATTCGCTTTGAAGGTGAACTGATCCGATCCGAAGTAATGCGGATCGGGCGAATAAGTAAAGTTCGAACCGCTGCCTGAAACTGAACCGTGCGACGGTTGGCCAACGATCGTGTAAGTAAACACGTTATTGACATTGAAGTCAGTGGCAGACAGAGTCACCGCAACGCTTTGGTCTTCGGCGGTCGTCTTCGTTTGGTCAGAGGTCACAGGAGGAGTGTCATTGGCCGCATCAAGCCTGGCTTCAAATACATCCTGAATCGACGCGGGCACATTCGAGTAAAAGTCGTAAGTAGATAAAGCCTCGACCTGATCAACTGTCGCCAGATACTTCTGCCATTGATCGGGTCGAATGTTATCGTTGTTGGGCATAATGACGGCAATCGTCCGCGTATTCCCGTCAACACGCGAAACGTCGTTGTCACCGACGGGGAGAATGAGCGCGACTTTCCACGTAACTGCGGGAACAGTCACACCGCTGGCAAGCATACTCGCCGAGCCACTGCTTCCAGTGCCGCCCATGCCGGTGCCTCCTGAAATGATGAAGAGTTCGTTACCCGGGAGGAACGTGCGCAGATAATTCTCCAGAGCGGCCCATGGGCCCTGATTATTGCCTGGCGCCTGAGGCACCATGTTCGTCATCAGGAAGGTGGCCGAATTGTCTGCGATAGTCGAGGTCCTATCTGCCGAAGGACACATGTGTCCGCGATCAAAACCGGAGCCCACATAATCCGTTCCCTGCACCTGGTGGAAACCCTGCGGCAACGTTGTGTCGTTGCGGAAATCATCCTGCCGCGGAGCGCTACCACGCCAGGTGCTATCGAGATGCCAACTTGTCCAGTTGGGAATCTCGCGATCGTTGTTGTAGGAAAGCGCGTATTGAATCTTCATCATCAGGTAATTCGTCATCACGCTGGTATTGGTAGTGGCGTTAGAGGGATTACCCATCACCATGTGTTCGGCCGGATCGCGCGCGAATTCTGAGTTGAAGCTGAAGACATAATCGGCCGCCATATTGTCTGGCGGATCGTTCAAATCCTGATCGGTAACCTGACTCGCAAACACGGTAACTGTACATGGCTCGTTGAACCCGAAGTCAGTGTCAGGGTTCAGCGTGAAACTGGTCGGCCCGCCGCTAACGGTTGCCGTATGCGTTCCGGTGCTTGTGCAGGAGATCTGGAACCAGGTACCCGCCACGTTTACGGGCTCGTCGAAATTAATAGTGATGTTTGAATCGAGCGCAATATGAGCCTCGTTCGCTGCCGGCGAGGTGCCGAAGATCTCCGGCGGAAAATCTCCCGTTGGACAAGTATTCGTTGGCGAAGAAGTGTTGCGTGGGGCTGGCGTTCCAGCCACAAAGTTCCCACCGTTGGAATCGGTATCTTTACAACCCAGGTGTGATCGGAAGTCGGCTGTGGTGTTATCTAAAACCGGAGCGGCGCCCGCGCCTTCGAAGCAGTCAGCGCTGCCGTAGCCAACGAAATCCATAAGCTCCGGATCGCTGAGAGGACAGCCACCTGAGAGTGCGTTGTTGTCACGAACGAGCGCAATCTTCGCGTTTGTGGCGCTCATCGTGATCGTGCCGGTAGCGTCGGGTGTGGGCAGATTGGTCGTTCCTCCTGAGCCGGCTGCTTCCTGAACTAGGTAGTACTGGCCGGGTTGGAGAACAACACTCGTAAGCGGCGTCTTCTGCCAAGTCGTGCCCGCCGCCGATGAGTACTGTACCGACCATCCGGTCAAGTCAATTGCGTTTGTGCTGCGATTGAAAATCTCGATGAAGTCGTTCTTGTAAGTGGCGCCCGAGTTGCCGCCGCCGCCATAAACTTGACTGATCACCACGGAGCCCGCCGGCGGAGGCGCGGCCTGAATGCTTAGAGAGATAGAAGTGCTTCCCGCACGAGATTGCGCATCTGTTATCTGGATGGGCAAACTCTTCAGTCCAACGGAAGTGCTGGAGGCGACTGTCGCGTTGAACGAGAAGACATTGTTCCCCGCAATTGCATCCCCGTTTGTGCCATCGTCGTAAAACGTCTGAGCTGACGAACCGCCAATTGAACTGAGATCTCCCGTTACGGAAATGCCGGTGCTGGTCGGGTTGCTGCCGGGTGTGACACTTACAGTTAAAAGAGTTGAGTTGCCAGCCTGCACAGGATTCGGATTCGCGGTGCCTGTGCCTGATGGCAGTGTGGGAACGAGAACAGTTAATGAGATGGGCGCAGTGCTACTGCGCAACTGTGCGTCGCTGACTGTCGCGTTCAAAGTCTTCGCGCCCCCGCTTGTGCCGCTTGCGACAGTGGCGCTGTAGGAGAAAACTTTGTCATTCGGCGTGACATCCCCATTGGTTCCGTCGTCGAAGAATTGCTGAGTGGCCGAACCTCCAATAGGCGTCAGATCAGCCTTCACGGCCAGTCCACTGCTGACGGGGCTCGTCCCCGGCGTGACGTTAACGGTCAAAAGCGTTGTCCCGCCGGCGAGCACAGAACTCGGATTAGCCGATCCTACGCCGGTGGGATTGGTTGGACCAGCCCCGTTTGCGGTCACAGAAAAGTCGTCGATCGCAAGCCCGTGGTCGTTGCCAGTGTGGTCGATGTCCTTCCACCGCAGCCAGACTTCTTGTCCGTTAGCAATGGTGATTGAGAGTGTGGCCACCTTGGCGACGCGGTTCGCCGCCGCGTTGCCGTCTAGGGCTGTAGCGGTCGAGGTTCCAAAGGTTGGACTTGTAAAGTCCAATGGGTCGTGATCGATCCAGCCCGTAGTCGGAGTATTAATGCCGGTAATAACCCCAGCATTGGCAATCTGGTACTGGAAGTCAACAGTTTGTGCAACCGACACGGCGGGAGAAGTAGCGCCGCCGTTACGCCATTGCTCGCCGACATAGCTAATGTCAAGCGAGGTGATAGTCGCTCCGGTGTTGTTTGTCAGCTTGACACCCCAATAAACGGTTCCGGTGCTGCCTGAGCCAACCGAACCTAGTGCGCGATCGCTAAGCGGACCCACTCCCGCCACACCGAAGCTGTAGAGGGCGCCCGTATTCGAGCTGCCCGTGCCTACGACATAAGCTGCACGCGAGGAATACCAGCCCGGAATGGTTACATTGTCCGTCCAAGGCACCGGCGAAGGACTTGAATTAGCAAGCGTGTCGAAGTTTTCGGTTATAGGCGTTCCAAACGCCGTAACACTCCCGTTATTAGTAAGGGCTGACGAAGATGGAACCAAAGCTGAGATTCCAACTACCAGTAAAATCATTGCTATTGATATGTATCCGAAAAAAGTCCGCGACGCGAGGCGGGGGGCATTAGGCATAGAGAGGTCCTTTCAAAGTCAGCTCTAAAAAAATCCGCACTGTTGTCTGGGGAAAATCAGAAGACAAGCCCTAGAAATGTGCGAAGTTTTTACCAGTATTTTTGCTAGAGGTCAAGGCGAGATGCCAAGTTTTTTGCATCCACAGTTTCTCTAAGAGTAAGTGAGAGTGTTTTCCTTTTTTCCGTTAGCAACTGATAAATTGTGAGGACATCAATTGAGGACGCTTCGCGGCACAAGCCGATGTGAGGCGGCTGTCGGGTCTTCCGGATTTCAGCAACGGATAAGCAAAGAATCCAGTAAGCAATCAGGATTTGGGAAGAGTGAAAACAACTGCGGAACGCTGAGTGAGGGTAGCCCCATGGCGTCGTGCGTCCGGGACAGCGTGAGCCAATAGACTGTGGTGCGAAGCCTGGGCAGATCGAGAAGAAGAAGAAAAGGGCGGGGATTTTATTTTCCCCGCCTCTTCTACTTAATGGGTTGAAAGCAGATCAGGTTACGGAGTAGCCGACCCCGCCTGTGACCCGGTTATTGGCCAGAGCGCTTGCGCCACAGTTAACCGAAGTAATGCATCGCGCAAAACGTGCCTATGACCAGAGGTGGTCTCTACCTCGCTCTTTACGGCGTGCCGAAGCGCAAGCGGTACTCCCTGGAGTTGACGAACCCGTTGACCATCGTGCGGAAGTCGCCGGGGTGCGTGTTCAGGTAATTGAGCCAGTTGTTGAGCCCGGCACTTTCCGGGTTGCGCCGCAGGTATCCAAAGTATTCCGCCAGCACAAAGGCCCGGTTGAGCGTCGGCAGGTTCTGCACAAACTGCGTGGCCTCCACTATCTCATT
>CAAGKR010368335.1_pt1 | contig 20889 bp, 25 predicted proteins | sample 2556971 | NCBI WGS metagenome assembly CAAGKR01 (sample SAMEA5207829, study PRJEB30636) | soil metagenome | biome: forest; feature: boreal; material: soil | place: USA | collected 2011-09 | depth 1 m | reverse complement strand
TTCGCCTCGCCCCAATTCCTCCGCGTGGTCGCCGAGGAAGGGCTGGGCCTCGACGTCGTCTCCGCGGGTGAGCTCGACCTCGCACTGAGGTCCGGGTTCCCGCAGGACCGCATCCACTTCCTCGGCAACAACAAGAGCCGCGAGGACCTCGGAGCGGCATACGGTGCCGGCGCCATCATCGTCATCGACGGGACCTACGAGTTCGAGCTGCTGCGGGAGGTTGTCCCGGAGGGAAACAGGACACCCGTGATGCTCCGCATGTCACCCGGCGTCAAGCCCGATACCCACGATCACATCTCGACCGGTCAGCTCGACTCCAAGTTCGGCTTCTCGATCGAATCAGGCGCAGCGCGGAAGGCGGTCGAAGAGGCGCTGCGACACCCTCGCCTGGAGCTGGTTGGACTTCACTCCCACATCGGGTCGCAGATATTCGCCCTCGGCGCGTACGAGGACGCGATGGAGATCATGCTCGACCTCCTCGTGGAGCTTCGCGACGAGCTCAAGTTCGAGCCGCGCAAGCTGGGCGCGGGCGGCGGCTTGGGCATTGCCTACACGAACGATGACGATCCGCCCACGCCGGGCCACTTCGTGGAGATGGTTCGCCATGCGCTCGAGGCGGGTTGCGTCCGCCGCGGGCTCAAGATGCCGCAGCTAGTGGTCGAGCCAGGTCGGTCGATCGCAGGGCCTGCGGGGGTCGCCCTCTATACGGTCGGTTCGATCAAGGACATCCCTGGCGTGCGCCGCTATGTCGCGGTCGATGGAGGAATGGGCGACAACATCCGGCCCAAGCTTTACGGCGCCCGCTACGAAGCGCTCCTCGCGTCAGCTCCTGATCGCGCCCCGGACGGAAAGGTGACCATCGCCGGCAAGTACTGCGAGTCGACCGACATCTTGATCAGCGACATCGCGATGCCAGAGCTCAGACCGGGCGACATCATCTGCGTGCCCGCGGCGGGCGCTTACTGTCTCGCGATGGCGAGCAACTACAACGGCATGCCGAGGCCGGAGGTGCTGATGGTCCGGGACGGGAAGGCGCGCGTGATCCGGCGGAGGGAGACCCTGGACGATCTCGTGGCGACTGAGGTGTTCTAGCGGCTAACCCACCATCACGGTGACTACCTTGCTGTCGCACCCGTTGGTGCTGCAGGCCCGGATCGTTGCCTGCCCCGGCGTGGCTGAGGTCGGAACCGGGAAGCTCACGTTGAATGTGCCGTCCGAGCCAACGGATGCAGTCTCCGACGATGAGGGCCAACAGGGCGAGGGCTGCAATGGCCGCGATCACGTAGCGCCGCATGCGCGACCTCCGTCTGGCCGCGATCACGGCGGCCGGAGGCCAAACCGGGCTCGGTACTGTTGCCGGAGGCGGAGCGAACGGCAGCGGGCTGTCGATCCTCTCCACGAGCGGTGCCATGGCGATCGTCCGCTCGACGGGTGGTGCGGCTTTGGCTCCGAGCGCCGCGGCCAGGGCGGTCACGAATGCCTCGCAGCTGCCCCAGCGCGATCGAGGCTCCTTGGCCAGGCCGCGCATGACGACCGCATCGGCGCTCTCGTTCAGCTCCGGCTTGAGCGAGCTCGGCAGTACCGGATCCAGGTGGACGTGCGCGTACAGCAGCTCGAGCACGCCCTGGCCTTCGAATGGGATGGATCCCGTGAGCATCTCGTAGGCGATCGTCGCCAACGAGTAGCGATCCGCGGCAGGACCGACCTCGTGGCCGGTCACCTACTCCGGCGCCATGTAGGCCGGCGTGCCGGTAGTGACGCCCGTCATCGACTTCACCGAGGAGCCCTGCAGCATCTTTGCCAGTCCGAAGTCGGCGAGGACCGGAGTTTCGTCCCTCTCCAGCAGCACGTTGGCGGGCTTGACGTCGCGGTGGATGATGCCCTGCGAGTGCGCGTAGTCGAGTCCGGCGGCGACACCGCGGAGGAACCTCAACGCGGTGGCCCGATCCAAGGGCCCCTGGCTCATTCTCCCGGCCAGGTTCCCCCCTGGGACGTACTCGACGATCATGTACGGTATCCCCTCGTACTCGCCGAAATCGAAGACGTTGAGGATGTTGGGATGGCGCATCCGTGCAATCGCCTGGGCCTCGTGCCGGAAGCGCGCAATCGAGTCCTTGTCCGGCGATATCGCATGCATGACCTTTACGGCGCCGGTGCGCGCGAGCTGCACGTGATAGGCGCGGTAAACCGTGCCCATGGCACCCTCGCCGATGAACTCTTGGACCTCGTATTGGCCCAGCTTGGTTCCTGGCTCAATCGGCACGGGGCCTGATTATGGGGTTCGGTCGGCTGGATCTTCCCCGGTCCGGTCCACGTCGCGCTTCCACCCGCCGCGTCCTCGCCTGCGGACTGCGACCAGGCCGGCCACGATCGAGAGCGCGATCTCGGCAGGCGTGATGGCGCCAAGGTCCAGACCGACCGGGCTCTGGATCCGGGCGATGACTTCCTCGGGCACTCCTTTCTCGCGCAGCGCTTCGAGGTGGTGGCCCGTATGGCGGCGACTGCCCACGAGCCCAATAAAGCGAGGCTCGCGCGGTAGGAGCGCTTCGAGGGCCAGGACGAGGTCCTCGGCGTCGTGGTCGGTGTGGACTGCGTAGACATCTGGGCCGAGCGCCGGAGTGAGGTCGTTCAGAGAGCCGATCGCCGCAGGCCACTCCGCGCCCTTGAGGCGCTCTGGCCGCGTTTCGACGAGGAGTGTCCGGAAACCTAACTCCGGAGCCCAGCGAAGCAGTGCGCTCGCAACCGGCGTGGCACCGAAGATCACCAGCGTCGGGGCCGAGGCGTGTGGCTCCAGATAAACATCGATCGAGCCCAGGTCATGGCGATATGTGCGCAGCTGGGGGGAACCCTCCTTTGCGATTCCGGTGGCGTCCACGAGGGCGGCAGTGTCGAATTCGCTGCAGCCGAGGGTGCCGGCGAGCGTCGCCGTTCGCGAAAGCAGCAGCTTCGAACCGGGCGAGGAGGGTGGCTCGCCATCCATCTTGATCACGGTCGCGAGCACGACCTCCTCGCCCAGAGCGAGGCGGCGAGCAAGCTCCGCTTCAACCGAAGAGGTCAGGCCGGGGCCTCTGACGGGACCTCTAGGCACGGGCGGCACTGCGCGTCAGGATTGAGGTGACGATCGCGCGCGCGCGCGACACCTCATCGTCGGTGGTGCCGTATCCCATGGTCAGGCGAAGACTGCCGAGGGCCTCGTCCAGGCTGAGGCCCATCGCCAGCAGCACGTGGGATGGATCGAGCGAGCCGGAGGCGCACGCTGACCCGCTCGACGCCGCGATCCCGGCCAGATCGAGAGCGAGCAGGAGGTCTTCTCCCCGGCGGTGTTCGAACGCGCACGATGCGAAGTTCGGCAGCTGCGGAGCCGCACCCGTCACGTGCCCGCCCAACTCCAGCATGAGCGTGTGCAGGAAGGCGGCCTGGTGTCCGGCAGCATGGGCGCGAGCACCACGCTCGCGAGCGCAGACGGCCAGTGCGGTGGCGGTGGCGGTGGCGGCCGCGACGTCCTCGCGCCCGGCGCGACGACCCCACTCCTGCGGACCGCCAAAGAGCAGGGGGTCGAGACGCACGCCTTTTTTCACGAACAACATGCCACCGCGGCCGGCGCCGAGCTTGTGTCCGCTGAAGGAGACGAGGTCGGCGCCATGAGGGATCGGGATCCACCGCGGCCCGGCGCATGCGTCAACGTGCACGATGGCGCCGAGCTCGTGGGCGCGGGCGATCACCTCCGCCACCGGCTGGATGGTGCCGACCTCATTGTTGGCAAGACCGATCGAGACGAGCGCTGCGCCACGTGGAATGGAAGCCGGGTCGGCGCGGGCTGCGTGGTCGACACCGGCAATCTCCACCGCGTGGCCCTCCGACTGCAGGCGGCGGACCGCGCCGAGGACTGCTTGGTGCTCGGCCGCCCACGTCACGATCAGGCCGCGGTCGGAGAAGCGTCGCGCAGCGCCGAACAGCGCAAGGTTGACGGCCTCGGTGCCGGAGGCGGTGAAGGCAATCTCGGTGCGGTCTGCGCCGAGCGCCTCCGCCGCCGCGTCGCGAGCGCGGTCCAGCGCCGCCCGCGCCGCGCGCCCCTCCGCGTGCGGGCTCGATGGGTTGCCTTCCGGGAGGTCGCGAAGCGCTTCCGCGACCTGGGGCAGAACCGGCGCTGCGCCGGCATCGTCGAGGTAGATTCGCCTCACCGCGGGGCCCTCAGCGCGCAAAGCTAAGGGCGCGCATGGATGCGCTCCGGGCGATCAGCCGCGGCTATGGTCCGGCTGCTGGATGAGCTCTGAGAGCGTGCCCTGAAAGTTCTTGAGGTACAGGTGGAGGTCGAGGATCTCGTCCACGCTGATGGGCTCGCGAGCAGCGACCGGCTCCTCGACCGCGTCGGTCTCCACGCTCTCGATCTCCTCGACGCCGCCGCCAGCAATCGCGAGCACGACGATGAACGTCACCTGGCACTGGACGCACGTGACCTGCAGGTGAAAGCGCTCCTCCTCGTGGCTCAGGACCTGGACATCGCAGCCTTTCAGGCTGCGCCCGCACACCGGGCAGTTGTAGAAGCGAGCCCGGTCGCGGATGAACTCGATGATGCTCATCGCGAGGACAATATTACGCCCGCGCGGAAATCCGCCTAGCGCCGTCCCTCGATGCATGAGCAGCCGCCAGGGCCTACCACCGCGGAGTGGACCGTGCCCGCCGGCAGCACCATGCGATCACCGCCCTTCAACTCGAGCGCACGGTCCTCTGCTTCCAGGACGAAAGTGATCGAACCGTATACGCAGTAAAAGACCTTCTCGTACCCATGGCTGTGGGCCGCATACCGAGCCCCCGGCCCGTTCGACCACGAGTAGCAATCGCGGGCTTCGCCCCGCAGCCTGGTCATCAGGTCGTCGAGAGCGGCCATCGGGACGATTCTAAGATTGCATTGTTGAAGCCCCGGTTCCTCGCCGACTGCAACGTCGGGCGCCTCGCGCGCTGGCTGCGCGCGCTGGGCTACGACGCCTCCTACCATCCGCGCATCGGCGACGCCGAGCTGGTACGCGAAGCGGCGGCCGAAAGCCGCGTGCTCCTGACGCGTGACCGTGACCTCACCAAGCGCCGCGTGATCCAAACGGGGGTCGTACGCGCGATTCTCATCCGCGACGACGAGGTGACCGCGCAGCTGCGCCAGGTGTTCGCCGAGCTCGGCCTCGAGCTCAAGGAGGCGCTCACCCGCTGCATAGAGTGCAACTCCGAGCTGCAGTCGCGGGTGCCTGCGACCGTGGCAGAGCGGGTCCCGCCCTACGTGCGCCGGACCCAATCCCGCTACTCCGAGTGCCCGGACTGCGGCCGCATCTACTGGGCCGGGACCCACTGGCAGCGCATGCGCGAGGTGCTGGCGGGCCTATGAGAGACGTGTTGCGCCGGCTGCTGGCCGGCGAGTTGAGCGAGGATGAGGCCCTGGCCGAGCTGCGCAGCCTCCAGCTCGACGAGCTTGGCGGGCGCGCGAGGCTCGACCTCGGGCGCTTCATGCGTCGCGGAATCCCCGAGGTGGTTCTCGCCACCGGGAAGACCCCTGTGGAAGCGGCGCGGCTCGCGGTGGCGCTGGCCGAACGCCAGGGTCAGGGGCTCGTGAGTCGCATGTCCGACGCTCACCGCGAAGCGCTCGACGAGGCGGCCTCCGCTGCCGGTATGCAAGTGGTCAGGTACGCGGCTTCAGCTCGTGTGCTGCGCAGCGGTTTCGGTGCCGAGCCTCTTGAGGGCAAGGTCGGCATCCTCACCGCCGGCACCTCCGATGCGCCGGTAGCAGAGGAGGCGCGAATGTTCGTCGAGGCGTGCGGCCTCCAAACGCGGCTGGAGGCGGACCTCGGCGTCGCCGGGCTCCACCGTTTCGTCGGACCACTGGCGTCGATCCTGGAGTGGGGCGCGGACGCGATGGTCGTGGCGGCTGGAATGGACGGGGTGCTGCCGGGTCTCGTCTGCGGTCTGACCGACCTCCCCGTGATCGGCCTCCCCGTCTCGACCGGCTACGGACGGGGCGGAGCGGGCGAGGCGGCCCTCACGACGATGCTTCAGTCGTGCTCGACTGGGCTGGTGGTGGTCAATATCGACAACGGCGTGGGCGCCGGCGCGGCCGCCGTGCTGGTGGCGTCCCGCGCCGCCGCTGCCCGCACCCAGGCCGACCCTGGACCTCGCTCAAGACGGCCAAGGACGCCCCTTCGGCACTGAAGGGGCGAGTGACGCTCAGCGCCGGCGGCGGGGCCGGAGCGCGGCGGCGATCGCCGCCACGAGCGCTGCGACCATGAGCAGGCCGAAGATGACGGGCGCCACAGCGCGCCACATGTCGGCGCCGCCGGCGATCGCGAAGGAAAGAGCGAGCGCGACGATCACGACCATCAGGACCACCAGGAGCCACGGGAAACCGCGCCTCTTGCGGCCGTAGAAGAGGAGCCACAGCGGACCGGGACGTTGCTTCGGATCGCTCACAGCAAACCCGGTAGGTCGCTGAGCGAGGCGATCGTCGGGATCCCCACCAGCAGAGGTTCTGTGGCGTGCGCGGTGCAGATCACCGCGCTCATGCCGACCGCCCTTGGACCCTCGTAGTCCTCGCGCACGCGATCACCGACGAAGAGCGCCCTCTCGGGTATGACTCGAAGGGCGCTGAGCGCCGCCAGGTAGATCTCCGGCGCCGGCTTGCGCCGGCCGACGTAGCTGGAGAAGACGACCGCGTCAACGAGCTCGCCGATTCCGTTGGCATCCACCTGGCGCTGCATCATCTCAGGCGGGAACGGCGCGTTGGAGCACAGCGCACGCTTGAGGCCGTGCGCCCCCAGCCATGACAGAACCTGCAGAGCGTCCGGGTCCACCTGAACCGCGCGGTCCCAGCAGAGCTGCTCCGCGTCGAGGACCTCGAGCAGAAGCTCCTCGGGAAGATCCAGCCCGGCGCGCTGCCATGCGGCCCGGTAGACATGCACGTAGTCGACCTCATCGTGGCTTGTGCTCCCGATCTGGTCCTCGAGCGGCAGCAGCACGTCCTTCAGGATGGCTTCCGCCGTCGGCGGGGGCTTCCCCAATGCTTCCGCGAGGCGCGGACGGAAACCTCTTAGCACCTCGAGCAGGTCGTCGGTCGGGAAGGCGAAGGTGACCAGCGTCCGGCCGTAATCGAAGATCACCCCGTCCACGCTGGGGCGCGCAAGCGGCGGTAAGGAGGGGGAGGGCCTTACTGATCGCATCCGCATATCCTGAGCGCATGGGCTCCAAAGATCGGGCTGGCCGCGCCGCCCGCACCTCCCCGCAGCTGACGCACCTGGATGAGCGCGGAGCAGCGCGGATGGTCGATGTCGCGGACAAGGCCGCCACCGCGCGCGAAGCCCTGGCCGAGTGCCTCGTTCGCATGGCGCCGGCCACCCTGCGTGCGGTTCGAGAAGGTAGCGCCGCCCCACCCCGGCTTCGCCGGACCTCGCCGCCAAGCGGAAAGGGGGACGCGCTCCAGGTCGCACGGGTGGCAGGGATCATGGCCGCCAAGCGCACTTCCGAGTTGATCCCGCTATGCCACCCGCTACAGCTGACGAGCGTGACGGTCGACTTCGAGTTCGTTCGCGGCGCAGTCCGGGTGCTGGCCAAGGCGCGCGTCGTGGGCCAGACCGGCGTCGAGATGGAGGCCCTGACCGCGGCCTCGGTGGCCGGGCTGACGCTGATCGACATGACCAAGGGGATCGAGCGGGGGGTCTCCCTCGAATCGGTCCGACTGCTCGAGAAGTCGGGCGGCCGATCGGGCACCTGGAAGCGGGGGTCGAGCCGGCCGAAGCGGTGACGAGGGCGCACGTCATCACGGTGAGCGATCGCGCCTCCGCTGGCACGATGAGCGATGCCAGCGGACCGGCATTGGCGCGCGCGCTGAAGCAGGCCGGCTTCGAAGTCACCGGTCCGGAGGTCGTGCCCGACAGCCGCGAGCGCATCACCGACGCCATCGTCGCAGCCGTTTCCGGCGGCGTCGATGTGGTCGTCACCACCGGCGGCACCGGCCTAGGTCCGCGTGACGTCACGCCGCAGGCCACCGCAGCGATCATCGACTTCGAGGTGCCTGGCATCGCCGAAGAGATGAGGCGCGCCGGCGCCGCGAGCGCGCCGACTGCGGCGCTTTCTCGGGCGATTGCCGGTGTGCGTGGGCGCACGCTCATCGTCAACGTGCCCGGCAGTGTCAAGGGCGCGACTGAATCGCTGGCAGCGGTGATGCCGCTCCTGGCCCACGCGGTGCAGCTCCTTCACGGCGACACCTCGCACCGTTGAACCTCAACTCGGACCTGGGGGAAGGAGCCGGCGCCGACGAGACGATCCTTGCCTTTGTCGACAGTGCAAGCGTGGCTTGTGGGGTCCATGCAGGCTCGGTTTCGATCACGATCGCGACGGCATGGCGATGTCGCGAGCTGGGCGTGGAGGTCGGCGCTCACCCCGGATACGACGACCGCGCGGGCTTCGGCCGCGTCGAGCGTGCGCTGTCGCCCGATGAGATCGAGGCGCTCGTCGGCTTCCAGGTCGCCGGCCTGACGGCGGTCGTTCCCATCGCCTACGTCAAGCCTCACGGCGCCCTCTACCACCGATGCCAGCGCGACCTCGCCGCCGCCGAGGCCGTGGCGCGAGTCGCGAAGGCGCACGGAGCAGGGCTCCTCGGCCAGCCCGGGTTCGAGATCCTGGCTGCGGCGCACCGCGCCGGCATCCCCGCCTATCGCGAGGGATTCGCCGATCGATTGCTCCTGCCCGACGGCAGCCTCGCGCCTCGAACGCACCCTGGCGCTCTCCTCGATCCTGCCACTGCCGCCGAGCAAGCCCTTCGCCTCGCGCGGTCGGGGCAGTACGACAGCATCTGTATCCATGGCGACTCCAGGAACGCGGCCGCGGTCGCTTCGAACGTGCGGCAGGCGCTTCGCGATGCGGGCCTGGAAACCGGACCGCTGGCCAAGCGGTAGTGGGAACAACCGTGATCTCGGAGTTGCATGAGCTCGAAGACACGCGCGAGCTCGAGCGACTCTTCGCGGCGGTCTGGGAGCGGCCTGCAGAGCCACCCCTCAGCTCCGACCTCATGAGAGCGCTGGCGCATTCCGGCAACTACGTGGTCGGCGCTTATGAGCGGAACCGGCTGGTCGGTGGGCTGGTGGGCTGGCTGGGCGGTTCGCCGCCGTATGAGACCGCCAGGGCAGCCACCGAGGACAGAATGCACGGCCACACCATCGGCGTGCACATGCACTCGCACATCCTCGGTGTGGTTGCTGACAGCCAGGTGCGCGGGCTCGGGTTCGAGCTCAAGCAGCACCAGCGGCGTTGGTGCCTGGAGCGCGGCATCAAGATTGTCGAGTGGACCTTCGATCCGTTGGTGCGCCGAAACGCTCACTTCAACCTGACCAAGCTCGGCACCCAGGCTCGCCAGTACCTGGTCAACTTCTATGGCAAGATGTCGGACGGTCTAAACGCAGGCGAGGAGTCGGACCGGCTTCTCATTCGCTGGAACCTTGACTCGGCGCAGGCGGAGTCGGCGGCTGCCGGCCGCGCTTCTGAAGCCGCCCTGGACGACCTGCTGCGCGACGGGGCGACGGCCGTGCTTTCGGTCGGTCAGGCCGGTGAGCCGGTCGACGGCTCGTCATCTGCGCGCGTCCTTCTGTGCCAGGTGCCGGAGGACATCGTTGCGGTCCGGCGCGCCGACCCGGGGCTCGCGCACTCGTGGCGTCTTGCTGTTCGGCGCGCCCTCAGCGCTGCGCTGGACGCCGGCTATGGTGTGAGCGGAGCGACGCGGACCGGCTGGTACGTGCTAGTCAAGTAGGGCGCATACACTTTCTCGCGTGCTCTCCGTCGGAGACAAGGCGCCGGACTTCAAGCTGCCGACGACAGGCGGTAACGAGCTCACCCTCGCCGAGGCCCTCGAGAAGCACAAGGCCCTCATCTTCCTTTTCTATGTGCTCGACTTCACCGGTGGTTGAAGGACCGAGCTGACCGAGTTTCGGTCCAGGCACGAAGCCGCGGTCGCAGATGGTATCGGCATCTACGGCATCAGTGTGGATTCGGTGTTCTCGCACCAGGCATTCGCCCAAGAGCTCGGCGGCTTGCCATACGAGCTCATCGCCGATTTCGAGCGCACGATGGTCACCGACTACGGTGTTCGCCGCGACGATGTGGCGGGGGACTCGGGGATGGCGAAGCGCGTTGTGTACGTGATCGATCGCACAGGCCACGTGCGATGGACGTGGGAGCGATCGCGCGAGCAGCCGCTGCCGGACTACGACCAGGTGCTCGCCGAAGCGAAGAAAGTCGCGGAGGAAAGCGCCGCGCCTTCGTAGATGGCACCTAACGTGCCGGCGCGCTGCGGATTGAGTCGAGGGCGGTGGTCAGAACCTTGCGCATCTGCTGCGCCCGTTCCAGCGTGATCTCAGCGAAACGCAACTCGTCGCCCGGCATGAGCTGGGCGGCGATGGGGAGGGCGGCGCTGACGACGGTCGCCACGACGGGGTAGCCGCCCGCGGTCTGGTGGTCGGCCATCAGGAGGATGGGCTGCCCGCTGTTGGGTACCTGGACGGCGCCCGACGTGAGCCCGAACGAGAGCAGCTCGTCGCCGGAGGTCTCCAGCGTCGGCCCCTCCAGGCGATAGCCCATGCGGTCGGCATCCTTCGTGACCTTGAACGAAGCACTGAACAGCAGGCGGCGACCTTCCGCGTCGAGCCGCTTGACATGCGGCCCGGAGATCGCGTGAAGGGTGCGGTCGCTGTAGTCCGGCCGGAGGTGCTCTGGCATTCGGCGACCAGAGATTGCGGGCTTGCTCGGCTCGCCGGCGATGTCGATGACGTCGCCCGCCTTCAATGTCCTGCCTCGCATGCCTCCGCGCACCGCCATCACGTTGGTGGACAGTGAGCCGAGCCAGCGGACACCGTCGATCCCACCGGCCACCGCGATGTACGCGCGCGCACCGGCGCGCCGGCGCCCGAAGGTGAGGCGGTCGCCCTTGCCCAGGAAGACGCCTGTCCACATCGGAACGGGCTCGCCGTTGATGCGCGGGTCGAGGTCGGCGCCGGTGACCGCGACGAGGCATGCGTGCTCGGCAGCCAGGTGCGGCCCGCCCAGCGTGCATTCCAGCGTGGCGTCGCCGGCGTCATTGCCCACGAGCAGGTTCGCGGCCGAGTGCGCGAACCGATCCATCGCGCCACCGGGCGGCACCCCGGCGCTGATCGCGTTGGGGCGCCCGAGGTCCTGCACCGTGGTCGAGAGGCCGGGCGCTTCCACGCGCAGGATGCGATTCATGCGCGGGTGGGGAAGAATTTGACGCGATCGCCGGCGCGGAACAGGCAGGGGGGATCGGAGTCGGGTAGGAATAGCTTCACCGACGTCCGCCCGATCAGGTGCCAGCCGCCCGGGGTGGGCAGCGGATAGATGCCGGTTTGGCGCGCGGCGATGGCCACCGATCCGGCCGGCACCAGGGTCCGCGGCACATGGCGCCTGGGCAGCTCGAGCTCCTCGGCCAGCGGGCCGAGGTAAGCCCAACCGGGTACGAAGCCGACCATGAAGACTCGGTAGATCGGCCGCGCGTGGATTTCGGCGATCTTTTCGGGCGACAGCCTCAACAGCGATCCGACCGCTTCCAGGTCCGGACCGTCGTAGGTCACCGGGATCCGGTGCAAGCGTCCCGGCTCGGCCATGGGCGGCCGTTTGGCGGCGAGCCTCTTGATAGCCGCGGCGAGGGCGTCGTGCGTCGTCTGGTCGGGGTCGAAATGAACCGTGACGGTTGCATATCCCGCCACTGCCTGGCGGACGTCGCGGCGCTTCTTCAGGGCGGTTGCGAGCGCAATCGCACGGGTGTTGAGAGCGGTGTCGAGTCGTATGCCCAGCTCCGCCAGCAGGGCTGTGTCACCCAGTGGGTGAATTCGCAGCCTGGGGATGGAGCGCGGCGCAGGCATGTGCGCTGACAAGGATGGCGTAGAAGATGCCCGGCAGGACGCCCACGCAGAGCAGACCCGCGCACGCGAGCCCAAGCGCCCATGCCGTCACGATGGCGGCGGCCACCAGGTTCCACGTCGCGAAGTCGCGGCCGACCCCTCGCACAGCGGCGGCAAAATTGAACAGATCCCGTGGATTGCCAGTGGCTGCAAAACGCACTGTCGCGTGTGGCATCAGCAGCAGCAGCAGGATTCCCCAGGGCAGCGCGAGGAGGAAGCCCGCTGCGAGGTTGGCGTACAACTGCGAGAGCGCCCGCTCGCCGACGTGCCACAGGTGGGCCTGTTCGATGACGGCCGCAAAGGGATTAAGCGCCAGGGCGAACGGGGCCGTGACGAGCAGCACCGCTAGTGCGGTCCAAAGGCCGTCTGCGAGCAGTCGGCCGGAGACGACCCAGGGCGGGGGTCCGGGCTCCGGATCAAGCGACGCGGAGCGCGTGGCTGCGACCGCGTAGCCCAGGAGAGGGATGAATGCGACCGGCAGAAGCAGGACAGCCACGACGCCGATTGCCCATTTGGAGCGCCAGCCGCCTCGAAATGGCCAGGCGAAGGACGCCGCGACCAAGTTCACGAGCCAACCTTAAGGTGGCGCTTACGGGTTCGCGGCGACTTCGCCTAAGGCTGCGGACGTGGAGGAAGCCGTTCTTCCAACAGCTGGTGCTCCCATTGCTCTTGGAGGCACGGGCCGACCGGGCCCTGGGAGAAGCGATCCGGGCACAAGTCGCCGAGTACCGGATGTGAAGCGCCTTCGACGTTCGATCGAAGCCAGGGAGTTGCTTGAGGACCTCGATCCCGATCGCGTGACCGACTTTCTGGTGGGTAAGGTCGTGCTGCCTTTGCTGTTCGGCCACGAAATGCCGCCCGAGTCGGAGGCCGAGTCGATCGTCGATCAGGTGTTGACCGGTTTGGCTCCTCAGCCTCGTCGAGCGCGTCTCGGGCTTCGACTCATCCGCCCGTCGGGTGCTGGGCGTGTTCCGAGGGCTCCAGTTCGGGTGGCGGGCCGCCGCCGGCGTACTGATCGTTCACCTGGACCACCTCTTCGCCGGGCGCTTGGTCGCTGGTTTTCGGTTTCGCCGTCGGCTGGGGTTCGCGGGCTTTGCGTGTCCTGCGGCTCATGCGCCCAAGGTACACCGGTTCCGATGGCGACTAAAGCAGCGCCTCGATCGCCTGGATGACCTTGGGGTCCTCCGGCACGACCTTGGGCCGGTAGCGATGGACGACACGCCCGTCTCTGCCGACCAGGAACTTCTCGAAGTTCCAGGCCACGTTGCCGGCCTTGCCCTGGTCGTCGGGGAACTCGCTGAGGATCGCGTACAGCGGATGCTGGTGGGCGCCCTTGACGTCCAGCTTGGAGAACAGCGGGAAGGTGACGTTGTACTTCTCGGCGCAGAAAGCCCGGATCTGTTCCGCGCTGCCCGGCTCCTGGCGGAAGAACTGGTTGCACGGAAACCCGAGCACCGTGAAGCCGCGGCTCGCGTACCGGTCCTGGATCGCCTGGAGTCCCCTGTACTGCGGGGTGAAACCGCAGCGGGAGGCGACGTTGACCGCGAGCACGACCTGGCCCTCGTAATCGGACAGCCCGACCTGCTGCCCATTCAGCAAGGGCAGCTCGATGTCGTGGATGGAGCGCGTGGGTGCCTGGCTCACGCCATCAAGAAGTGGACGGCGATCGCGACTATTCCCGCCTGACCCGAACTTCCAAACCAGCGCGGACCGGGCTCACCTCGACATCTCCGGCGCGCAGCCTGATCCCTTGGTCGACGCGTGTGGCGATGGTCGCTCCCTCGAAGATGAGCTCCGCGAAGCGCGTCCGTCCCTCACCGCCCATGCGCACCACCACGCCGGCAGGGCTCCGCCACACCCCGTTGCCGGCGGCTTTGAAGCCGGCGGTCACGAGCTCGCCGGCCCGCTCGGGCACGGCCAGCGCCGGCGGAGGCACGGACCGTGCCGCCGATTTGCTCGGCACCAACTCCGGTCGTGCCTTTGACGCCGGCTTTCGGAACCGGGCCTGCTCGAGCGACAGACGCAGCAGCTCCGAGCCCTCGTCCTGTTCGAAGAAGGCCGAGGAGATGCGACTGGGGTCAGTCGAACGCCGGACGCAGTTGGCGCAGTCGGCCTCGGTGTCGACTGAGACGTAGGCGCCGTCCACCAGAGTCTTTCCGCAAAGGGTCGTGACAGGGCCGCTGCGAGGAACACGCGGGGTGAGGTGCACGCGCCCGCCGGTCTTTCGCCGCACCGACTCCAACCGAACATTGGGGACGCTCATCCGCTCTTGCTCACAGCTCAGTCAGCGATGTCAGCCCGCCCAACCAAGTGAGTTGGATACACACGCACAACCAACTCCCCCGGGACGGCGTTCTTTGCACATTTCACGCACTTTCCGTCCTCCTCACTCCTCAGCGGTTCGAGGCATCTCCGCAAAGACCTCGTCGACTTAGGACCACATCCCGAGCTCCTCTTGAATATCATCCTTCCAGGTGAGTTGGCGAATGTCCATACGCGTGCTGGCGTTCGATGGCGACGATACCCTCTGGCACAACGAGTCGCGTTTTCATCTCACCCAGACCGCTCTGCGCGACCTGCTGCGCCGTCACGTCCCAGGCGCCGACGTGGACAGCCATTTGTTCGAAGTGGAGATGCGCAACCTGAGCCTGTACGGCTATGGAGTCAAGGCGTTCACGCTGTCGATGCTAGAGACGGCGATCGAGTTGACGGCGGCTCGGATTCCGGCTGCAGATCTGCGCGTGATACTGAGTTGGGGGAAACAAATGCTCAGCGAACCGACCGAGCTCCTCGATGGCGTCGAGGCCAGCCTGAAGGATGTGAGCGGCCGTTATTCGTTGCTCCTGATCACGAAGGGAGACCTGTTCGACCAGGAGAGCAAGCTGGCACGCTCGGGTTTGGCGGACATGTTCTCAGGAGTCGAGATCCTGAGTGACAAGACCATCGATTCGTACCGCTCGGTGCTAAACCGCCGTGGCATCAGGCCGGAGGAGTTCGTGATGGTCGGCAACTCCTTGCGTTCAGATGTCGCTCCCGTCGTGGCGTTGGGCGCACGGGCGGTGCACATCCCGTATCACGTGACCTGGGGCCACGAACAGGTGCCCGAGGAATCTCTGCCCCGCACGGGCTGGTCGCGCATCAGCAGTATTGCCGAGCTAGGTGCTCTGTTGGAATCGATCGATCAGCCAGCAATCGCCCACCGACAATCCAGCTCCGACTGAAACCAAGGAGCGCGTTCATCCCGCTGAGCTTTCAAACCGCCTATGCCGCCCCGACGCCGGCCGCAGGGCCGCCGCCGGTCATTAGAAGGCCCAGCCGCTCTTCTGGTGTGTTCGCCGGCTCGATGCTTACGATTCGGCCTTCATAGAGGACCGCGATCCGGTCCGACAGCGACCGGATTTCGTCCAGCTCGGCTGACACGAGCAGTACAGCACTGCCTTCATCCCGCTCGGCGACCAATTGCCGGTGGATGAACTCGATGGCGCCGATGTCGACGCCGCGCGTGGGCTGGGCGGCCAGCAGCACCCGCGGCTTGCTGGCCATCTCGCGGGCGACGATGATCTTCTGCTGGTTGCCCCCGGACAGCGCCCGCGCGGCGACGGCGATGCTTGGCGTGCGAATGTCGAAATCCTTGACCAGCCGCACGGCCCACTGCTTGATCGCGCGGGGACGCAGGAGTAGCCCGTGCCAAGAAAAGGCCGACCCCCGCTGGCGCCCGAGCACCAGGTTGTCGGCAATTGAAAAGTTCAGCACCAGGCCGGCGCCGCGCCGGTCCTCCGGAATGTGGCAGATCCCCGCCTCGCGCTCAGTCCGGGCATCGAACGCGGTCACGTCCTTGTCGCCGAGCAAGACTCGCCCACCGGTTGCGCGCCTCGTGCCGGCCAGCACCTCGAGCAGCTCACTCTGGCCGTTGCCCTCCACGCCGGCGATCCCGAGGATCTCGCCCTGATGAAGCTCGAAGGAGACGCCTCGGAGCGCCGCCACCCCCCGGTCGGAGCTGGCCGTAAGGTTCTCGACCCGGAACGCGACGGCACCCGGTCGAGCCGGCTTCTTGTCCACCCGGAGCAGGACCTCGCGCCCGACCATTAGCGTGGCGATTTCCTGCTCGTTGGTCTCCTTCGTCACCAGGTGGCCGACCACCTTGCCGCGCCTCATCACGGTGATGCGGTCCGAGATCTCGAGCACCTCGCGCAACTTGTGGCTGATGAAAATGATCGTCTTGCCGCCCTTGACCAGATCTCGGAGGACGTTGAAGAGTTCCTTGCTTTCCTGCGGTGTGAGCACTCCGGTGGGCTCGTCGAGGATGAGGATGCTTGCGCCGCGGTACAGGACCTTGACGATCTCGACTCGCTGCTGGAGGCCGACCGGCAGGTCGCCCGTTCTGGCATCCGGGTCGATGGCGAGACCGTACTGGCGGGTCAGCGCTTCGATCTCTTTCCGCGCTCGGGCATGGTCGTAAAAGCCTGCACCGACCACCGGCTCATGGCCCAGCATCACGTTCTCGCCGACCGTGAACACCGGGATCAACATGAAGTGCTGGTGCACCATGCCGATCCCGTGGGCGATGGCGTCGCGAGGGCCCGTGATGCGTGCGGGCTTGCCGCCGATCAGGATCTCGCCGGCGTCGGGATGCAGCAGTCCGTAGAGGACGTTCATCAAGGTGGACTTGCCCGCGCCGTTCTCTCCGACCAGCGCGTGAACCTCGCCCGCGCGGACCGAGAAGTCGACGTGGTCGTTGGCGACCACACCAGGCCAGGCCTTGGTTATGCCCCGCATTTCCACGCCAAGTGCGTCAGGCGGGTGCGAGCTCATTCGCTCCCCGGCACGTACGGGATCCCGTCGGCCGCCGGCGGGCTGCTCCGACCCACCACTCCAGCCAGGACCATCAGGACCAGGATGTACGGGAGCATGCTGAGCAAGTACGGTGACGCGTGGATGGTCGAGTTGTTGGCGTAGATCGCCTCACCGAGACCGAAGATCAGACAGGCCACGAACGCTCCCAGGGGCGTCCACTTGCCGAAGATCATCGCCGCCAGCGCGATGTATCCCCGACCGTCTGTCATGTTGGGCACGAACGTGTTCGAGACGCCGATGGCCAAGAAAGCCCCGGCCAGGCCGGAGAGCAGGCCGCTCGTGATCACGGCGCCATAGCGGATCAGGTAGACGTTGATCCCGGCGGTGTCGGCGGCCTGCGGATGCTCGCCGACCGCCCGGATTCGAAGTCCGAGTCGAGTCCTGAACAGGACCAAGTGAACGAGCACCAGCAGGATCAGAGCGGCGTAGACCACCACGTTCTGCTGAAAGAAGATGCGGCCGACGAACGGGATGGCGCCCAGCAGGGGGATGTTGAAGTTCGGCAGGAGCTCGGATTGGTTCAAATGGCCCACGTCCTGCAGACCGAAGATCCGGTTGACGAGGAAGACCGTCAGCCCGGCGGCGAAGATGTTGATGGCGATGCCGCTTACGATCTGATCCGCCCGAAACCGGATTGAAACCACGGCGTGGATCAGCGCCATCAGACCTCCGGCGAGGATCGCCACCAGGGTGGCCAGCCAGACGTTGTGCCATGCGAGGTCGGCGACGACTCCGAAGAAGGCGCCGGCCAGCATCATGCCCTCCATCGCGATGTTGACCACGCCGCTGCGCTCCGAAATGACACCCCCCAAGGCGGGCAGCAGCAACAGCACGGCGGCCGCCAGCGTGGCCTGCCACAGATCGGCAGTGACCAGGAGGTGGAGGATGTCGGAGACGAACGTCATTGGTGGCCCACGTCGTCCTCGGCATGGACTCCGATCGTTCCTGTCGTCGCGCCGGCGGCCGGCGCGTTCACTTCAAGCTTCGGGCGGCCGATGCGCGGGAGCCGCAGCCTGATGGTGCCGAGGAAGTTGGCGGCGATGCTGAAGAGGATCAGGGCCTGAAGCACCAGCACCAGGCTGCCCGAGATGCCGGCGTCGCTCTGCATGACGCTTCCGCCCGCGTGGAGGGCGCCGAACAAGACGGCTGCGAGGACGATGCCGACGGCGCTGCCCAGGCCCAGCAGCGCCACCGCGATGGCATCGAAGCCGGTGGTGTCGCTGAAGTACTTGTCCGTGAGGTTGTGATCCACGCCGGCGATCTGGACCGCTCCGGCAAGCCCGGAGAAGGCGCCTGCGATGAGCATGGTCACGATGATGGTTCGCCGCACGCTCACGCCCGCGTAGCGCGCGGCGCGCTGGCTCTGGCCGGCGGCCCGTATCTCGTAGCCGAGCGATGTCCGCCAGAGCAGGAAGGCGTAGACGGCTGCAGCCAAAAGCGCGATGAGGAGCCCGGTGTGGACGCGGTAGACGCTCGAGGGCAGCCCGAAGATGATGAGCCGGTCATCGCGGGGCAGGATGGTGGCGAGCCGAGCCCCGGGTCCGATCGGCGAGGAAACGGAGAACCCATTGGGGAGCTGCAGCGGGCCGCCGATGATCAGGTAGCGCAGCAGCCACTGCGCGACGTAGTTCAGCATGATGGTGGTGACCACCTCGTGGGCGCCGATGGTGGCCTTGAGCACGCCGGCGATACCGGCCCAGAGCGCGCCCGCCAGCATTCCGCCCACAAGAACCAGGGGCAGAAGGATCGGCGCCGGCCAGCTGCTCAGCTTGACGCCGATGACGGTGCAGGCGATTGCGCCGGCGAGGAACTGGCCTTCCGCGCCGATGTTGAACAGGCCCGCTCGGAAGGGGAGGGCGACCGCAACGCCGGCCATGATCAGCGGCGTCAAGTAGACGATCGTGTTCGAGATCTGGAGAGCGGGGTTCTCGCCGCCGCTGCAGATGAGTCCGAATCCACCGCAGATCAGACCCTGGTACGCGGCGAAGGGGTTGTCCCCGGTGACCGCGACGATCGCACCGCCGACGACGAACGCGAAGATGACCGATCCGACAGGCTTCGCAAACCCGCGAACCACACGGTGGATGGGTTCGGGCAGCCTCGGCGAGCGGCGGCCCGACACGGTGGCGGGTGAGGCTGCCACCCTTCCTATCGGCTCAGACGGCCGCGGTCATGTGGGGGGCGGGCAAGCGCGCGCCCGCCCCCCACTCCATTACGCCGGGATGTCGGCTGGTGGCGTGAGCGCGCCCGACTTGATCTTCGCGAAGACGTTGTCCAATTCCGTCTGGATGTCAGCCGGCAGCGTGATGTTGTCGAGCTGGTACCCGGCCCCGTCGTTGGCGATGCTGAAGGTCAGCGCTCCACCCTTGAACGATCCATTGACCACGTCCTTGATGGCGGAGTAGGTGGCGACGTCCACCCTCTTGATGGCGCTGGCGATCACGGACGGATCGGCATCCTTCTGGTCCGCGTCGACGCCCACGCTGTACACCTTCGCCTGTCCTGCTGCCTGCAGGACGCCAAGGCCGCAGCCCCCTGCGACCTGGAACAGGATCTCGGCCTTCTGGGCGATCTGGGCGTTGGCGACCGTCTTGCACTTGGCCGGGTCAGTGAAGTCGTTCGAGTACCCGACCAGCACTTTGATCGACGGGTATTCCATGGTCGCCGCCCACTTGTAGCCTGCGATGTAGCGGTTGACGGGCGGGATGCTGACTCCACCGACTGCGCTGATCACGCCGGTGTTGTTCGGCGCCTTGCCATCCTTCTCCAGCATGCCTGCGAGGACGCCCACCATCGCGCCTGCGTCCTGCTCCTTGAAGTTGAGGGACTCGACGTTGGGGTGCTTGAGGTCATTACCTTGCGCGTCTGTGCCGGAGCCGTCGATGATCGCGAAGTGGACGTTCGGGAACTGCCCCGACACGGTCCCGACCGCCTGCTGCATCAGGAAGCCGACGCCGATCACCAGGTCGTACCCCTTGGACGCAAAGTTCGTGAGGTTGGGGATGTAGTCGTCGCCGGTCCTAGACTCGACCACATCGCCCTTGATCTTGAAGTCGGTCTTCGCCTTCTCGAGGCCGACGTCTGCAAGGTGGTTGAAGCTCTTGTCGTTCAGCCCACCGGTGTCCGTGACCAGCCCGATCTTGAATGTCTTGGCCGGTGTGGATGATGTACTGCTTCCACAGGCTGCGAGCAAAAGCAGCGCTGCGACTCCCACGCCCAAAAACCGAAGATGCGAACGCCCCATACTCGGTGCCCCCTCCAAGAGATAACCTCTTTACAACCCGCCGGAATCGCTCGTCGCTCCGGTTCGCGCGAGAGTGTAGTCCCTTTGCGAGGTCCCCGCCGCTGTCAAATTTAGGAGGGGTGCCACCGGTCTGATGCAGCCACTCGAAGTGATCAGCCGCAAGCGCGATGGCGGCGAGCACTCGGCCGCCGAGATCGATTTTCTACTGTCCGCGTACCTCAGCGGGCAGGTCCCCGACTACCAGATGGCCGCGTGGCTGATGGCCGTCTGCATCCGAGGCATGACGCGCGCGGAGACGCTGGCACTCACCCAGGCCATGGTCCGCAGCGGTGAGGTGTTGGACCTGAGTGCAATCGAGGGCGTGAAGGTCGACAAGCATTCAACCGGCGGAGTCGGCGACAAGGTGACGCTCATCGCGACGCCACTGGCCGCGGCCTGCGGCGTGAAGGTGCCCAAGCTGAGCGGGCGCGCGCTCGCGCACACCGGCGGAACCCTGGACAAGCTCGAGTCGGTTCCCGGCCTGACCGTCGACCTGGAGCCGGACCGCTTCATCCGGCAGGTTCGGGAGGTTGGAATCGCCATCGCCGCCCAGTCGCCCCGCATGGTGCCCGCCGACAAAGCCCTCTACGCGCTTCGTGACGTGACCGGGACAGTATCCTCGGTCCCGCTGATCGCCTCCAGCATCATGTCCAAGAAGATCGCGGCGGGTGCCGACGCCATCGTGCTGGACGTCAAGTTTGGGCGCGGCGCCTTCATGCCCGATCCTCCGGCGGCCGAGCTCCTCGCCACGGAGATGGTGCTGCTCGGTGAGGACGCCGGCCGCCGGACGGTCGCGCTGGTGACGGCGATGGA
>CAAGKR010247460.1_pt1 | contig 20916 bp, 20 predicted proteins | sample 2556971 | NCBI WGS metagenome assembly CAAGKR01 (sample SAMEA5207829, study PRJEB30636) | soil metagenome | biome: forest; feature: boreal; material: soil | place: USA | collected 2011-09 | depth 1 m | reverse complement strand
TAAGGCTGCTCGCAGGGCTTGTCCGGGGACGGGGGAGTCCGAGAATATTCTACGTGAGCGGAAGGCCGACCCTCCATTACCGAGAAATGCCGATCTAAAGATCGGCCACTACATGCGTGGTGGCGGAATTTTCGTGATGCGCTAGCTGGGATAGGAAGGTTTCGCGGGCGAGTGGGACGGGCTCGGAGTTGAAGAGTTCTGCGAAATGGCCGATTAGGTGAGGCTTGGCTTCGGAGAGAGGGACAGAGCGGTTGAGGAGTTTTTCCAGGGAAGTGGCTCTGCTGCCGGTTAGGCCGCAGGGGATGATGAGGTCGAAGTTGCGGAGATCGGTGGCGACGTTGTAGGCGAAGCCGTGGGATGTGACCCAGCGGCTAAGGTGCACGCCGATGGCGGCGAGTTTTTCTTCGGCGGGAGTAGCGGCGACCCATATGCCAGTTTTGCCGGGCACGGGATAGGCGGTGATGCCGAAGTCGGCGGTGGCGCGGATCATGACTTCTTCGAGAGTGCGGACGTACCAGTGGACGTCTCGCTTTATACGCGATAAATCGAGAATGGGATAGCCAACGATTTGACCGGGACCGTGGTAGGTGATGTCTCCGCCGCGGTTGGTTTCATGGAATTCGATATTTTTTTGACGGAGAACGCTGGCGGAGACGAGGAGATTATCGCGTTTGCCGTTGCGGCCGAGGGTGACGACCGGCGGGTGCTCGCAGAGGAGGAGGACGTCTTCGATGGCGTTAACTTTGCGGGCGGTGGCGATGCGTTGTTGCAGAGAGTAGGCGTCGGAGTAAGTAATTAGACCGAGGTCGATGATGAGAAGCGGGTTCATAAAAAGCGGCGGAAGAAGTTAAAAGTTTAAAGTTTAAAGTGAAACCAAGAGAGCCTTGAAACTGACATTTCGTAGACCAGCCTTCATTTGCCGTGTATAACCAAAAGAATGCGACCTTCTGCCTTGGTGATCTGTACCAAGGCAACTCCACCAACGCAGCGAACATCGCCGCTTGCCACGACACCCGGGCAATGCAGGTTGCCTTTCACGAGCCGAACGTCATCTTCAAGAGTGGCAACGAACGGGCGTTCGGAAGCGACGGCCTTCATACCGTAGACCGGGGTAAGAACTCTTCTGCGATCTTCAAGGCTGTTGCGAAATCCGGAACAGGGCCCCTCTGCTTCTCATAGCTCTGCGATTGCGACGGCGGAACTAGAAAGAATACCGCGCAGAGAAGCGCTAGCGTCTTCATCAAGCACTCCTACACGTTGATTTGCAGGCCGCGCACGGAGGCGAAGGCGTCGCCCATGCCTTCCCAGACGGTGGGATGAGCGTGCATCATGTGCATCATGTCGTCGATGGTGCCTTCGAGGTGCAGGACGGTGGCGGCTTCGGACAGGATTTCGGTGGCAAGCGGGCCGATGATGTGAATGCCTAGCACTTCGCCGTGGGTTTCATCGCTGACGACTTTGATGAAGCCGCCATGATTGCCAAGGATGGTGGCTTTGCTGTTGCCGACAAAGGGAAATTTGCCGGTCTTCACAGCAAAGCCCGCGTCTTTGGCTTGTTTTTCAGTTAAACCGATGGAGCCGATCTGCGGCTCGCAATAGGTGGCGTTGGGAACGCGAGTTTTCAAGATGGGCTGGGTGGGTTGTCCAGCGATGTGGGTCACGGCAACGATACCTTCCATCATGGCGGCGTGCGCGAGCTGCGGAAGTCCAGTAACAATGTCGCCGATGGCGTAAAGGCCTGGCTCGTCAGTTTCCATAAACTGATTCACGGAGACGAAGCCACGATCAAGCTTGGCTTTGGATTTTTCCAGGCCGCAATTCTCGGTCATGGCCTTGCGGCCGACGGCGAGGAGCAACTTTTCGGCTTGCAGCGTCTGCGGCTTGCCGTCTTTATCCTTGAATGAAACGGTGACGCCGTTGGCGTCTTTCTTGATGCTTTCCACACCGCAGCCGGTCATCACGTTTATGTTCTTTTTGCGAAAGGCTTTTTCGAGCTCGACGGAGATTTCTTCATCTTCGACGGGAACCATGCGCGGCAAAGCTTCGAGAATAGTGACTTGAGTGCCGAAGGAATTGTAGATGGAGGCAAATTCCACGCCGACTGCGCCGGCGCCGATGATGATCAACGTTTTTGGAATCTGCGGCAATTCGAGGATGGAGCGGTTGGTCACGATCGTTTTATGATCGGGTTCGATGCCGGGGAGGGATTTGGCCTCCGAGCCGCTGACTATGAGAATGTTATTGGCTTCGATGATGGAGCGCTTGCCGTCCTTTTCGACGCTGATTTTTCCGGGTCCTTCGTACTTTCCCCAGCCCTGAACCCATTCGACTTTGTTCTTCTTGAAAAGAAATTCGATGCCCTTGGCATGCTTGGTGACGATTTTGGTTTTGCGCGCGAGAATGTCGGCCCAATTGATTTTCAGACCACTGACTTCGAAGCCGAGTTCCGCGGCGTTCTTGAAGTGATCATAGACATCGGCGTGGTGGAGAAGAACTTTGGTGGGGATGCAGCCGACGTGGAGACAGGTGCCGCCAAGAAAAGGGTCCTTCTCCACGACAATGGTCTTTAAGCCGAGTTCGCCGGCGCGAATGGCGGCTACGTAGCCACCCGGGCCACTTCCGATGATTGCAACGTCGTACTTCACCACGCGTCATCTCCCTTCACCCCGGGCTTCACACAACGGACCCGGGCCACTCACAGGTGAGGAACAAGGCAGGTACCAGCCGAATCGCCTGAGTTCGGCGGATTGCAGATAGCCGGTTGGTAGCTACATTTTGCGCTGATGCTGTAGAAAACCGCAAAACCCCGGAGAAATAATTGTAACAGCGTAGACTGCGGAGTAGCAACGCGAGGAGGCCAGGGGAAAGTGTGAGAAAGAGTTCCGTTTCGGGAACAATTTGCGGATTTCCACACGCGAACGGTGATGAAGTAAAAAAGAGAGCCAACCAGCAAATTGTTGCGAGTTAGTCGTTTTTACTGTCGCATACCGTAGCACAGTTGTTATATAGGCAAACCTCGCGTGAGAATATTATGACGTAATTATAGTTAATTCATAAGTAACAAGAGGTCGCATGGCGATGACGGGAGCAGCTCAATGGTTCTGTGCAAATGACGATTGCGGCTTCTCCGCGATTCTGACCTGGCCGGAAAAGGCCTGGCGGTTACCTGTTTGCGTTTGCGGCACGGTGATGCGCAGGAGTGTGCCGCGACCCGAATCTACTTATCTCGATTTTTTGCGCAGCGAAGGTGTGCTCCGCCAACTGGCAGGATCTAGGAAGTGATGCTGATGCGAGCGGCGAGGCTGATCTTCGGGGGAGTGTATCTGCTGGTGGGAGTATTGAAGAGCCCGCTGGAGGCAGACCAGACGGCGGTGATTTGCCCAGGAGTATTATTGGCGCTGGCTACAATTCTGCTGTTTTATATGCTGAGTCCGAAGCAGTTCGAAGTGGTGGCGCGGGACGATGAAGCGCGCAGCGATGTGCCGTTACTGGAAATCCCGTTGACGGCGGACGGTGAGGCGCGGCAGCGGCGGAACAAGCTATGGAAGAAGATCGATTGGCTAGGCCCGCGGCAAGGCCGGAAGGTAGCGCTGCTCGAGGATGACGCGGTGGTGGCGTTCGTGCCCCGCGATGATGAACCCGAGAGCGCGAACGGTGACCTCGTTCTGGTTGGCGTTGCCGCGCCTGGTCCAAGCCTGGTCGCTGAGAGAACCCAGCAGAGTGAGCGTGGACTTGCGAGCGGCCGAAAATTCGTCGAGCAGATCCGGCAGCTTACGCGCGGAGAAATTTCCTTCCTTCACATAGTCATCTTGTTCGAAGCCGGAGAGCGGAGTCTGATCGCCGCGGGCAATGCGCAGAACGCGATACGCGAAAACGCGCTCGGTGTCGGCGACGTGGCCGACGGTTTCTTTAATGGACCATTTGGCGGGCTCATAACAGAATTCGGCCTGCGTATCGGTCAATTCACCCAGGAGAGACTGCCATTCGCGAAGCTGCGCTTCCAGCGTGGCAAGAATATTTCCGCTTGGAACCATCGCGATGTACTTTTCATAAAAAGAGGCGTATTCGCCGGGTTCGGGACGAATTTGTGTCATCATGCGAGTGCCTCCAAGCTAAAGCCCACGCGGCGATTATATCGTGGGACGGGGCGTGCGGAAAACACAGAAACCGGGATCGACGCGCATGAGTGGACTGGATTTTACAAAGATGAGGATAGCGTTTCAGGGAGAGCCAGGCGCTTTCAGTGAAGCGGCGGCGGTCCAGTTGTTGGGAGAAGGAATACACGCCGTCCCGCGGCCGACGTTCGAGGCAACATTCTCAGCGATTGCGGATGGTGCGGCCGATGCTTTGTTGGTGCCGGTGGAAAATACGCTGGCGGGCTCGGTGGTGCGAGTATACGACCTACTGCTGCACAGTAAGCTGGAGATTTGCGGCGAAACAGTTCTGCCGATTACACACGCTCTGATTGGATTGCCGGGCGCGCTGCTGAGCGGGATTCGTTCGGTCGCTTCGCACCCGATGGCACTGGCGCAGTGCGAACATTTTTTCGTGAAACATCCGACGCTGAAGCGAGTGCCCGCGGAAGATACCGCAGGAAGCGTGCGCGGGATGATGGAGCGCGGCGACAAATCGTGCGCGGCGATTGCCGGTTTGCGGGCGGCGAAACATTACAAAGCTGAGGTGCTCCAAGAAAACATTCAAGACAACAAGGAAAATTTCACGCGATTTGTTTTGCTGCTCCCGCCGGAAGAAGTGCAACGGTATCGCTCCGGCGAAGCCAGGAAAATGTCACTGGCGTTGCGATTGGTGCATCAACCGGGAGCTTTGCTGGCGTGCCTGCAACCGTTTGCGCGGCACGGCGTGAATTTACTGAAGATTGAGAGCCGGCCGATTCATGGGAAGCCATTTGAGTATCAGTTTTTTGTGGATGTGGATGCGGCGCGGTGCGAGCAGTTGGAGAAAGCGCTGATGGAAGTGCGGCGGGCGACGAGCGATTTGCGGGTGCTGGGATTGTACGCGGCGGCGAGAAGGTAGGATTCTTAGCAGGTTTCGGAGTGGACCCCAGAGCGCGATCTACACTCCGGTCGATGCGCGTGCGGATGACGGTTTTTGGGTTGCAGCGGCGCGGAGGTAAGAAGTTTGACCACAGGGCGTTTACGTTGTGGATCCGAAGAGGGCACGATGTATCGTGCCCCTACCGGTTAGCTATTGTGCCCGTGTTTAGCAGTAGCTGCAGGCTTCGTCACCGCCAGTGATTCCGGTGCTCATGCCGTCCTTCATTTTGCGGAGACGGCGGCCGAGGCGTTCGGCGAGTTGGTGACGCGCGCGCCAAAGGCGAGCCTTTAGCGTATTTTCGGTAACGCCAAGTTTCTTAGCGGCTTCGCCGGTGGAATAGCCTTCCACCTCGCGGAGAAGAAATGCGGAGCGGAGCAACGGCGAAAGTTCATCGAGATTCTCGTTGATCATTTCGCGAATCTCCGTTCCGGCATAAACCTGCTCCGGATTCGGGCCATCGTCGGCAAAGCGCTCCGAAGCGGGCAGTTCATCTTCGTGCTGAGGCTCATCGAGAGAAATAGCCGGGCGAGCCTTCGCGCTGCGGCGCTTCATCAGGGCTGCGTTGATGACAATTCGCGTGAGCCAAGTGGAAAACTGCGAGCGGCCTTCGAAACGCTTCAGGTTTCGGTAAGCGGAAAGCAGGCCGTCCTGCAGAGCGTCTTCCGCATCCTCGGCATTTCCCAGAACCCGAAGCGCGGTCTGAAACAATTGGCGATGGTAGCGGCGGAACAGAGTCTCGATTGCCGCAGCATCCCCGCGTTGGCCGGCACGGATCAGTTTTTGCTCGGTCAACTTCTGAAGCGACTTCTGGTCCAGTACTTTTTGCTCCAGCAACTTCTGTTCAGCGGATTTCTGCTCGTTAACTTGTGTGGTCCCAATTACTTGCGTTGCCATTTGCTCCCCCATGTACCTCAGTAAGATTGATTACAGCCGCAAAAGTTACAAAAATCGGCAGGCGCTAATGCACCGGTATATTCCCCCCGTGGATCTTAGGCTTCCTCATCATCACCATGATTGGTATGACGGCGAAAAATATTATTCCCAGAAATTTAAAATTATCGAGGAACGCCATCATGACTGCTTGCCGCTCGACCACGCTAAGAACCATTCCGCGGGCTTGCGAAGCGGCCATCGACGCGGAAGCTCCGTGGGTCATCATCAGCCCAGCCATTCCATGCACCATGTTGGTATACGCGGGATTCATGGCGTTGACGTGCTCCATGAGCCGAGCCTGATGAGCCTGCGTTCGGCGTTCGAGCAAAGTTGTGACGGTAGCGAGGCCGACGCTGGCGCCAATGTTGCGCGCGAGATTAATGATGCCGGTGCCCATGTTGGTGAGTTCGCGCGGAACGTAGGCGAAGGCAGAGACGTTGATTGGAATAAAGAGGAAGGCCAAACCGAACGTCTGCATCATGCGGCCCAACACCGCGTGACGAAAATCAAGTTGCAGATTCCATCCAGCCATTACGAGAAGAGCGGAAGCCGAAACGGTGCAGCCAAAGGTGATCAAATAACGAGTGTCCACGCGGGTGACGAGAAATCCCACGATGGGCATCATGACCATGATGAGGGCTCCGCCAGGGGAGAGCGCCAGACCGGCCTTTTCCGCGGAGTAGCCCAGCAATTCCTGCAGCATCTCCGGGATAAGCATGGTGGTGGAATAAAGAACAAAGCCAAGAAAGAACATGGCCGTGGTAGCGATAGCGAAGTTGCGGTCCTTGAGCATTTTGAAATCGACGACGGGATCCTTGGTGCGCAATTCCCAGATAATACCGGCGACCAGACCGATGACGGTCAAGACGAAGAAGGTGATGATAAATCCAGATGAAAACCAGTCGTTGCGCTGGCCCTTGTCCAGCACGATCTGCATGCTGGCGAGACCGAGGGTGATGAGGCCGAGGCCGATGTAGTCGATACGAAATCCCTGCCTCAGATTTACGCGCTTCATATATGGCGGGTCGGAGACGAGCAAATAGGTAAGACCGAGTGAGAGCAAACCCACCGGGACGTTGATGTAGAAAATCCAGCGCCAGGAATAATTGTCGGTGATGTAGCCGCCGAGCCACGGACCGATGGTCGGAGCAACGACCACGGCAATGCCGTAGACGGCGAAGGCCATTCCGCGCTTAGCGAGCGAGAAGGTGTCGTTCAGGATGGCCTGCTCACTGGGTTGCAAGCCGCCACCGCCGGCGCCCTGCAGAATGCGGAAAAAGACCAGCGTTCCCAGGCTGTGGGCGAAACCGCACAAGAAAGAACTGACGGTGAAGATGACCACGCAGGACATATAAAAACGCTTGCGGCCGATCAGGGACGACATCCACCCGGAAAGTGGCAGAACGATCGCGTTAGAAACCAGGTAGGAGGTGAGCACCCAGGTGGCTTCGTCGGCACTGGCGGAAAGACTTCCGCGAATATGCGGCAAGGCGACGTTGGCGATGGAAGTGTCCAAAACTTCCATGAAGGTGGCCAAGGTTACGGTGATGGCGATCACCCAAGGGTTGATCGAACCATCCGGCATGCGCAGCTTGCTGGTAATTTTCTCTAACATAGCTTCGCTTCGCGCTTTGCTGCCAACTACTCCGTGATTACGGTTACGTCTGCATTCATTCCGGGCCGCAATATCGCGGTATCGAAAGGAATTGGATTCAGAATTATTTTTACGGGAATGCGTTGCACAACTTTCACGTAGTTGCCGGTGGCGTTTTCCGGCGGCAACAGACTCATCACCGCACCGGTGGCTCCAGCAAGGGAATCGACGTGGCCCGAAAATGTCTTGCCATAGGTGTCCACACTCACATAAGCCTTTTGCCCGGCTTTCATTTTCCTAAGCTGCGTTTCTTTAAAATTGGCAGTGACCCAGATGTCTTGCAGGGGTACGACAATCAGTAAGCCCTGGCCGGGTTCCGCGATTTGGCCCGGCTCAACTTGTTTATGGGTGGCGACGCCGTCGACGGGAGCGGTGATGTTGCAGTAGCTGAGATTCAATTGCGCGGCTTCGACAGCGGCACGGGCCTCCTCCACCTTGGCGAGTTTGGCTTGGGCATCGGCCGAACGCATGCCTACGCGATTTAGATCGGCGTGGGCCGAAGCAACTCCGGCCTGGGCCATTTCGACGCGGGCTTGCGAGGCACTTAATTGTGCGCGGGAAATTTCGATGTTGCGCTGCGCTTGTTGCAGGCGCTGCTCGTCGGCAGTGAGAACGCTGGCAGAAGCGTCGGCGTTTGCTTTTGCAGCGTCAAACTGCTGCTTGGAGATTTCACCTTTTTCCATCAAGGGGCCGTAACGAGCGAGATCCGCCTGGGCGAGACGCGAATTAGCCCGGCTCTTCTCGACGTTCGCCTGGGCGTAGGCGAGATCGGCAGTCTGCGACTGCTCGAGCGTCTCGCGCGCACGGATAAGATCCGCTTGCGCGCCGGAAAGCTGCGCTTGGGCGCTGGAAGTTCCGCTGGCTACATCGCCGCTGGTGCGGGGAACGTCGAAGGCAGCCGAGCGAGCTTCGCCTTCCGCTAGTGCCAAGGCACCTTTAGCTTCATCTAGGGCAGCTAGATAGTCGCCCGGATCGATCTGCGCCAGAATCTCGCCTGCCTTCACGTGCTGGTTGTCTTGCACGAGAACTTTGGAAATGCGCCCGGAGATTTTGGCGGCGATGGGAGTGATGTGGCCGTCCACTTGGGCGTCGTCAGTGGATTCCCGGTTGTGGTAATAGAAAAACAGCCCAACAATCACCGCGAGCAGCACGAGGCCGCCAAACATAAGGCCGGCCCGCAATTTGGGATTCAGCAGTGGCTGAGGCTTTTCCTCCAGCTTGGGAAGCAGCCCCGGCGTCGCGCGCGCGTTTACCGCGTTTTCCAGACCTACTTCGATCTCCACACTCATCTATTCACCCTCACCTGGAGTATGTCTTTTCCATCAGGCCTACCGAACGCGCGTAATCGGCGCGTGCCTGATTGAAGCGGTAGAGCGCAATGATCTGGTTATCGTTGGCGCGCGCCAGGGAATCCTGCGCGGAGATAACTTCAATATTGTTGGCGACGCCGGCGCGGAAGCGGTCGCGAGCCTGATCCACTTCCTGGTTCGACAACTGCACGCCCAGGTTGGCGACTTGCACCTCGCTGCGCGCGGACTGCAAATTCAGCAGCGCAGTTTTTACGTCCAATGAAATCTGGTTGAGCAGGTCCGCTTTCTGTTGCTGGATTTTCTGGATCTCGACGTCGGCTCTGGCGACTTCGGCGCGAATCCTCCCGCCGGTAAAAATGGGTACGTTGGCGGAAACCTGGTAGACGTATGTTGGAATACCGTTCGTGCTGGAAGTTCCCAAGTAGGCCCAGTTACCGTCGAAGCGCATCGTGGGTAGGCTGGCGTACCGTGCAGACTGCCTGTCGTAGCCGGCGGCTTTTTCTTGAGCCTGGATGGCTTTCCATTCCTGGCGTTCGCTCAAAGCCTGATCGATGCTGATGTCGACATCAGGCTGGGGAGTATCGAAAAAGCTGAGCGAATCGGACAACTCAATTTTCTGGCGCGGATCGAGATCTAACAATTTGCTCAGGCCGAAGAGCGAGGAATCGCGATCGTTTTCGGCTTCGATGAGCCGCTGCCTTTCGTTCTGGAGTTCGACGTTTGCGCGCAGGGTGTCGATACCGGTGCCGACGCCTTCCTTTTGCAGATCGGCGGCCTGATCATAAAGCGCTTGCGCAAGTTGCACGCGGGAGACCGAGGCTTCGACGTTGGCCACGGCGCGAAGCGTACCGATGTACTGCGAAACAACCAGCAGAATGACTTGCTCGCGGGTGGTAAAACTATTGGCTTTCGCGGCATCTACGTTGGTCTGTGCGGCTCGATAACGCTTCCACAAGCTGAAGTCGAAAATGGTGGAGCCGAAGCTCGGGCCAGCGGAAAAAATCTGATAAGGACCAATGTGTCCCGGGAGCGTAGGCGCCCCGGGAATATCAAATATATTCGTTCCGCCAAATTGCGCTCGCAGGTTAACGCGGTTGGCGGAGTCTGCTACTTTGAGACTCGCCTGGGGCAGAAGATCGGCACGGGTGATGTTTTTGTCCTGCACACTTTCGGCGACGTTAAGGATGCCAATTTGTTGCGTGGGATTTTGTTTCAGCGCCAGGGCTACGGATTGTTCGAGCGAAAGACGCCGGACGCCAGTAGGAGCAGTGGCGGGCAAGGCATTCGCACCGGCGGTTTGAGCGCGCGCGGCAATCGGCAAAAGTAGAAGGCTGAGAAATGCGACATAGAAGATGATAGTAGTGCCCTTGGTTTCGCCTTTTTTGTGGGATGTCGACTGCTTGGCCGGTGGGCCAGCAATTTCGGTGATGATCGCCTGGTTCAGGCAGCCTTCGGCGCTTAACTCCGCTCCCAGGCCGTGCATCTCTTTCAACAGAATTTTGCCGGCGTTGTCGATGAAGCTGACACCGCACAGGTTGATACTGAATCTTTGTTTTGGAGTGGAAGCGACGAGTTCGCGCCAGCACTGTTCGAGGGCCGCGACCCACTGGCCGGCGAGGCGCCCCTCGACGGATAGAATTGTTTTACCGCGCTTATGTTCTGTGGTTATGCGGAGCATGGTTTATCTCTGTCAGCGAGTGCAACTCAAACTCCATCGCCGTGAAGCTCCTAGGATGGCTGTAAACTGCTCAAAACTATATACATGGGTTCTATTATAAAAGAAGGTCGGATTGGTCAATAGACTATATATGGGCATATGATGTCAAATGGTTTGACACTTAATGCCCAATTATGGGCAGTTGGTGGGTCCGGATGCGTGATTGCGTCGCTCTGATGCCGATACTCCTTCGCCTTCAGAATCTGCGCGTGGCAGCTTTAGCAAGAATTAGAGCTGAGATCCGGAGGTGCAAAAAGAACCGCACCTCCGGTTGACGTTGTGTTGATCGCGTGCGTTTCCAGCGAGTACCGCCATCCGGCCAGTTGCAAGAGACTCCACTGATCGCGAAGTCCACTGGTGTGATAGATAAGATGACGAATCGTAATTTCGGAGCCAAAATCAGGCAATTCGGGAATGTATTTGCGGACATCATCATCCAAAGACAGCTTTCCCTGCTGCGCGAGCGGAAGGATAGACGCCGCTGTGAATTGTTTGGACATGCTGGCCACGTGGAATACCGTCGAAGTGGTAATCGTTACGTTGTGATCGAGATCCGCTATTCCGTAGCCATGCTTGTAAACGATGCGGCCTCCTTTCATCACCGATACCGCGCATCCCGGTGAATCCGTGCGATTCCATTTCTCGAAGACTTTGTCAACGCGTGCCGTCAGATCAGTGGAAGGTTCACTCTGCGCTTGTGCGAGTGCAACTGTCGCAACACATAGCAAGGTGATCCCGAGAACCATGGGAATTATTCGCTTCATAGTTGCTCCTGCACTAGCCAGACCAGGCGACGGCCCAAATCATTCCGAGAGTAAATGGTGATTCCGGGCGCAGAGGCCGAGATGCCGAGCGCGAATTCGCATGAATCGTACTAGACCTTCAGTTCATTTGGCTCTTGAATCTGTATAATGCCCTCACACTGTGGCACTTTGCGCTAGCACACAATTGAATCATCGGCATGTTTGTCAGCTGTTGCGAGATTCGCGGGACCAAGCTGTGTATCTGGTGATGGAGTTCAAGGAGGATCAATGCCCAGGCCGTCTACTGGCGCGATTCTGTTTGCGCTTATTCCTTTTGTCGCAATCTGCTTTTCGGTCACGCTGTGGGACCGTATTTATCCCATGGTCCTCGGCTTGCCTTTTAACTTTTTCTGGCTGACCACGTGGTTGCTCCTCACCCCACTGTGCATGTGGGGTGCCTATCGGATCGAGGCAACCCGCGGGTCGGACTCGCATCGTCCAGGAAGTGGCAGACGGTGAACCCAACCGTCGTAGCTCTAGCGATAATCGCGATCATCGTCGCAATTGGGACGCTTATCGGTCTCTCGGCCGGAACGCGCCGCAAGATGGATCTGGAACAATGGATCGTGGGTGACCGGGGCTTCGGAATCCTGCTGGTGTGGCTGCTCACGGCCGGAGAGATCTACACCACTTTCACTTTTCTTGGCGCCAGCGGCTGGGCCTACTCGAAAGGTGCACCGGTTCTTTACATCCTCGCTTACCAGCCGTTGATGAACGTAGTTGCTTTTTTCATTCTGCCGCAAGTTTGGGAAGTCGGGAGGAAGTACCGGCTGCAAACGCAGGCCGATTTCTTTCAGGTACGCTACAACAATAATTACCTTTCGGCATTTGTCGCGCTCGTGGGCATTGTCTTCATCGTCCCGTATTTGCAACTACAGCTCACGGGACTCGGGATGATCGTCGAAGTGGCCAGCTACGGCGCGATCCATCGGACTCCCGCGATGATTCTCGCGTTCATGATTGTCGCCGCGTTTGTTCTTACCAGTGGAATCCGGGGAGTGGCGTGGGTCAGCATATTGAAAGACCTGCTCCTGCTGTTTTCTGCCGTTTTCATCGGTGTGGCGATCCCCTACATCTATTTCGGCGGCATCGGAAAGATGTTCGCCGCACTCGTGCGGGCCAAGCCCGCTCACCTGGTGATGCCGGGGGCCACCACCAACCTCGGACACTCATGGTATATCTCCACGGTTTTGCTGGTGGCGGTAGGCTTTTACATGTGGCCACAGTTTTTCGGCGCAAGTTTTTCGGCGAAGAGCAGCAACACATTGCGCAGCAACGCGGTGGTCATGCCTTTCTACAGCATCACCATGCCGCTGATGTTTTTCGTAGGACTTGCCGCGACTCTGATTTTGCCCGGTCTCGCTAATGGAGACCTTGCGATGCTGACTCTGGTGCGGAAAACATTCCCTGCCTGGTTCCTGGGCTTGATCGGCGGCGCAGGTGCACTGACCGCAATGGTTCCGGCTGGGATAATGATTCTTACCGCGGCCACATTGTTCGCGAAGAACATGTGTCGAACGATTCTTTTTCCGCGCATGACCGATCAACAAGTCGCGAAATTGGCGAAAATCAGCGTCCTGGTTATCACTAGTGCCGCGCTGTGTTCTGCAATCTACAGTGCGACGACGCTCGTGTATCTTCTCCTGGTGGGCTACGGAGGTGTGGGGCAGTTTTTCCCAGGCGTAGTCTTGGGCCTGTATTCCAAGCGAGTGAGCATGCTCGGCGTTTTTGCCGGGTTGGTCGTCGGCGTGTTCATTTTTATTCCGTTGATGGTCACCAAGCACGATCCCGTCATAGGGCTAAATGCTGGCTTCATTGCGTTGTGCTGCAACTTTATAGTTGTCGCGGTCGTAAGCCTGCTCAAACCGGCCAAGGGTAATGGATTTGACGAACTGCTCCGATCGAACGTCCCGTGTATTTGAGTGGTGGTCAAATCCAGATTGGACAGAACCTTTTGGACAACGGAACTCCGGTGCTCCCCGCGCCACAAAGGCGCATTTGAGTTGCGCTTACAGGGAAAGTGCCAAGGACAAGAAGTCGTTTCTTTCACGGGCAGCTGTGCTGAATTGGAATTGGTTGGTGAGCCGGAATACGTGGAGGAGTTTCGCCCGTAACGGAGGAAGCCTCACCAGCGTACGGGGAGCCAATTCTCAGGCAAGCGCGCTGATCAGGAGTTGGCTTGGATTACTGGGACTATGAGCGGGCCACAGTCTTAGTAGATTCATGTTTGGCAGCGAGAAGAAAAACGAGAGCTTACGAGACAAGTTAAGTGTTAGTCCTTGATAACTCGTAGTTCGTCCTTGAATACTCCCAATTCGCTTCGAAAGCGATGTTTGGTGTCATCGACCTCAAGGCGATTTTTGAGGAGCAGTTTTGCCTCCCCGACGACAGGGCGCAATTCGGGATGCTTGTCGACGTCGCTCAAAGCCGATACTGCATTGGCCAGACGTTGCAGGCAGTTCTCCAATTCAGTAATCCGCTTCACGACCTCGGGCGCGGACGTCTGCGCCCTGACGTAGGTATCGAGTGCGACTTCGCCTTCGATCTTCTCTACGTATTGGGAGATGGTAGTTTCGCCATCATTTACTGAATGGCCAACACGGGGAACGATGCCCGCAAGTGGATCGCGATTCGGCATGGCCCAGATTATAAATCGGAAAGAGGTCAAGTGGAAATTGAGCGGAGGCCCCAAAACCATTGTGGGGACGAGAGCTTACCGGCTCGAAGCGCCATAGCGCGGGCGACTTTCGTTGAGCGTGGTGAACCTCCTCCGCTTGTCCACCAGAAAAAAACCAGGAATATCGCTTCGGCGAACGCAGCGAGAGGCGTGCCAAGTTTCAGAAGCAACAGTGGCCAGACGTTGATCGCGATAACTGCAAGAACGAGGCTCGAGACCATAGCTCGTAATGAAATCGACAACCTCGCCCACGGCCTGATGGCGCGGCCGGTCGTTTTGTTACCACGTTCGCGTTCAAACATGGTCACAATCCATCTCACAATAGCGCGCGCGGCTGCCGAGTGTCTGCTTAAAGATGCTCTTGCGGCGGGAAAGCAATAATGAACAAGGGGAGACAGTGCCCGACGTGTCCGATGTCAACGCAAAGTAGAAATGTCCGGTTTTTCGCCAGATAGAAATCTCCGCTTCCATGTTTTTGTCCAAGGGTGATTTGCAGGTGCGTGGTATTTGGGTTGGATTTTGTTTTTGGGTCTCGGTAGCTGTTCCGCAAGTCCTGTAGGCCGGAAGGACTTCCGACGTGTCCGACGAAGAGCCGGCGGAGAATTCTGTTAAGATGCGGGCCTGGAAAGCGAGGTGGGCATGTTGCGTGGCTGGAGCAAATGGCTGCTGTCTGGTGCGGTATTGAGTGCTTTGATGCTGGGAAATGCGCTGCTGGTGATGGGGCAGAGCGAAATTGATCAGGGGATTAACAAGAACATTGATGCTTGGATGAGCACCTACAAGAATCTGCACGAGAATCCGGAGCTATCGATGCAGGAGAAAGAGACTTCGGCGCTGATCGCGGGAGAACTGCGGAAATACGGATATGAGGTTACCGATCATTTTGGCAAGTACGAAAATCCGGAATACGTTTCCTATGGAGTTGTGGCGGTAATGAAAAACGGGCCCGGGCCGACGGTTTATGTGCGCACGGATATGGACGCGCTGCCGGTGACGGAGAACACGGGATTGGCTTACGCGAGTAAGGTGCGCGTGAAGCGCGGTAATGGAGAAGTGGGCGTTATGCATGCGTGCGGTCACGATCTGCACATGACGGTTTTTCTGGGCACAGCGAAAATGCTGGCAGAAAGCAAATCGCAGTGGAGTGGAACGGTAGTGCTGATCGGGCAGCCGGCGGAGGAGATGGTTAGCGGCGCACGAGCCATGCTGAATGCCGGGCTGTTTACAAAATTTCCGACACCGGATTATGTGATCGCGTTGCACGACAGTGCGACGCTGCCGGCCGGCAAAGTGGCGTGGATCGAGGGACCGATTCTGGCGGGCGGGGACTCGGTGGACATAACGATTCGGGGGTTTGGCGGACACGGAGCCTCGCCTCAATCGACGAAAGATCCGATTGTGATCGCGGCGGAATTGATTGTTGATCTGCAAACGATTGTGAGCCGCGAGATGAATCCGCTGGAACCCACGGTGATTACCGTCGGTTCATTTCATGCCGGAACGAAGAACAACATCATTCCAGACGACGCGCATTTGCAATTGACGGTACGCACCATGCGGCCGGAGCAGCGCGCCAAGGCACTGGACGCGATTACCCGGATGACCAAAGGAATTGCGGCGGCGGCGGGAATACCGGATGAGCACGCGCCGATTATCGAAATTGGGAAAGATAATGTGCCGGCAACAATTAATGATGCCGCGCTAGCACGCAGGATTGGAGCGGCGCTGGAAAAATCAGTGGGGAAGGAAAATGTGTCGCCGGCGATACCGATCATGGCCAGCGAGGATTTCAGTTTATTCGCGCTGGAAGATCCGCACCCGCCGATTACCATGTTCTGGCTGGGGGCGATTGATCCTGCGAAGTGGAAGCAGGCTCAGGAACAAGGGATCAGGCTGCCGAGTTTGCATTCGAGCGAGTTTACGCCGTTGCCGGAGCCGGCGATTCGCACGGGAATGAAGGCAATGACCGGCGTGGTCAGCGATCTGTTGAAAAAATAATTCAAGGAAGAAAAATAAATCTCACCGCCCACAGCGTAAACGTATTGATATCACTTCAGGGATTGGGTGAGGAGGGAGCGGCGGAATCGGGAGCGGCCGGCTCATTTTTGCTGACGCCTGCGCTCGCGAGTTCCTTTACAATTGCGGCGGTTCGTTGCTGACTGGTCTGGCAGGCGTGATCGTAAATGCGGCACTGGGCAAGTGTGAATTTGCAGCCGCAGGTGCAATCCTCGGCATTGAATTTGTGCAAGGCCGCGGCCCTTTGCAACGCTGAGAGCTTAGTGAAATCAACACCGGGGAGAGCGGTCGCGCGGTCGGCGTTCTTCAAGAATATTTCGCCCTGATCCTGGAAGGTTTCGATTCTTGCCGCAACCGGCAAGTCTACGAGTGCACGCACCTCCGTTTCATAAAGCACGGGATCGAAGAGACCGACGTGTTTTTGAACGATGCGGCCTTGGGTATCGATAACAAAAACGGTCGGCAGCGCGCCAACTCCGCCATAGGCAATGCGCACATTATCGGTTCCCATGGCAATTGGATAATTGATGCCCTCGGAATCGGCAAACTTGCGGACGAAGCTTTCATCCTCTTCGTCCACAGCGAGGCCGATGACTTGGAGGTGATTTTTGTAATGCTTCTGGAGCTCAATCAAGCTGGGAATTTCCGCGCGGCAAGGGCCGCACCAGGTGGCCCAGAAATTAAGAAGAATAACTTTCCCACGATAGGCATCGAGCTTCAGTGGTTTTCCATCGAGATCTTTTAATTCAAACGCCGGCGCTGGATCGGGGTCCCTAACGAAACGCAGGATGGGCGCGTTATCTTGCGCAGCAACGGGGAGTGTCGAAAAAGATGCTATTACTGAGGGGCAAATGAAGACGGCAAAGATGAAAAGCGCGCGAGTTAGCGAATTCCGTGACATGGCCTGACTACTAGGAGAGCACACTCATTTGCTGCTGCCAAGCAGCCGAGACCGTTCGATAACGAGCCTGAGACTGGGATAGATGCTTAAATGGGGCGTTTGATTCCGAGTTTGCGCATGCGAGCCTGGAGCGTGGTGCGCTTGATGTTGAGAAGTTTTGCGGCGCCACTTGGGCCGGAGATTCGCCACTGAGTCTGACGAAGTGCGCGCAGAATATGGTGGCGTTGCGTTTCTTCCAGCGTTGCGAGGGAACCTGCCGAGGCAGCGAGAGTAACTGAGTCGAGAAAAGGTGACGAAGAGCCGGAATTTTCGCTCGAGGAAGGAGCAAAAGAAGAGTGAGAGGCTTTAAGCTCGGCAACGGGGACTTGCAATTCTTTGCCTGGGGAAAGTAATACGGCACGCTCGATGAGATTCTCGAGTTCACGAACGTTTCCCGGCCACGAGTAGTTCGCCAGAGCCTCCATGACATCTGATGGAACGTACTCAACGGTCTTGTTCTGGCGGCGGCTGATTTTCTGAACGAAATAGCGCACCAGTAGCGGAACATCCTCGGGCCGGTCGCGCAGGGGCGGAATCACTATGGGAAAAACATTCAGGCGATAGTAGAGGTCGCTGCGGAATTTTTTCTCCTCGACCAGTCTGGCGAGATCGCCATTAGTAGCCGCTACCACGCGGACATCGACACGCAAGCTGCGATTACTGCCGAGGCGCTCGAATTCCTGCTCCTGCAAGACGCGCAGCAACTTGGGCTGAAGTTCCAGCGGAAGGTCGCCGACTTCGTCGAGAAACAAAGTCCCTTTGTCGGCAAATTCGAAGCGGCCGATTTTTTGTGCGAGCGCGCCGGTGAATGCGCCCCGTTCATGGCCGAAGAGTTCCGATTCAAGCAAACCTGCGGGAATCGCCGCGCAATTCACTTTTACGAAGGTTCGTTCGCGCCTCGGGCTTAGATTGTGGATAGCGCGGGCAATGAGTTCTTTGCCGGTGCCGGTTTCACCGAGGATCAGCACGGTTGTGCCAGCGGGCGCGGCGAGTTCCACCTGCGAAAGAGTGCGCCGCAGAGAAAGGCTGTCGCCGATAATTTCCTCGAAATTCAATTCACTGCGAATTTCTTCCTCGAGATAAAGCTTTTCGACGGCGAGCTTGTCTTTCAACGCGTCAATTTCCTTGAAGGCCAGCGCATTTTCCAGGGCTATGGCCACCTGCGCGGCAACTTGTTGAAGAAGTTCAACGTCGGGCGTAGTAAACGCCTGCGGATCGCGACTGGCGAGATTCATCGTGCCGAACGTGCGGCCGTTGGTCGAAAGCGGCACGCAGCAAAGTACCTGCACACCCTCTTTACGCAAATAGCGGATCACTTCGAGATTGAAGCGATCCAGTTCCACGCCGCGTGCGATCAAAACCTGGCCGGAACGGAAACACTGGCCCGATGGCGAATCTTCCACAGAAACGGTGAACTCCGTTTTTGGCAATTTATTGCTTCCGGGCAAGTCCAACGCATGAATTTTCAGCAGTCCAGAGGACTCGTCGATCAGCGCCAGACTGGTGTAGTCGTGCCGGAGCACGGGCTTCAGCGAAGAGACGATGCCCTTGAATAGAGCAGTTGTGTCGCGCGTGCTCACCAGAAGATTATTAATGTCCAGGAGTACCTGCAGGCGATCGCGTTCGCGGGCCAGTTGCTTTTGGTAGGCTTGCGCCGCTTCGAAGTTGAGGGCGTTATCGACGGCCACGGCAACTTGAGTGGCGACGCGCTGGATGAAATCTATTTCCGCCTCTGTCAAACCTTGGGGAACGTAGCGGCCGATGGACATGGCGCCAAGTCGATGCTGCGCGGTGGTGAGCGGTACGATGGCGAAGGAGTGGACTCCGTATTCGGCGAGCCTTTGCATGAATTCGGGATAGCGCGCATCTTTTTCGGTGTCGAGACTGAGGAACGGGCGTTGATTTTCCCAGACCCAACCCGCAGGGTGGCTGTCCACTGGAAATTCCTTATTCGGCTCGGCATCCGGAGGTTCGCGGGTTTCGAGCAAGTGCAGGCGCATAACGTTGCGCGAAGGATCGTGAAGAACCAGGGCAAGAAAATCGAAGGAGAGAACACCGTGGAGACGTTCAGATAAATCGTGGAAAAGAACTTTCAAATCGTGCTGCTGGGCGATGGTTTCACTCACCGCCAGGAGAGCTTCGAACTGCCGCTCGGAATGCTCGATGGAGGATGCGGGATCGATCGTGGACGGCGGCTTGGCCGAATGCGGCATAAAATCGAGAATAGCACCTGCTTTGGCGGGGTCACAACCGGACGGGTATCTGCCGCGTGGCCGCGATTCTGGGTATACTCGTGCGGGTTGCAAGCCCATTGCGGACGATAAATGAGGTTTAATTGCATTGATGAACTCTGGTGGGGAAAAAATGCGTGGTTATTTTTGGGCGGCGATTTGCCTTGCCTTGCTGACAAGGGTAGCCGGGTGTGGGCAGAATCAGAATTCTGTAACCGAAGCTCCGCGACGCGATGAACCACGATCCGCTCCAGCGGAGAGCCGCGCCTCGGATCGCTACGATCTGCAGCGGGATGAAAATCGCGGCGGGCATACGCTTTCGCGTCACGTAGCGCGCACGGACGAACAACTGGCTGAGCGGCTGCGACGAGAGCGAAATATCTCAGCGGCGTCGACGTGGACGGATCGCGGGATTGCGGAAGAGACAGTGGCTGCGGGTTTACGGGCGGAACGAGGTCAAATCGAAAACTGGATGCGGCGCGGCGAACGGCGGCCAAACCTGGCGCTGCATTATGATGCAGGCCGCCCGATTGGGCGGAGCTTGCAGCGGGACTCAAGCCAAGCGTTGACGTGCACGATCGCAGTGATCGTTCTGCGCGCCGACGGCCTCGAAGGCTACTACGTGCTGACCACTTACCCGGAGGCTCGCGAATGATGCACGAAGAGAAACATAAGCAAGAGCGATTCGAACCGGAGAATTTCTTGGCGCTGCAGGATTTTCTGGGCGGCTATTTGCACGAGGATTTTGCGGAGGAATATGGCTCGGCTCCCGAGGCGCTGCAGGCATTTCTATCGGACGCAAGCGGCGATGAGATCCAAAACGTGAAGGAAGAGTGGCAGCGGTTCCGCGCGGCGTTGAAAGATCGCCCGTTCGCGGAAAGTCTGGCGGCGCTGCGGCGGCTGGGAGCGGCGTGGCAGCCAGCAAATCCGGCGGAACTTGCGGCGCTGGATGAAATTCTGTCTCGCGCGCAGGCGTGATATTCTTATAAGGTTATAAGCCCGTAGCTCAGTTGGTTAGAGCGCTACCTTGACACGGTAGTTCGACGGTTTTCCATAAGTCCCAATTCCTCAGTCATCTAGAAGCCTTTTCAATAACCTGAGCATACTCTCTTCTGCTCTCACTTATGCTCGAGTTCGCTGGTTTTTGGTGCTTACCGGACTCTAAACGGACCCCAGGATCTATAACCCTAAACGGCCTAGATGGGTGTGAGAGGTACCGTGATACCGCTGGCGTTAACCATTATTAAGACCGGTCAATCAGAGGAAGATTCGCTGTCGAACATACAGCCGTAATGCAGCATTCTGACAGATACGTTTGAGAGGCGAATTTTCCATTGTCCGAGCTTGTGGCTTTCGGAAACAGGCTAGCCGGTTTATGCCGATAAATGAGGGCTTCACGGGCAAACTTTTGGGAGGCCTTCGCATATCCAACAATTCACCAGTACCACTGACACCGGGACGCTCTATTCCTTGACCGTTCATCGAATTCGTGGAGTACTAGTGTCCTGTCCCGAAAATAATTGAGCTAACTCGCCTCTGCTAATCATCTCTCGGAATTCCACTTATTGCGTTCCGCGCAG
>CAAGKR010287773.1_pt1 | contig 20939 bp, 20 predicted proteins | sample 2556971 | NCBI WGS metagenome assembly CAAGKR01 (sample SAMEA5207829, study PRJEB30636) | soil metagenome | biome: forest; feature: boreal; material: soil | place: USA | collected 2011-09 | depth 1 m | reverse complement strand
CGGAGATACCTCCTACCAAAACCCCTTTGCCATTATTTGCATTGCTTAAATATTGTCCGGCAATAAGCATTACTGCACTGCCGGCAATTTCGCTCATGCTGCGTACAATGGGATTGTGCCCGCTATCGTCTTTTAAATTCTCAAAACTTAGTGCAGTAATTTTTTTCTCCATCATCTTCTCCAAAATTTCCTGCTTCATCGCTGCAAGGTGTATAGGAGAAATAATGAATTGGTTGGGTTTTAAAAGCGGAACTTCATCTTCACCTACCGGCGCACTTTTTACCAAAATATCACATTCAAAAACTTCTTTTTTAGTATGAACAATTTTTGCTCCTGCCTCGCTGTAATCATGATCAGAATAGCTGGCGCCTTCGCCGGCATGGGTTTCCATAACCACACGATGCCCGTTATTGGTTAACACTGATACCGCATCAGGAGACAGCGCAACACGGTTTTCCTGGAAAGAAGTTTCTTTGGGAATACCAATGAATAATTCAGCGCCTTGGGGCTTTATGTCAAGTGTTTCTTCCATCGTTTCATAAGTAAATGATGGAGATACGAAAGGTTTTGATGCAGACATGGTAAATGATTACTTATGAAAATTAAGAATTATAAATGAATTTAATCACGGAAGTTTTACAGTAAGCTTCCTTGTGCTTTTATCAATTGGCTCAATAAACAAATTCACGGTATCAGCAGGCAAAATAGAGATCTTTTCGGGCCATTCAATAAAACATATATCGTCGCTGTAAATGCATTCTTCCACACCTGCGTTAATAGCCTCTTCATTATCTTTTACACGATAAAGATCGATATGAAAAATGGTTTTATTCTTTTCAGTTGTATACTGGTTAATGATAGAAAAAGTAGGGCTGGAAACATTTTCTTTTACACCAAGTTGTTTGCATACAGCCTGGATAAAAGTGGTTTTGCCGGCGCCCAGGTTTCCATGAAAAGCAATAACAGTGTGCTCATGTAAAAATTGAATTAATTCTTTCGCTGCACTTTCAATCTCACTCAAACTATAAATTGACTCCATGTTGCAAAGATAAATTCCACTATTAGCAAATGAATATTTTTTTGTGATACTAACTTCACATAAAAGAATATATCATTCATGATAATCCTATAAATCCCATAAATCGTGGTTCAGACAGAAAAAATTGAATGGAAAGTTGAAGGAATGACCTGTTCCAACTGTGCATTAACCATATCAAAATATCTGAAAAAAGAAGGACTGAAAGATGTTTCAGTAAATCTTATTGATGGTGATGTTAGTTTTGAACCGGGTGAGAATGGCAAGCAGGAAAAAATAAAGAAAGGGATTGAAGGGTTAGGATATAAAGTAATTGACGGGCAACCGACAACTGCCAATAGGCAACAGTTTTTAAAGACTCCTCTGCAAAAATTTTGGTTTTGCCTCCCCTTTACTTTGGTATTAATGTTACACATGCTACCAAGGCATCCCGATTTCTTAATGAACCCATGGATACAGTTTGGTTTATGTCTTCCTGTATTTATTGTTGGTATGGAATATTTTGGAACAAGCGCTGTAAAAAGTATTCGCAACGGAATGCCTAACATGAATGTACTTATTGCCCTGGGAGCTACTGCTGCGTTTATTTACAGTCTTATCGCAACACTGATGAATTTGGGAGAACAATATTTGTATTATGAATCTGCGGCAACAATTATTACACTTGTTTTTTTAGGTTACTGGATGGAAGATGCTTCCATTGCTTCTACACAAAAAGCATTAAAGTCATTATCTGCAGAGCAGAAAGTAATGGCTAATATAATAGCTTTTGATGATGAACACAAAGAACAAATTTTTTCTGTGGAAAATTCACAACTAAGAGTTGGCGATCTTGTCTTAATAAAAACCGGGGAGCATGTGCCAACTGACTGCAAAATTTTATGGGGAGAATGCAGTGTGAATGAATCCATTTTAACCGGTGAAAGTCTGCCATTGGAAAAGCATGCAAAAGATAGTTTGATCGGCGGAAGTATTGTAGAGAATGGCACAGTTAAAGCGCAGGTTACTGCCGTTGGAAAAGAAACTATTCTTTCAAAGATTGTAAATCTTGCTAAACAGGCACAGTCAGAAAAGCCGCCTATTCAGCAACTGGCTGATAAAATAAGCGGCATTTTTGTACCTGCAGTTTTAATTATTGCAGCGCTAACGCTGGTTGCTAATTATTTTTTATTCCATCTTCCCTTTGACAGATCACTGATGAGAAGCATTGCAGTACTGGTAATTGCCTGTCCCTGTGCAATGGGGCTTGCTACTCCAGCTGCCATTGCTGTTGGGTTAGGAAGAGCAGCCAAGAATGGTATACTTTTTAAAGATGCAAAGAGTCTTGAATTATTTAAAAATATTCAGCAGATAGTTTTTGATAAAACAGGAACATTGACCACAGGTCAATTTATGATTTCTGATTTTCGATTTGAGATTGTTAATGAAGAATACTTTAAAAGAATATCTTATTCTTTAGAAAAATTTTCAAACCATCCAATTGCAAAAACAATAACAAAGCAATGGAAAACCTGCCTGTCCGGCAGGCAGGCAAAAGATGAAATAAAATGGAAAAAGATTGAGGAGATAAAAGGAATTGGTATCAAAGCAATTGATAATGATGATAATAATTATGCAATAGGTTCGTATAAAATAGCAGAAAATATTTCCAGTGAAAAAGATCACAACATCTATCTCATAAAAAATAATGAATTGCTGGGCTGGATAGATGTAAAAGATGAAATAAGACCCGAAGCAAAAAATGTTATAAATTATTTTATATCAAAAGGAATTAAAACTTATTTACTAAGCGGCGATAGTAATGCCAAGTGCAGGCAAATTGCCAATGAATTAGGTATTGACGAATTTTATGCAGAGCAAACGCCGGAGCAAAAACTTGAACTAATAAGTAAGTTAAATTCAGTAGCGCCTACGGCAATGATTGGTGATGGAATTAATGATGCAGCAGCGCTTGCAAAAGCTACGATAGGAATTTCTTTAAGCGATGCAACAGAAATTGCCCGGCAAAATTCACAGGTAGTTTTAATGAACAGCGGATTACAAAATTTACCATTGGCATTGGGACTTGGACGACATACTTTTATTACAATAAAACAAAACCTGTTCTGGGCATTTTTTTATAACATTATTGCCATTCCAATTGCCGCTATTGGTTTGCTTACTCCCGGCATAGCTGCACTGGCTATGGGTTTCAGCGATGTAATTCTTGCTGCCAATTCTGTTAGATTAAGATGGAAGAAGGTTATGTAATGTACGATGTATGATGTACAATGTTGATTATATTTGATTATTTAAAAACTACTAAGAATTTATTCATTTATTATAAACTAACTACCCCTCTCCTTCGGAGAGGGGCAAAGCATAAACAAACAATAATAATAAAACTTTCTATGGGGTGAGGTCTGTGAGACTTATCTTTTCCAGATCTTTTCTTGCCGGCGCTGTTAGTACTTTTCCATCCATTGAAAATCTTGATCCATGACAAGGACAATCCCAGGTTTGCTCTGCAGTATTCCATCCCACAATACAATTTATATGTGTGCAGGCAGGGTTAACAGCATGTAATCCTCCATTTTCATCTTTATACAAAGCAATTGTATCGCCTTCATATTTTACAACTTTTGCTTCACCGGGTGCCAGCTCAACCAACTCATGAATTTTTACATTAGTAAATCTGTCCGCGATAAATTTCGCAACCACATCAGCAGCTTCCCTTACAAAATTTTCAAAACCTGCAACAGGTTTTATCCGGTTGGGATCAAATAATTTTTCATACCGGCTTTTACCGTTTGCGATCAGATCAGTAAGCAGCAATGCTGTAACATGGCTGTAAGTCATTCCATTTCCACCAAAGCCTGTTGCAACAAAAATATTATCCGGGGTGCCGGGTAAATGGCCAATATAAGGCAAGCCATCTGTTGATTGAAAATATTGTGATGACCATTTGAAGGATACTTCTTCTACCTTAAAATATTTCATTAGGTAAGCTTCCAGTTTTCTAAAACATTCATTAGTGTTTCCCTCATGAGCAGTTTTATGATCCTCTCCTCCTGCTATTAAATATTTTTTTCCGTCCACTTCCTGGGTACGGTAATAATGATAAGGGTCATACATATCATACGCCAATGCATCAGGATAATTATCATCTTTTAATTTAACTGCCATAACATAACTGCGATACGGCGCACATCTGAAGTGCAAAAGATTTACACCCGGTGGAATATGTGTTGCATAAATTAATTGGCGTGCCTGTATTTTTCCACGATGGCTTTCCATTTCAAGATGATCACCTTTTTCATGTACGCCTGTTATTCTGCAACCCTGTAGTAATACTCCGTCTGCATCTTCAAACGCTTTTGCCAATGCATAAAAATATTTTGCAGGATGAAATTGAGCCTGTCTTTCATAAACAATTGCTTTTATAAAATCAATCGGTAAGGGAATTTTATCTTCATAGTGAATTTCACAACCTGCTTTTTGAGAGGCATGATAAATTTCATCAAGTTCTTTAGTTTGGTTTTTATCCTGTGAATAAAGATATCCCGGTTGTTCACTGTGTTCGCATTCAATATTATATTCTTTGATATTTTTTTTCACAAGATCTAATGCCTCTCTTGCAACAGTTGCCACTAATTGAGCATTATCTTCCCCAAAATCTTTTTCTATCTGCGCATAAGAATTATCCATGAAAGTATTTAAGTGAGCAGTTGTACCACCGGAAGTTCCAAAGCCAATTGTATGTGCTTCGGCAAGAATGCATTTCTTACCTGCCTTTTGCAGTTGCAGCGCTGTGGTAATTCCTGTAATACCACCACCTACAATTATTACATCAAAAACCTCATCTGTCAACGTATGGGTTTGAGGAATGTATTCCGGCATATTATGTTGCCATATGCTTGTTAATGCACCATCTCTTTGCATAAAGTATTTTTAAATAGATGCCATAAAAACTATGCCTTAAATTTATTTACTACAATGATTTTTTAAAATAGTTATTTGTTGATTATTCTGTATTATTAAATGGTGAAGACAATTGATATACTAAAAAAATACTGGGGCTATGATATATTTCGTCCATTGCAGGAAGATATTATTTCTTCTGTATTAGATGGAAAAGATACATTAGCCTTGCTGCCTACAGGTGGCGGAAAATCAATTTGCTTCCAGGTTCCGGCTTTGGTTAAAGAGGGACTCTGTCTTGTTATCAGCCCATTAATTGCTTTGATGAAAGACCAGGTGGAAAGTCTCAAGAAAAAAAATATTCCTGCACTTTCAATTTACTCAGGTATGAGTTTTTTTGAAGTAAAAAGAACTTTAGAAAATGCTGTTCATGGCAATTTTAAATTCTTATATGTTTCTCCGGAAAGATTAGAAACCAATTTATTTCTTGAATACCTGCCGGGTATGCACATTAATTTAATTGCAGTTGATGAAGCACATTGCGTATCGCAATGGGGTTACGATTTTCGACCTCCTTATTTACGGATTGCTGTTTTAAGAGAACATTTACCTGATACGCTAATTCTTGCGCTTACAGCATCTGCAACTAAAGAAGTGCAGGATGATATTTGTGATAAGCTTGCTTTCAAAAATGATCACAAACGATTTCAAAAGTCTTTCGAGAGACCTAATCTTTCTTACAGTGTTTTCAGTCCTTCTTCTAAACAAAATAAATTAATAGAGATATTTAAAAATGTGCAGGGCAGCGGTATTGTGTATTGCAAAAGCAGGAAGCGGACAAAAGAAATTGCAGAGTTGCTGAAGATGAATAACATCAATTCAGATTATTATCATGCAGGATTAACGAATACCGAACGAACAACAAAACAGGAAAGCTGGATAAAAAATGAAACAAGAATAATAGCCTGCACCAATGCGTTTGGAATGGGCATTGATAAAAGCAATGTGAGAACTGTTGTGCATTATGATGTGCCGGATGCACTGGAAAGCTATTACCAGGAAGCAGGACGGGCAGGTAGAGATGAAAAAAAAGCCTATGCCGTTTTGCTTTTTCATCAGAATGAATTAGACGATTTGGAGAAACAATCCGCTATCAGGTATCCACCGTTTGAAGAAGTAAAAAATGTTTACAAAGCGCTGGTAAATTACCTGCAATTACCGTCGGGGAGCGGCGAAGGAATTTATTTTGATTTTGATATAAATGATTTTGTAAAAAAATTTAATCTGAATATTTATACCGTTAACTATTCATTGAAAGTTTTAGAACAGGAAGAATTTATTTCTTACAATGAACAGATATTTTTACCCTCAACGGTTATGTTTACCTGCGATAAAAATCATTTGCAGGAGTTTGAAAAAACTTATCCCGATTTAGAGCCTGTAATTAAAGGTCTGCTTCGCAGTTATGAAGGAATTTTTGACTATCCTTCTTCCATCTATGAAAATCAATTAGCCGGTTTTATAAAGAAAGATGTTGCCGGTTTAAAATCTGATCTTAAAAAATTGCAGCAGTTTGGCGTTATTGAATATCATCCGCAAAAAGATAAACCTCAAATACAATTTTTGCGCAACAGGATAAACGTAGAAGATTTTACTATCAATCAAAATAATTTATCTAAAAGAAAAATTGCATTTGAAAAAAGATTGCAGGCAATGATTGGTTATGTAAAAACAAAAGCGTGCAGAAGCAAAACGATAGGAAATTATTTTAATGACCTCGCCATAAAACCCTGTGGCATTTGTGATAATTGCATCAACGAAAAAAGTATTGTTGTATCCAAAACCGAGTTTGAAAATATAACTATGATCATTGAGAAGCTAACTGAGAAGGTTCCTGTTCACTCAAATTTATTATTGAAGAATTTAAACACTTTTAAAAAAGAGAAAGTATGGAAAGTGCTTAATTATCTGCAGGCAGAAAATAAGATCAGCATTACCGGGGACGGATTGGTTGGTAAATGGAAAGGTCTGTAAAATAAAAAAGGGACCCAGATAGAAATCTAGTCCCGCTTTAAAATCCAATATCCTATGAAAAACCGAGACAAAGATAATGAGAAAATGCTCTTAAGCAAGAGAATTTAAAAGTTTTTTTAAATTTTTTTGTTTGAGGATCAATAAGATAAGAAGCTATTTCATTTAAAACACGTTCAAAACCAACTGGTTCCTTTTTTTCTTGTGGTTCTTCCACCTACTCCCAGTGAGCCTAATAAAGAGCGTACAATTGTATTACCAGCAGTACGCATAATGCTTTTTGTAACAGCAATGTAACCAGCGCTTCTCCAATTCCCAATTGTGTAATAATATCTTCAGTTTTATAAAAAGATGCTTCAGGATAATTTTCTGCAGTTTGTTTTATCTCTTTTCTATCTTTATTGATTCCCCTTTAAAGATGTAACCATCTTTTATTTGCTTAAGAAATGCATCTTTATTTGCCATAATATTTTTTTTAAAAAGTTATTAAGTTGATAATTGATATACGTAAAAAAATTGGGCACAAATATGGCTGTAAGAGATTTTTGATTGTTTTGCCAAAAACGAAATATCTTTAATTTATAATAAATACTTTTTTATGGAGAATAAAAAACCTAAAGTGCTTCTTTGCGAAGATGACACAAACCTTGGAATGGTTTTAAAAAATTATCTCGAGCTGAATGATTATGATGTTATATTGGAAAGAGATGGAAGGCTGGGGCTTGCCGCTTTCCAGCGTGAAAAATTTGACATTTGTTTGCTTGATGTAATGATGCCAAACATGGATGGATTTACAGTTGCGGAAGAAATTCGTGATGTAGATCCGGATATGCCTTTATTCTTTATATCTGCAAAAACAATGAAGGAAGATATTATACAGGGATATAAGCTTGGCGCTGATGATTACATTACCAAACCTTTTGACAGCGACGTATTGCTGCATAAAATAAAAGCTATTTTAAAACGGAATGAAGAGCTGCACAGGGAAGAAGCCAATGCAGAATATGATCTGGGAAAATTTCATTTCAACCCAAGATTACGTCAGTTAACTGCAGATAAGCAGACCCATACATTATCTCCCAAAGAAAATGAATTATTAAAGATGCTTTGTGAGTATAAGAACGATCTCTTGCAAAGAGATGCGGCGCTTAAAAAAATATGGGGAAGCGATACTTATTTTAATGGACGTAGCATGGATGTTTATATTGCTAAGCTTCGCAAATATTTAAAAGATGACCCGAGCATTGAGATCGTAAATATTCATGGAAATGGTTTCAGGCTGGTTGTGCAGGAGTAGTCTGAACTGGGATTTATGGGATTAGAGGATTAATGGGAAAATTGATTATTATTTACTCATCTTCTGTACATCGAACATCAAACATCGTACTTCGTACATTATTAAATACTCGAAAACAATAACGGAGTTTCTGCATTTCCATAAGGTTTTTTACCTAAATGCTCATACGCTTTTGGTGTAACTTCTCTACCTCGTGGCGTACGCATTAAAAATCCTTCCTGTATTAAAAATGGTTCATACACTTCTTCCAGTGTTCCTGTTTCTTCTCCTACAGCAGTTGCAATAGTGGTTATACCAACAGGTCCGCCTTTAAATTTTTCGATTATAACTAAAAGTATTTTGTTGTCCATTTCGTCCAGCCCATACTCATCTACATTCAAAGCTTTTAGCGCATGATGGGTAATGGCAAGATCAATAACGCCATTGCCAAGCACCTGCGCAAAATCTCTTACCCTTCTTAAAAGTCCATTAGCAATACGTGGTGTACCACGGCTTCTTCCTGAAATTTCTGTGGCAGCATCAGAAGTTATTTTTGTGCCGAGTATTGCTGCAGAACGTAAAATTATTTTTTGCAGCGTAACAGCATCATAATATTCTAATCTTGATTTAATACCAAAACGTGAAAGCAAAGGCGCAGTAAGTAAACCGCTTCTTGTAGTAGCGCCAATTAATGTAAATGGGTTTAGATTTATCTGTACACTTCTTGCATTGGGTCCTGTATCAATCATAATATCAATGCGATAATCTTCCATCGCCGCATACAAATATTCTTCCACCACATTACTCAGGCGATGGATCTCATCAATAAATAATACATCATTCGCTTCAAGATTTGTAAGAAGACCCGCCAGGTCACCGGGCTTTTCAATAACAGGTCCGCTCGTTTCTTTAATATTTACGCCTAATTCATTAGCAACTATCCTGCTTAAGGTTGTTTTACCTAACCCCGGCGGTCCATGAAAAAGAATGTGATCCAGTGCTTCATTGCGTAGCTTAGCTGCTTTTATAAAAATTTTTAAATTTTCAATTATCTGATTTTGTCCTGAGAATTCTTCAATAACAGCCGGGCGAATATTATTCTCAAATTCTTTATCCGCAGCAGTTAATAATTCCTTAGCTGTATTTAAATTTTGATTGGGCATTTATTTATCTTTATCATCTTTGTAAAACTAAACATTAAAACTAAAATTGATTAAAATGAAAATCGGAATTCTTGGTACCGGTATGGTTGGTAATACTTTGGCAACTGCATTTATTGCAAAGGGACATGAAGTAAAAATGGGAAGCCGCGATGCAACAAATGAAAAAGCAGCGGAGTGGACAAAAGCAAATGGTAAAAATGCTTCGCAGGGAACATTTGCTGATGCTGCTCAATTTGGTGATATTCTTTTTAATTGTACAAAAGGTGAGCATTCACTGGAAGCGCTTAACGCAGCAGGTGAACAAAATCTTGCAGAAAAAATTTTAGTGGATGTCGCTAACCCCCTGGATTTTTCTAAAGGTATGCCGCCAACTCTATCTTTGGTTAATGATACCTCTCTTGGCGAAACAATACAAAATACTTTTCCTCTAACCAAAGTAGTTAAAACATTAAATACCTTAAACTGTTCCCTTATGGTTGATGCAAACAAGCTTGCCAATGGTGATCATAATTTATTTATTTGCGGAAATGATGAAGATGCAAAGCAAAAAGTAAAAGAATTACTTCATGATAACTTTAATTGGAAAACCGAAAACATTATTGATCTTGGAGATATAACCAATTCACGGGGCACCGAGCAACTATTACCAATATGGATAAGATTATGGGGAGCATTAGGTACTGGTGATTTTAATTTTAAGATAGTACGATAAATAACGTACGCTAATAATTTACTTTAATCAAATAATTCTTCGCCTTTCAGCAGCACATTTCACCATTAATCAAATGCCGCTGTTAATTAGCCTAATAACAAAGTAATTTTGAAGTCTTGAAACTAAATCTAAGATATTGGGCATGCCAGGTAGCCGGCTGGGGCGGATGGACGATGATAAACCTGTTTTTTGTTTATTTGTTTGCCCATGATATGTATTTAAAGCCACCTGAAAAAAGCAGGGTATTTCTGACAGACCTTTTTATAGAACTTATCTGGGCTATTTTAGCCACTCACTTATTGCGTTTTGTTTTAAAAAAAATGCAATGGATGCGTTTGCCCACAAAAAAAGTAATAATGCTTTTTATTTCAGGTGTCACCCTCACAGGTCTAACTGTGTATTATGGGTCAAAAGCCACAGCTCTGCTAACAAAAACATCTTTAATTGAATACGAAAAAAAGGAAGACCTTAATAAAGCCATTAATAAAGAAAACCAATTAAATGTAGCCGGCACTAATTATTATCTTTCCAATGCAAATAAATTGCAGCTTCAGGATACTTCTAAGTCCGCATTAAATTATGCAACTGCATTTATCAGTATTAAAAAATCTACAGGTTGGTACAGAAACCAAAATGGAGATTGGCAATACGAAGATCAGCGCAAGGGAAGATTTTGGTGGGAGATCATTTTTACATTTATATTAGTTGCATTATGGCTATTGTTATATATGGTTTGGCACTTTGTAGAAAAAAATCGTAATGACCAGGTAGATAGGTTAACGCTTGAAAAAACAGTAAAGGCACTTGAAGTAAAAACCATAAAGTCTCACATTAATCCGCATTTTATTTTCAACTCGTTAAATAGTATAAGGGCTTTGGTTGATGAAAACCCACAGCGGGCACGAAAGGCTATCACCGAACTTTCCAATATTTTACGAAGCAGTATGCATGTAGAAAAAATGGAAACCGTACCATTACATAAAGAGCTTGACATAGTAAAAGATTATCTTGCTTTGGAACAAATGCGTTTTGAAGAAAGATTAAAAGTAGAATTGAAGATTGATGAAGATACTCTGGAACAGCCCGTACCGCCAATGATGTTGCAGACGCTGGTAGAAAATGCCATTAAACATGGAATAAGTAAAAGCATCAATGGCGGATTTATAAAAATTTGTTCTGATTTTAAAGGTAATAATCATGAATTAGTAGTACAAAACTCCGGACAACTAAATGATGTTATAAATGATGACGGATTTGGAATAAAGAGCACCCAGGATCGCCTTCGTTTTCTTTATCATGGTAAAGCACGGTTTGAAATTAAGAATGTTGACAGTAATATGGTAGAGTGTAAAATAATTATACCGGTAAATTATTAAATTAGTCATTGGTCAATGGGTCATTGAGTCAGTATGATTTTTATTGCTTATTGACTAAATGATAAATAACCTGATTACTTTTTAAACATTGTGAATAAAAATCATTGTATGAAAGCTATCATTATTGATGATGAACGTTTAGCAAGAAATGAGTTAAAAAAACTTTTACAGGAATTTCCTGAAGTGGAAGTAATTGGGGAAGCCGCTAATGCCAATGAAGGCATTGATAAGATTGAAAGCCTGAGTCCTGATCTTATTTTTTTGGACATACAAATGCCGGGGAAAACAGGATTTGATATGCTGACGGAACTGGAAAGAGCGCCGCATGTAATTTTTGTAACTGCGTATGACGAGTATGCTTTAAAAGCTTTTGAAGTAAATGCATTGGATTACCTGATGAAGCCTGTAGAACCCAAACGGCTTGCTGATGCATTAATGAAGGTGAAGCAAAAAGATGAAGAGGAAAGATTATCGTACTCAAATATGAATCGCGGTTTATTGGGAGAGAATGACCAAGTATTTGTAAAGGACGGTGAACGCTGTTGGTTTGTAAAACTTTCTGATGTTCGCCTTTTTGAAAGTGTGGGTAATTATGCAAAAGTGTTTTTTGCCGGACACAAACCCCTTATTTTAAAATCTCTTAACTCTTTAGAAGAAAGATTAGATGATAAAGTTTTCTTCAGAGCTAACCGGAAACATATTGTAAACCTAAGGATGATAGAAAAAATAGAACCTTACTTTAATGGAGGATTATTATTGGAAATAATGGGAGGAGAAAAGGTAGAAGTTAGCCGCAGGCAGGCTGTTAAATTTAAAGAAATGATGAGCTTGTAAAAAAAGTTATCGGTTGATAAGTTGATAAGTAAAAAGCATGAAAAGAATTTATATCCTGATTTTCTGTAGTGCTTTTGTAAATTTTGCAACTGCACAATCAATTGATAAAATTATTAATGCAACTGAAGTTGAAAGAATCGAAAAAGTACTTTCATCTGATAGTATGCAGGGACGAAGAACTTTTACACCTGCAATTGATAAAGCTGCTGATTTTATTGCATCAGAATTTAAAAAGAATGGGCTGAAATTTTTCAATAGCGCTTTCTCTTTTCTGCAATCTTCCAATGTAATTAAACCAAAAATCATTTCTGTAAAAGGTGAAATTGACGGACGCGAAGCTGATGCTCGGAACATTATGGTAATTAGTACAAAAGAGAACATTAGCCTAAACAATAATTCAAACTATGAGCTGGCAACAATATCAGCCAACAAAGATTTAAGAAATGAAGTTTCAAAATATACTGAGTCTGATAAGAATTATTTGGTTATTGTTGATACCTTTTATACAACCAGATTTGCCAGGTTTAAAAAATCAAATCCTGTCATTTTCGAAAAAAATAGCAGTGTAGTTTTTCTGTTATCCTCATCCATTCCTTCAACGTACAACCTTGAAATAATTCAGGAGGTGCAACGTCTTCCGATGGCAAATGTTGTTGGTATTCTTCCCGGAAAAAGTAAAAAAGATGAGTATGTTATTTTCTCAGGGCATTATGATCATTTAGGTATTGGCAAGCCTGATGCAAAAGGTGATTCAATTTATAATGGCGCAAACGATGATGCAGCAGGAACTACAGCCGTTATCATGCTTTCAGAATATTTTACCCAGTTAAAAAATAATGAACGCACCTTGATTTTTGTTGCCTTCACTGCCGAGGAAGTTGGCGGTTATGGCTCCCGGTATTTCTCAAAACAATTAGACCCTGATAAAGTTGTTGCTATGTTCAATATTGAAATGATTGGCACAGAGAGTAAATGGGGAATAAATTCAGCGTATATAACCGGTTACGAAAGATCTGACTTTGGAAAAATTTTACAGGCAAATCTTATTAATTCTAAATTTCATTTTGAGCCTGATCCTTATCCAACACAAAATTTATTTTACAGGAGCGACAATGCAACGCTTGCTGCATTAGGTGTTCCGGCGCATACCATTTCAACTTCTAAAATGGATAATGAACCTAACTATCACAAACAAAGTGATGAAATAGAAACGCTTGATATGAACAATATGGCAGAAATTATAAAGGCAATCGCCATTAGCTCAAAAACAATTGTGAGCGGAAAAGATACACCATCAAGAGTAGCAGTCATTAGTCATTAGTCATTATGTAAAATACCTATTGACATTGACTATTGACCATTTGACCATCTGACTAAACCCTCACCAGCACTGAATGAACAGCAGCAGCTATTTCAAAAATAAGACTCTCATCTTTTTCAATAGCGTTACCAACAACAATTACATCAGCGCCTGCTTTACAATTCAGGTAAGCTTTTTCAGGATCTGTAATACCACCACCAATAATTAAAGGAACAGAAATGGATTGCGAAACTTTTTCAATCATGCTTTCTGTGATAGGTCTTTTAGCGCCACTGCCGGAATCCATATAAATTATTTTCATGCCCAGCATTTCACCTGCCATTGCGGTACACATGGCAATATCATCTTTATCTGAGGGCAAAGGCGCTGCACCGGAAATATAAGAAACCGTTGTAGGCGCTCCTCCATCAATTACTATGTAGCCGGTACTCATTATTTCCAGCCCGCTGTTCTTTACAACCGGCGCACTGATAACATGCTGCCCGATCAACAACTCCGGGTTACGTCCGCTTATCAATGACAGGTATAATAATGCATCGGCATATTTTGAAACCTGCGAAGGACTTCCGGGGAAAAGTACAACAGGAATATTGCATGATCTCTTTATGTACTGTATACACTCATCTAAATAATTAGAAATAACCAAACTACCTCCAACCAAAAAATAATCAACTTTTGCACCTATAGCAAGATCGATCAGCCGCTGCATTTTTTCATTATTCACTTTATCAGGATCTATTAAAACAGCAAACGATTTTTTGCCGTGCCGCTTTTTCTCCGTCAATGAATTATATATCCTGTTGAGCATTGGTTCCCGATTAGTATATGCAAAAATGTAAAATTTTTCTGTCATATTAAAATTAACGTAAATAATATTGCTAAGGTTCACATTCACTAAATACTTAATTAACTTTAGAAGATGATAAATGTTTTAAAAGAAATAAAGTTTAAAACAGCAAGAAGCGGCGGCAGTGGCGGACAAAATGTAAACAAGGTGGAAACAATGGTAGAAGGTTATTTTAACGTGCAGGCTTCACGATTACTTTCTTTAGAACAAAAAGATCGGATAAGAATAAAACTTGCTAATAAAATAACTGATGAGGGATTTTTACTGGTAAAAAGTCAAACCGAGCGATCACAGCTTGGCAATAAAGAAGAAGTAATAAGAAAAATAAATATCTTGATAAACCAGGCTTTAATTCAGCCTAAAAAAAGAAAGCCTACCAAACCATCCAAAGCAGCTAAAGAAAAGAGAATAGAGTCTAAAAAAAAGAAAGGAGAAATAAAATTATCAAGAAAAAAGATAAATTTTTAATAGATAATGTATAACATACAACCTATCACTTTTAACTTATTTCTGTCTCGCCCTTATTGTTTCAAAAAGTTGCCGTTGTTTTTCAATTTCAGCCTGCTGATCTTTTTGCGCCTTTAAGTTATCTTCTATTTGCTGCTCTATTTTCTTTTTCTTTTTTTGAAGATCATCTGCATCATTCTCCAATGATTTATATTTTTTTTCAGCTTTTGTTACAATATCCTGCTGTGCGTTAATTTGTTGCTGAAGGTCATATGCCTCAATTGAAATTCTTAAATTATCAAGATAATTTTTTGCATTATTAATTGTTTTGCTGTCAGAAGTATCGCTGATAAAATTCTCGCTACCCGTAGAAATCAGCATACTAACAACAGCATTATCTTTTTCTTTCCGACTTTTCCTGTCTACCTTAAAATACAGATCATACGGCTGGTTACCCAACTCAGGTATTACCACGCCTTTATAAACTGTATATCCTTTTGTTTCTTTACCCTTGTAACCCATTTTTGTCATCTTATCATCAATAGCATTGCTGACTATTTTATCAGAAAAAGAATATTCATTTTGAATAGCGGGCTTTTGTGCATCTTTAAAATCAATAAAAACATAGCGTGCCTGCGAAGAAACTGTGATATTAAAGAAGAGAATGGCTATAAGTGTATAAATTAATTTTTTCATGATTAAATATTTTTATTAAAGATACACTAAACTTAGAAAGCGTGCAGGCATTAACAGAGTAGCTAATTAAAAATTATACAACTAAATTTGATTTTTAAAAAGGAAAATTGAGCAGTATTAAAAAGTTAGCAGAGCAAACAGTTTGGTATGGCGCCAGTTCTATCGCTGCAAGATTTTTAAATTATCTCCTCACCCCCTATCTCACAGGTGTATTAGCTGTTTCAGGCTATGGTGAGATGAGTCTTGTATATGCCGCTATACCTTTTTTAAATGTGATCTTTACTTATGGTATTGAAACTGCATACTTTAGATTTTCACATAAAGAAGGTTTTAAAAAAGATATTTACAGTACTTCTTCCATATCTATTTTCATCAGCACCATTTTTTTAACTACGCTTTTATTATTATCACATACTTCTGTTGCACATTGGCTAAGGCTTGATGATCATCCGGAATTTATAACCTACAGTGCATTGATAATTGCCTTAGACACTTTGTCTACATTGCCTTTTGCAAGATTAAGACAGGAAGGTCGTCCACGAAAATTTGCATTGATCCGCATAACGAGTATTCTTATAACCATTGGCTTAACGTATTTTTTTATTTCTGTTTGCCCAAAGATCGTTGCCAATGATCCTACCGGTTTAGTGGCAAAATATTATATAAAAAATTATGGAGTTGGCTATGTTATTCTGGCTAATCTTATTGGTTCATTTATCACTTTAATCTTATTATCAAGAGAACTGTTTGCATTCAAATGGAAGTTTAACGCAACTGTATGGAAACAAATCATGATCTATTCTTTGCCATTAATAATTGCTGGGTTTGGTGGTATGATAAATGAAACTTTTGACAGAATAATGCTGGGCTGGTGGGCTCCAGTGCATTCAGTGGAAGCTGCAAAAAATGAAGTGGCAATTTACAGCGGCTGTTATAAACTTTCTATTTTGATAAGCCTTTTTATCCAGGCTTTTCGTATGGGTGCAGAGCCATTCTTCTTTAAACAATCAGAAGGAGAAAATCCCCAGAGAACCTATGCACGGGTAATGAAATTTTTTGTGATCGCCATCACTGTTATGTTTTTGATTGTAGCGCTTTATTTAGATATCTGGAAATATTTTCTCAGCAAAAAAACTTACTGGACAGGCTTGAAAGTAGTGCCTATACTGCTTTTGGCAAATATGTTCCTTGGTATTTATTACAATCTTTCCATCTGGTACAAGCTTACACATAAAACAATTTCAGGGGCATACATTACTATAATCGGAGCTGTTATTACATTAGTTATTAATTATGTTTTCATTCCTTATTACAGTTACATGGCATGCGCCTGGGCTACATTTTTTTGTTATGGAAGCATGATGGTTATTTCGTTTATATGGGGGCAAAAAGCATATCGAATTCCGTACGCATGGAAAAAATTATGCGCCTACATAATAATTGTAATACTCTTATTTTTTGTACATTGTACAGTTATTCATTTTTTCAATAACAGGTTAGTAAATATTTCAGCGGCAAGCTTTTTATTGCTTATTTACCTATTGTTTATTATGAACATCGAAAGAAAAGAATTTCAAAAATTACCTGTGATTGGCAGATTGTTTAAATAAAAACTTTGAAAAAATTTCTGCAAAAAATATTAAACCCATGGCTAACAAAGCTTGCGTCTAATGCCTCTGCACCAAATAGAAAAAACGTGTTCAGATCTTTAACGAGGCTATTGAATAATCTTAAAGAAAAACCTGGGAAAAAAGGTGTTGTAATCAACATAGATATTGCAAAAGATAAATTCATCATCTTCAGCGATCATCATAAAGGCAATAAGGATCATGGAGATGATTTTGCCAGTAATGAACCGAATTATTTAGCCGCTCTCGATTATTATTTGCTTAATAAATTCACTTACATAAATCTTGGCGATGCGGAAGAATTGTGGAAGTATAAGCCTAAGGAAGTTATATCAAAAAACATTACAGCTTTAAAGTCCGAAGCAAAATTTCAACAGGAAAATAAATATTATAAAACATTCGGCAATCACGATCTGACCTGGAAAAATAAACTGGATGTAGATATATGGTTTAAAGATATTTTTACATTGCCTTTGCCTGTATGGGAAGGTATTCTGCTAAAAACAATAATAAACGAAAAACCTCTTTCCATTTTTTTAACGCATGGACACCAGGGAGATAAAATGAGTGACAATAATGCTTTCAGCACATGGATGGTCGCTCATATCTGGCGGCCACTTCAAAGATACCTGGAGATAAATGTAAATACACCTGCAAATGATTTTACACTTCGTGATAAGCATAATATTATGATGCATGAATGGAGCAGCAGGCGGGAATACTTATTACTCATAACCGGGCATACACATAAACCTGTTTTTGCATCGGGATTATATTCTGATCATCCTAACAATACCGTAAATAATAATAAAATTGCGGCTGCTGAAAAGCATAATAAATTAAAGCCTTCCTACTTTAACAGTGGTTGCTGCTGCTATAATGATGCAGATATCACCGGTATTGAAATAGCTGATGGAAAAATTTCTTTAATAAAATGGCACTGGGATAATAATAGCTCTCAACGTTCAGTTCTGGAAGAAAAGGAATTGACTGAGTTAATTAAAGAACTTTAAAGAATATCTTACAAATCTTTTCATTTTTTAAAATATTCTTCTTTGTCATTCGTCTACATATATAATGGAGGAAGTTCTGAGTATAGCGGCAACAATGAGTGAACAAAAAAATATTACCGAAACTATCAAAGCCTACAGCAAAAGATTATTTGGTTTTATTAAACAACGTGTTGCCAGTAATGAAGATGCTGAAGATATTCTGCAGGAAGTATTCTACCAGCTTGCAGGCAATACAAAACCAGTTGAGCAACTAAGCTCATGGCTTTTTACAATTGCAAGAAACAAAATAACAGATAGTTACAGAAAGAAAAGAACCGAACTGCTGGATGATATTTTTTTTGATAATGAAGAAGATGATACCGGGTGGAATGAGATATTATTTTCAGAAAATACAGATCCTGAAACAGAATATATACGGAGCATTTTCTGGACTACTCTCAATGAGGCATTAAATGAGCTACCGCAGGAACAGAAGGAAGCATTTGTACAACATGAATTAAATGCTATTTCTTTTGATGAAATATCAAAACACACAGGAGTTTCAGTTGCTACGCTGATCTCAAGAAAACGGTATGCAGTACTGCACCTGAGACAAAGACTTGAGATTGTAAAAAACGAATTATTAAATTTTTAAAATAAATATGTATGAACAGAATGAAAAGAATTAACAGGATGCTTTTAATCGCACCCCTTGCAATTGGCGGATTTGCATTATTCATTTGGCTTGTAATGCTGCTATGGAATGGTGTATTGGCAACGGCAACCGGCGTAAGAACAATAACCTACTGGCAGGCAGCTGGAATATTTGTTTTGAGCAAGATCCTGTTTGGTTTTAATGGTGGATGGGGCGGCAAACGTGGCAGCATGAGATCGAATATGATGCGGGAAAAATTTTCGAACATGACCCCCGAAGAAAGAGAGCAATTTAAAGCTGAATGGAAAAATCGCTGTAACAGGTGGAGAGGAAAAAGTGATGCACAAACATTCCAATCAGAATAATTTTAAAACTTATAATTATGGAAGTGCTGGTTTTTAAAACTAACATTAGGTATAAAAAAAATGTTTCCGCAATACATCCGCATATTGCAAAACACCCTGGCATTATAAAATGGAATGTTGATCTTAAAGATGCTGATAAAATATTAAGAATAGAAACTGTAGACCTTCATCCTGCAAAAATTGAGGGCATCATAAAAAACGCCGGTTACAAATGCGAGGAATTAAAAGATTAATTCACTTCAAATAAAAGGAATTGTGTTTTTTGTTCTTTAGAAAAATTATTATCGGATACAAAGATCAATGTCTTATGCCCGTTAGGAAGATCAGGTCCAAAAGTCACACCTTCAATATTATCAATGTAAATACCCAGGTCATCCATATTTATCAATAACTTTTTGTTTGCAGGATGCGCAGGAGGTTGAACGGTCATCACTAATGAGATAATAGAGCTGATGTAACGAATCATAATCAATGCCGGAAAGGCCGCCGACAGTGGTTCCTTTAAATGGCTGATTGTATGGAACAATATATTCGCCAAGATATTTTAATGAATTTACAGCAACAGCCTGCTTTGTAATTCCATTGCGTGTAACAGAACAGGAACTGAATATTGTAACGATAATAAAAGCTGCAAAAATTATTTTTTTCATTAATCAATATCTTTTTTCTTATTCACTTTTAAAAATGCACCTCTTGTTGGTGATGGCACCAGTGTGTTTATTCCTTTTATTCCCTTCCACAAAACTTCATTGAATTCAAAATCGTTTACCGCATCTGCCTGTGCAAAATTGAATTGCTCACTTTTTTTAGAGAGTTCATTTACCGCAGTATTCTTTTCTGAAAGGTCAATATTGTTAGGCTTTGCAGTAAACGGAGTAAGATCAACTTTGTTTGTAAAACAGCGCCACATGGGCTGTGCGGCTGCATCGTATTGGCTCATGGGCGGTATTCCTAAAATCAATTCAATTGTTCGCAGCATACCGCTGGTAGTATAAGATGTATGATCTACATAATGCCTGCGAACGTACGGACCAATCACATAAGCCGGGCTACGGTGAGCATCCACATGATCAGGGCCGTTCTGTGCATCGTCTTCCAAAATAAAAACAATGCAATCTTTCCATACAGAACTGTTACTTAAATATTCAATAAACATTCCCACAGAAAGATCATTATCTGCTACATGAGCAAAGGGTGTTGGTCTGCCTTTAGCCATACCTTCTGTATGGTCATTTATTAAACGCAAAGTATTTAAATGCGGCAATTGATTTATTGCCACCAATGAATCAAAATCTCTCTTCCATTGGTTTACCCTTATGGTATCTCTAACTTTTTGATCCCAGCTGGTATAATATTTACAAAAATGATCTTCCAGCACAGGAATGTTTGGTTTATAATTGTCGGCAAACTCTCCATATGTTCTGTAGCTAACACCGGCTTTTTTACAATGATCCCATAAAAATCCACCTTTATTATTGGCGATAGCTCTCGTACCTTCTCCATCATACCCTCCGCCACGGCCGCCATAACTTGTTACCCAATTCTTTTCCAGATAATCTGTAGCATACGCTCCAAGGCTCCAGTTATGCCCGTCTGCACTTACTTCCCCATCCACGTAAAAATTATCAAGCAACACAAATTCTTTTGCAAGTTTATGCTG
>CAAGKR010263645.1_pt1 | contig 20965 bp, 17 predicted proteins | sample 2556971 | NCBI WGS metagenome assembly CAAGKR01 (sample SAMEA5207829, study PRJEB30636) | soil metagenome | biome: forest; feature: boreal; material: soil | place: USA | collected 2011-09 | depth 1 m | reverse complement strand
CCTCCCGCCAGGATACGCCTTGGGTGGTGCAGAGTCGCGTCCATGCGATCCACAACAGGGCGGCCCGACCGAGTCTTTCCTTTTGCGTAGATCAGGACACCTGTGGGATCAAGCCGCGTCCGCGGGGAGTTCTTTATGTGATCACGCCCGAGAAGTTTTCCGGATCGCCGTACTAATGGCCTCAATGCCTGATAAACGTTAGAGCTTTATCGGACGCGCGTTTTCGCAACAAAAGTGCGCCCGAGCACGGAGCTCTGCGCGTTCGATAAAGCCGTTTGAAGGTAGCCGCCCGGGGTTGCGGCGGACGCGGGCCCTTATGCAAATTCAATTGAGGGAAGAGTAGGTGTAGCGATGCACCGGGGATGTGCGGCAGAGTATGGCATCCCACAGCGAGAGAGGAAGAGTTGCTGAAAACCAAAAAGTGCTGCGAAAGGATGACCCCGCGAAACGGGAAGAAGAGATTTGTTGGGCAAGAAGGCACAAAGGGACTGCGCATGCCGAGACAGGCAACGGTTTGGTGATGTCGGTCGTGATCTCATGCGGCAACCGGAGAAGTGGAATCGCCCTCAAAAGCAGCCAGCCAGATGTCCAGTAACGCGACTTGAACGAAGCCGCTGGCGCGGCAGACGCTTCGCGTGCTAGGCTCTAGAAGTCGTGCTGCACCATGACTTCTCGAATCGCCATTTTCATCTTCGCCTGATTTTGGCAACTACTGTAAAGTCTGTAGGTTACAGGCAAAAATCGATTCAATTCTCATAGCCCCGCATCTGCCACAAACGCCCGCGGCTCCCTTCAAGTCGCTGTATCGAAAGCGCGTAACCCCGCCGTCTTCGTGTGCGCACCTTGCCCACTCGCGCTTCCGATACAGCACTAAGACTTATCAGGCACTTGAAAACGGAACAGATCTCAGCCGGAGATTGCGAACACGCAAGCCGTTCTCGCGGCGATTCTTTTAAAGGACTGCCTCAGCATCCCTGGAATCAAGCACCCCTGCGATTCCCCTTGACACATACCTTATTTCAACCGCAAGGAACAGCTCCCATACGAGACACGATCATCGGCACTTGGAAGTTGGTGTCGCCTAAAATTACGACTGATAAGCGTGATGTCCGCGACTCGTTCTGCGTTCCAGCCTTCTTCAAAGCGCTCAGACCCGCTGGACATATCTCGATTAGGTCGCAGTACCCGCAAGAAATACAGGATTCCCCCTAGGGAATTTGTTTTCGTGCCAAATAATGCATTCGGTTTGTCCACCTTTGCGCATCCAGTGGAATCTAATTTTCGTATGGTCCTTTATGGGCTGGTTGGGCGCGGAATTGGCGAAGGAGAGCCACTGCGTAAATGCGAGCAGCTTACTTCTGTATTTGCATTTTGCAAGATCATCTTAAATTGAGGGGGAATAACGGATGGGCACTAGAATGCACACACCGCTGAATGGGGTCCTTGATCCCACCGAGGTGAAACGACAACTGACCGTCGCTGGAGAGAATCGAGCTTTGGCGCGGCGCAATTTTCTGAAAAACGTTGGCCTGGCCTCGGCGGGCGTTGCCGCGGGCGCCATCATCCAAGGATGTTCAGACGGATCCAAGACCCACGCGCAAGCGGTACCCGAAACGGATGTTCTTAACTTTGCGCTGAACCTCGAATACCTTGAAGGAGAGTTTTACAGCAAGACGGTCAACGGAGTTTACCTGGATTCTTCCGTAACTGGCGGTACCAGCACGGCGACTGGGGGCGCAAAGGTTACCTTTACGGATGCGGCGACCGCGGCCATCGCTGCGGAGATTGCTGCGGATGAAGCCCTTCACATCAAGTTTCTCCGTACCGCCCTCGGCGGCATGGCGGTTGCCGAACCGGTGATTAACCTGGACGCAGTAGGTGTTATCAACACCCAGGCTCTCTTTCTCCTTGCGTCTCGCGCCCTCGAAGATACGGGCGTCAGCGCCTATTCCGGGGCAGCTACACTTCTTACCGGGAATAACCTGCAAGCCGCAGCGCAAATTCTGGCTACCGAGGCTTACCACGCCGGAAACATACGTCTGAATGTCGTACAGCAGCACGTCCCCGGCCTCACGAAGCTCGACTCCCAGGACGTTCTCCCCGATGGGACACATTACTTCACGGTGGACGCGAACGCCCTGGCCATCAAACGCACGACATCGCAGGTGCTGGCCATTGTATATGGCAACGCCACTGTCGGGACGAACAAGGGCGGCTTCTTCCCCAACGGACTCAACGGCAACATCAAGACCGTTTGATAGCGCGTTTACGCGGACGCAGGGGGTGTGGATTCAGCATGTCCGCACCCACGCGTCTTTGTTTGCTTTTCTGGCTCGCATCTTCTTGCAGACTATAGAAGAGGCAGCGCTCCGGTAGCAGCGGATGACTATTTCCGGTACGTCGGGCGCTCCTCTCGGCTTTGGGCTAAATTTGAGGAAAATCGATCCCCCACGGTGCAAGGTGAACAAAAAACTTCTGCTGTGGACAATCCTTCCAGTACTCTCGCTGTCCCTGTCACTTCCGCTCCGTGCGGGCTCGCTCAACGCCAACGTCATCGGTATGTTCCCAAAAAACATAGCGGAATTCGCCTACGCGGATTTAACAGAAGCGAGAAAGGTTTCCTGGTATCCGCAGTTCAAGTCACAATCGCTTCCGCCGCGACTCAGTGAACTCGAACAATTCCTTGCTTCCGCAGGAGTCGCTCCCAATTCTCAAATTGAGAAATTAGCCTGGGCGCTCGGCTCAAGCGACATGGACCCGGACAGCGAAAGCAAAAGCAAGAGCGTGCCCGACGCCGACCATGTTGTCGGAGTTGCGCTCGGGTCGTTCGATCCCGAATCCTCGAAAGGCCTCTTCAAGAGTCGTAAACTTACCGAAGTTCAGTTTCGCGGATTCACCCTGTATCCATGCGGATCTTCCTGCAATGATCTGTACATTGCGTTTATTGATTCCAGTACGATCGCTTTCGGCCAGCGCAGTTTGCTCGAACGCCTCATTGAAGTGCGCAGCGGCGCGCAAGACAGTCTTTTGCAGAACGATCAGTTGTTTCCTCTAATTAACGAGGCGAACGGCTGGGGTATTTTTTGGGGCGTGCTCAACTCCTCCGGCACCCGGCAGGCTATTCACCAGATCGTTCCGGAAGCGGCGGACTTTCCGCAGGCGAGCAGGCTGGTTGATAGAATGACCGCATTAGTGATTACCATCGAAGGGTCGTCAGATCTGGAGGCCCACTTGCGGGCGCTTTCGGGATCATCAGAAGACTCCGCTACGCTCGCGCAATTGCTTCAAGCGGCCTTGCTGCTTCGCCAATACCAGGCCAGCCAGTCGAATTCCGTCTTGGCCAGCATGCTGCAATCCGTGCGCATTGCACCCAGCGGGAACGTCCTCGACGTTACATTTTCTGCCAACAACGAACAGGTTATCAATCTCATTCAACACAACGCGTTCGCTTTGAAAAGATAACGCCGCGCTCTTCAGTACGGAACTTGCAGGCAGCATGGAGGCCGGTGGCAGTACATCAAACCGCGGACTCAGTCTCCGGATTTGCACATCTTGATTTACCTCAAGATTCCATCGTAGTTTCACATCAGAGTCCGACAAACCGTCGATTAATCTGTTTGGAAGCGATGGCAAGACGGTCTGGTCAACCCGCTAGGGTCCTGTGTGTTGTAAGTCCTGGTTCTGGGAAGTTCGAGTTCGTAATCCACTCGGCTGAATACTCGGCTTACCGAACAAGTCCTTGGAGCGCCGGTCGCCGCAGAGCATTTGCATAGGCGTTGGTGAACCATTCGATGTTCAATTTGCTCTGAAGTTGATCTTTTGAAGCGACAACCCCTAAGCAGCGATTTCATTGCTCCGGCTTCGATCATTTACTGCCAGATTTGTCCTGCAACTTGGCATCTTGAAGGTGCAAGTTACACTCGTCCTAGCGTAGAAGTGATCGTCTTGTTCTGGGGACGGTTGGGAGGCTCCCTCTTGTCTTTCGCAGCTCGCCTGGAATTGACCTCCGGTTCCAGCGAGAGGTCTTTGCTTGGTGTCTATTTGGTGTCGGTTTCTGGAGGGCACCAGGCAGACTTAGCAGGAATGGGCAGACCTAATAGAAATCGTGCTAACATCCTACACTGCAGCGATATAGGAGCATATCCAGCGATTTCAACGACATAGGTCGGAGAGCCGAAAGAGAATCCCATCCTCTCCGCCAGAGTTTCCTCAACGCTTAGGGTGTGTGAAACCAGAGCATCCGGCTGTTAACCGAAGGGTTGCAGTCGTCCCCTGCCCGATGTGCTGTTCACAAGCATGACAGTCGCGCCGGCTTTTCACCCCTTGCGGGAAGATGCGAACGAGGTATCGCCAGTATTGTTGTTGAATTGTTGACCGTTCACGCCATTATGGCGCCGGGAGTGCCTGCCGCCGCTGTTCTCGGGAGGAGGAATCTGCGGTCCCTCATCAAGTTCGTTTTGCAGCTTCCTCTCGAGTCCCACAAGATCTAGCCGCCACTGCCCCACCAGCATCTTTGTCTTGGCCGCGTTGTAGCCAAGGAGCCGTGCTAGTTCGCAGATCGTCGCGCACAACTCTGCATTCCCTAGGGATTGAATGATCGCACCCGTTGGCTCCTCCAGAAGGTTCTTGTTCTGTGGATAGAATTCATCCGCAATTTCTGGGGCACGTTCCACTTCGCTTTCCCGGACCACGAATGGGATTCGCTGATCACCGGCACACGTTGTCGGCGCTTCGAGATGGAGGTTTGCGGGATCACTCATGTTAGTAACCAAGCTTTTGAGTGTCGTTCCGCCAATCTCAAGGCTCAGAATGGGGACAACTGAACTTTCCCACTCCCCGAATTGCCCGGGATGCCAGCGGAGCTCCGGAGTGACCTTCAGAATGGCTCTGACCCATTTCAATCGGCCGCCCTTCCAGCTGTGCAGTTGCGCAACAGCGTTTGACAAATTGGGAACCGAAGTCTTGCTCCCCGTATGCAGCCGGCAGATGGCGCCCAAGCTAGGGAATTTTTCTAGGATGAAATAAAGATCTGTTGAGGGCCCACATTTGCCACTCTCAAGTTCCGGGCAGCCCTTACCACATCCTTCGATTGGCTGCCCTTTCATCGGTCCATCTACATACTTGTGATTGCCCGGCCATGATTCCCCCTCTGGGTGCTCCGTTGTCCTTCGGGTAGCTTGCATTTCGTAACGCGGCGCGTTGCCGTTGGCGATCTGCACAAGCTCTCCGTGACATAGGCGGCCCTTCCGGGTCCACAGGGCGTATTCCGATGGGCATACTTCTCTGGGGTCGTCATGAAGGAAGATCACTGCCAGTTCAGTCGGCTTCTCCCCGAAGACCTCTGCGATATCTGGTGCGGTCTCCCAATACACAGATTGTCCACGCATTGTTTTCCGCTTGAAAACGAAATGAAAAAGCGCTCGCGGACTACCATTCTCATCGTCGGGCGTCGGCCCCTCCCCGATGGCGACTTTAATTGTCACCGGGAGCTTCTCAAGAGCCGCGCCGTTCCCATCATGTGTTAATCCGAGAATCCCCATTGCGCCCTCCCTTCATCTATGGTTTCGATGGTCTCCGCGTCAGCAGGACTTCTACGCTGCGGGTCTTACAGAAATGACATCCCAATCAGAACAACGCGAGCTGCTCGTCTGGTGGCGCCGAAGTAGACCGCCGGGAACTTCTCCTGCGGGATGAGTCCATTACCGGTCTAAGTGCCGACCACTGATCTTGTTGAGGCGACGTGGACTCGATCAGCGGTATCTCAGAGACAGTCGGTTCGGCCTCGGCTTCCAACACTTCGGCTACTCGTGCAACAAGCGTGTCTTCCTGCTTTTTCTGAAGCGTGGCCCACACGGCATCGGCTCTTTCCCCGATTCCCTTCTCTGTCACAAGTTCGCGGGCCATGGCCATCAGGATGTCATCTTCGTCGTTGATCGCTTGCAACCCTTCCGAAGAGAACTTGCCTTCCATGGCCAGTGAGACCATCAGCTTCTTGCCCATTAACCGCAAGCAACTCTCTTGCATCGTCTCGGCGTAGTGCAGGTACTTCACCTTCACAGGAAGGCGCTGCCCAATTCTCCAGCTTCTCCGGCTCGCTTGCCGAAGGACATAGATCGAGTATCCCGTCTCGTAAAACAAGATCGTTGGAAAGTCGATCAGGTCGAGCCCCGTTTGCACCAATTTCGGGTGGCAGATAACCGCCTGTACTCCCGCTCGGAGTTGACGGTCGTACCAGCCCTCTCGCGCCTCAGGAGGTACATCTGTGGTCAGCAGCGCGACCCGAATCCCCTCATTTGTGAGGATGTGCTCTAGCCTTCGAGTGACATCTCGCTTCTGCGTATACACAGCGTAGATCTGGCAACGACGGCTACGCGCCAGCTCTGCTTTCACTTCTTCTACCAAGCGGCGCTCCTTCGCGTAGACGTGGTCCTCGTTCAAATCTGGTGTCTCCGCAATGAGGAATCTTTCTCGCCGCTGGGTTTCCGGGTCATATTCCCACCCAAACAAATTCCCCAGACGAAACGGCCGGTCTGGATAAAGCAGCAACGCGTTCAACGCCACACTCATTACCGACTGATTCCCGCGATGCTCCTTCAGCGCCTTTTTCACGTCTTCTTCAAGTTTCTTGTAGGCTTCCTTCAACGGAGGGTCCATCTCCACGCTGACGACCTCCTCCCGGTAGGGCGGCAGCACCTCTGAGATGTCTTCAAGCGAAATAAACGCTCCAAGGCTCATCAGAAAACGGCCAAAAAGCAGCGGCGACGCTCCCGGACGCCGACGAACACGTCTCGTTACACGCGCCTCCGAGCAAGCGTTATCCGCCGGCTCAATTACGGTGATCTTTTCGAGCAGTCCGTAGGTTTCCGTGAACGCTCGCACGCCGGCTTCCCCATACTCAAACCCTTCTTGCACCATCCGCGCTGGATGCATGCGGAAGAGGATATTGAACACCTCATCCGCGTACCCTCCGAGGAGCGTACCGGTGAGCACCACGGTATGTTGCGCGCATTCAGCCAGCGTGCCGAGCGCGTTGCCCTGGGCGGTATCTCCTTTTAGCTCGTGCACCTCATCAGCGATTGCGTAGTCGAAGAAATTCGGCATGTAGCGGCCGATGAAATCCACTGGCGCGAAACGCCGGATTTTCTTCCCGTCCGCCTGCCACAACGCGCTGTACAACGGCCATCGCGATTTGGCGGTCTCGTCGCCGTTCTGACTGCCTAGAATTTCGCTCAGCTTTGCCTTCTTGAAGTCCACGGAGAGCAGTCGCTGCCCATCCTCTCCCAGGTAGATCGGGCAGCCTGTGTCCGCATTCACAACGGAACTCTGGTAACGCCCGCACGCAGCCAACGTGTACGCATGTCGCCAGAAGTAACTGAGCTTCCCGCGGTCACGCCCCACAATGAACAGAGCCGGGAATCCGCAGATGGAATCCCACCGCTGGCGAGCACTGCGAGCCGTCTTCCGCAGCCGCAACTCCGTAAGTGTGGTGCGCAACCCTTCCCGGATGATGCGGCCATTGCGCAGCCTGACTTCGTTGACCCCGACGTGACCTACGGAACTCGTCGCAGTGCGCAGACCGTCGATGAAGAAAACCCGAACGCGCGGCAGAGTTAGAAATGTTTCTCTCGCCCACTTCTCAACTAACTGGGGCGGAACCATGGCCAGGGCCGTGAATGGCTTGTGGTCACTGTGTACGTGGACAGCGCCAAGCGAGATTAGTGTCTTGCCAGTCCCACACTCCGCGATTACCGCTGCGCCCCGCGCCTCATTCCAGCGCTTCACCACACCCATCATGGCTAGCGTTTGTGCAGGAAACGGCTTTCGGAGGAGTTGACCGGTGAGCGGCGAGGCTGCGTCGTCGAAGCCCTGCAGCGGTGGATAGGTCTGAAGAATCCTCTCGCCAAGCTCGGGGGCCCACGCACGCAAGTACTCGTTGATGTCCTTCGGTAGTTGCATAGATTTTTCCTCACGATTTGTTCAGTCGAAGAAAGGAGTTGCAGTGTTAAAGAGAGGGGGCGAACAAATTCAAGCGGCAGCGGTTGTCAGAACGGGTTGGTTGCAGGCCAGGTTCCGGTTAATCGCCAAGTAGATCGTTTCCGAGTGCCCCGGCATCCGGGCGCCCCGCAAATGCTGTTTCTTGCCTTTACTCTCTTAAATTAGGCCGGATCAATACCGGGTCTAGTACGCATACGCCTTCAGGAACACGAAAACCACCACGCCGGTGATCGAAACATAGAGCCAAATGGGGAACGTCAAGCGTGCGATTCGGCGATGCATCGCGAACCGGCCGGTCAACGAGAAAAAGAACGTCGTGAGCACCATCGGCAGCGCGACGATGGAAAGGATTACGTGGCTGGATAAAATGGAAAGGTACAGCGTGCGCACCGGGCCGTGGCCGGGAAAAATCGTGTCGCCGTGCAATGCGTGGTTCACGATGTAGCTGATCAGAAAAACGGAAGAGAACGCGAAGGCCAGCAGCATGCTCGTGCGATGCGCTTCCCTGTCATGATGTTTGATGAAATACAATCCCACGCAGAGCGCAATTGCGCACAATCCGTTCAGAAGCGCGTTGAGGGCCGGCAAAAACATCCAGCGCCCGGCAAAATCAGCCGAAGCATGATGCACGTACAGCAGCCACAGCAGGAATGACACAGCGAGGCCGCTCACCAGTACGATCGCTCCAACCACCGGGCGCGGACTAATCCCAGCCTGTTCCATGCAGACAATTAAATCACAAAAATCTATCCGGAAGTCACAAAGAGCCGGCCGGAAAGGCGACAACATGACTTCCGAGTGGCCCGTAATCCCACCAGAATCGATGGCAAGTGCGGAGATCACTTCGTACATGCCGACTTACCGGGACTTAATGCTCCGAACGTTTATTTTGTGATAGGCTCTCTGCCGCTCACCGACGGAGCTCGTCCTTCTAGGGACGTAAAAACAATAATCGCCAGGTCAGTAGACGGAAGAATCCAAGACTACTCAAAAGGAGGACCCCATGACCCAAACCAGTGCTACACAACGAGGCAGCGAGCAGGCAGATGCAATTCGTCCGTTTAATGTGAATTTTCCGGAAGCAGAACTTACCGAATTGCGCAGGCGCATAAACGCAACAAAGTGGCCTGAGCGGGAAACGGTCGCGGATGCATCGCAAGGCGTGCAGCTCGCGACGATTCAGGCACTCGCGCAGTATTGGGGGACAGACTACGACTGGCGCAAGGTCGAGGCGAGACTGAACGCTCTACCGAATTTCATCACCGAGATCGATGGGCTGGACATTCATTTCATTCACGTCCGTTCGAAACATGAAAATGCCTTGCCGCTCATCGTCACGCACGGATGGCCGGGGTCGGTTGTCGAGCAATTGAAGATTGTCGATCCGCTCACTAATCCCACGGCACATGGTGCGAGTGCGTCGGATGCGTTCGATCTGGTGATTCCGTCGATGCCGGGCTACGGGTTTTCAGGCAAGCCGGCGACGACCGGCTGGGATGCTCCCCACATCGCGCGTGCGTGGGTCGTGCTGATGAAGCGCCTCGGATACACCAAATTCGTGGCGCAAGGCGGCGATTGGGGTGCGGTCATCACCGATTCAATGGGCGTGCAGGCGGCTCCGGAACTGCTGGGCATTCACACCAACATGCCTGGCGCGATTCCGGCAGAAATTGACAAGGCGGCTTTTACCGGTGCGCCGATGCCAGACGGCCTTTCACCCGAGGAAAAACTTGCTTTCGAGCGGCTGCAATTCGTCTACAGCAAAGGCATCGCCTACGGCTACCAGATGGGGTTGCGCCCGCAGACTTTGTACGGAATTGCGGATTCCCCCGTCGGCCTGGCAGCCTATTTTCTGGACCACGATAAGTGGAGCTATGCGCTGATCTCACGCGTCTTTGCCGGAGAAGCTGACGGCCTTACGCGGGACGATGTCCTCGACAACATCACGATCACCTGGTTGACGAACACGGCCCTTTCCGGAGCCCGTCTCTATTGGGAAAATAAGCTCACTTTTTTCGGTCCGAAGGGCGTCTCCGTCCCGGCCGCCGTGAGCGCCTTCCCTGACGAGCTCTATCAATTGCCGCGAAATTGGGCAGAGCGGGCGTATCCCAAGCTCATGTATTACAACAAGGTTGACAAAGGCGGGCACTTTGCGGCATGGGAACAGCCGAAACTCTTTTCAGAAGAGCTTCGCGCGGGCTTCAGGTCACTGCGCTAGTTAGATCTGAGTGGCGGCGCGTACGACGTGCGCGCCGCCTTCCGACGGAGCACGCGGCAACAACTGAAAATTCAAAGAAAGTACGCCGAAGTGAAAGTCGGAACTATTGCCTAGGTCCTGGCAAACGCGCTAGCAGTGACCGTTGCATTCCTGGCGAGAAGCCGACTTCTCGGTAGCAATCCGGCCAGTTTCCCAGAACCCCGTTTATTCCCGAGTCGCGGGAACTACTTGGCGGAGGCGGTAACGCCTGGAAGTTGGAAGAAACGCCAGAGCAATCCTCCTGAAATCCATCCCCACACAAATCCTACCCAGATGAACGCGAGCGGTAGAAACGCTAAGAAGCCACCTGGGAGAAGCAGCACGCAAGCAAGCAAAGTGATAAAAACGCCAGCCACAACCGAATCACGGATGGCGCTTTTTCGGCTTACCGGCGCGCGGCGTGTGAGCGGAAAGCACAGCAGGATGCACGCCACAGCCGTTGCCAGTTGCGGGGCAGCTAGGATATACCCGCCGCCGCGCACCATGATCGGGATGCTATAGAGAACCAGCCACAAGACCCATAGATCCAAGATCAGTTCGGAGCGCTTGCTTCCCGGCCGCCATTCGAAAACGCGCTGTTCCGGAGACCACCGCGCGGCCAGCTCACCGCCTAGAATTCCGAAATAGGCAACGGCGGATACGACGAAGCTGCGAGCAAATTCGATTCTGCTGCTCAGCGTTCCCGGATAGTAGCCAGAGCCATATGGTTTTCGTCCAAAAATGAAATCCTGATCCCCGGAAGCAAGCGTCAGCTGGTCAAATAAACGCCACCAGGCGATGGAAACTACGGTTCCTAGAATAATACCGAAGACAATCAGCAGACCCCGTGGTGCCGGCCGCGGTGATTCGGTGCCTTCCGTCTTGCGGCGCACGAGTAGCGAACGCAGAATGAACAACGCCGGAAGAACCACGATTGCCAGCACGCAAGGTCCCAGGTTTGGAAAGAATAGCCAACCCATGTATTTGAATTGCTGAACGGTAGGGAACCACTGCAGGAAGGCCCATGGAATCGCAGGCAGAAAATAAACCAGAATGGGCAATGTGCGTCCGAGTTTCATTCTGATAATGCCTTCGCTCGATGATGGCACACGTGAGCGTGCAAGAACCCGCCCTATCCCGGGACAGTTCCCAAAGGCGCAATGGTGCGTGGCCGACCCTTCCGTCGGGAATCGAGCAAAACTTTCGAGAGCGCTGTCGAAGTCGTCATTGGTAAGTGCACCTGCTGCAATGACATTCGCTGGAATGACCTTGTTTTTTCTCGGTGCTGTAGCACAGCGCTCACCGTATAGTTCAAACAGGGCGTGAGCTTCGTTCTTACTCCAAATGCCTGGTAACTCCGGTTGTAGGAAGTTCCACCGGATAGGTACCGCTAAACGCGTTAGCCGTGACCATTGGATTGCTGGCGAGAAGCCGACTTGTAGGTACCGATTCGCTCTGGCGAACATTTGGATTACTTCCGGATTGCCGACAATACACCCGGAATGCGCGGTGGGCGAGCCGTCGCTCGTGAGCAAACGGCGCTTAGTGTCGGGAGAGGTCAAGGGGCACAAAGCTGTCCGCTTGCTTCGGATCGCCCTTTCCAGAATAGCGGGCCAAGATGGGGTAAGGGAAAACGGGGCGCGTGCGCTCCACAATGCCGTTGCTTAAACGTCCTGCGATTAGCTTATCGGGGCCTTGTCCCTTCTCTACCCAATTCTCCAGGGCGGTCATAGAGTCAAACTCAGTGAATCCCGGACCGCCGCCGCCGTGATGAACTCCAGGTACGAGAAATAGCCGGAAGAAGTCTTCGGTCTGTCTGCGGCCGCCCATGGCCCTGACGACGCCCTCGTAGTAGCCAATCGAAGAAGTTGCCATGATGGCCCCATCGGCCCAGCCATGCCACAAAAGAATCTTGCCGCCCCGTCCTTTGAATGCGCGCAGATCGAAGGAAGACGCGTCATAGATTTTCCTTGACCGAACTAGGTTCGCGGGCTCGCGATCGAAGTCATATTTGAGGGCGTCCACGTTGTCTCGTATTTTCTCGTCTGCTAAATACTTTTCATGCTGCACCGGCACCTCCAAGTTGGCAATGCGCGGTGGGTACCCAGCGCGTGGAGCCCCAAAGTAGTTCCAACCCGCCCATTGCGTCTCGGTTCCGGGGATGTAAGGGTACGCGTAGAGCACTTCACCTCTGGAATTGGTGACCGGGGTCATTAAGCGCTTCACGGCGGCGACTTGCATTGCATTCAAGCAATCCGCACCGTTGGTTCCTTGAGCGCAGGCAATCATTTCCGGCTGCCACTTGCAGGAGGGTGGATCAGTGACCAGCCCCTCTTCCACGCCTGCCTGAGCGCCACAGAGTTTCAACACTGACTTGTGGACTGCCTGGGCAGCCTCGGTGTTGAGCACTGAGCCCCCGTGCCCGTCACTGATGGCTTGGGCAAACCAGGCTCCGGCGAGTACGTTCCGTCCGGTGTAATCATAAACGGGCGCGCTCGGCATCAATCCGTCGAAGTCTTCGGGAAACCTTTGCGCTTCCAGCAGAACCGCTTGGCCTCCCTTTGAGTTGCCCACCATATAGGAATACTTGATGGGCCTTCCGTAGAATTGGGTGGTGATCGCCTTGGTAATCAGCGTGACTACATGATTGCTTCGCCAGCCAAAATCCTCCTGTAATTCAGGTGCGTTTGCGGCCCAAACCCCATCGAATCCCAAAGCGCTCTCATGCCCTCCGTTTCCCGTGGCGGATGCATAGCCCCGGGCCAGACCTAGATTGGGAGCATCCGCAAAAAGGGTGCCGCAGAAACCGCTGCATGCATAAAAGAAAAACTTCTGATTCCAATCGTCTGGCAGCGGCAGCTTCAGCACGAACTTGTTCTGCGGGGCAACGTAGCCGGTCACGTTGCAATACTCACGAATGCGGGAAGCACGCTCAGGGTTGAGGCTCCCATATCCGCTCTGAGTGAACATAAAGTGCTCCAGGCCCGTGGCGGGAACCTCGATGATATGCGCTGAGGTGATGACCGCCGGACCTCCCGGAATCGCTTCGAGCTTGAACTCGGCTAACGCGTCGCATTTCTGCGGCTCAGGTCTAGGCGGTGCACCGGTTGGGTTCTGCGCCGCAGCCAAAGCTGACTCAATCAAGCAAAGTGCTACGACGAAACCAATTCGACTCATTCGCGATGTGAATTTGTTTTGCTCCGGACGGGAGAACTCTTTCAACGGCCCAAACCGCTCCAGCGAGTGACGCTTCATCCGACGCCTCCGTGCTCCTTCTCGCGCCGAGATAGTATGCATCTGCATTTAGCTATGGGCGCGCTCGAAGAGGAGTTGAGATTTCGAATCGCTCCGAGCGTACCAAAATCGATTCGCGTTTGCAGAGAATTACGGGCGAATGACGGGCAAACCGGAAGTAATGCCTCTGGGTTGGCAGATTGCTCCCGATAAACGCCCTTGTGTCCACGAATGGAGTAGTTCCCGCTTGATCGGCTACACGGAAACTATTCCCGCCCCTTGAGGCCTCTCGTCTGATGTCGGCCCCAAATTCGACTGCTCCAAGAAAGTGCCAGGCAACTTCCAAGAGATTGATCCGTTCTCTTCCGGGATTCGGATGAGACGCTCTCTGATGGCCCTGCCAATCCATTTAAGAAACGTTTGCTTGTTGCCCCTGATCAGAACGGGCGAGCATCCAAGTCCCAGCAATGGCGTAATCGCCTTTCGCTGATTCAGCGCGCGCATAAACCACGGAGCCCACTCCGGCACCACTGGAAGGCCATATCGCGAGGCAACACGATAGAGTACAAACACCGGATCGTCATCACACAGAATGGTGCGCGCGCGCTCATGGTCCACTCCAGGTTTCATCTTTGCTAACTCGGTCGACATCGCCACCAAGTGCCGCGCCGGACGCTTCCTGCCTGGAACGACCACACTCCCGCGAAAGCACTGGGCCTCGAGACCTAGAGAGGCAGCGATGGGCGTACCACCCGGGAGTTGAATTTGGAACAACTCACCCTCGATTACTGCTGCCCACAGCGCGCCGATTTCCGCATCCCCACCGACCATGGAGACCAAGTGGGTGGCAGCCGGACCTCGCTCATCCTTTGCGGTTTCCAAGACGACACGGTCTATGTAAACCCGGACGCGAGTGGTAGTGTCCTTCGTGCGTTTGATGAATTCCAGCGTTCCAAAGCGCTCGTGTGCGTTATGCATTTCCAATTCCTCCAATCAATAGTTGCGTCGCATTCACGCCCCCCGATTCGGGTTTGGAGATGACCGGTAACATCCGTGTTTTCTTGGGAAACGACTGTTAGGGAATTGGGGGCTATTTCACTCTGTGGAAGCGCAGTGGGAATTCTGTTCTGTAGAACTGGTCTCGTTCAACTTCGGGGACGATCCCCTGTGCAGTGCTGCTCTCTTGATCGCGGCCACGGCAGTTAAATACACCGTCCAGTATTTCCGAGCGTCGTCCACCTCTGAGTCCTGGATCACCCCGCCGCACTCGACACGCACAGCGGGGTAGTTGCTTTCATGCAGAGCCTCGGAGTGATGCCACTTCTTGCCATCCGATACAATCAGGTGATCGCCGTAAGCACCCGGACACGAGCCACCACAAGCTAGAAATGGAATGCCCATCAGAGCGGTTAGCTCGTCGTAGTGTCCGTAGTTGGCCTGTTCATCCACCATTACGACGGCACCTGGGATTTCTTTTCCATCCGCTGACAGTGCCTTCGATTCTTCGAGCCTGTAGCCCATTTTCTCAAATACGTCTTTGTCTCGCTCGGCACAAACGAGCGTTGAGTAACACCGGTCACCCATGGTTTTGTTTCCTTTCTCTGGCAGACGAGTTACTTCAGGCTGGCAATTTCCCCTGTGCAGAAGACCAACGTCAGTTCGTTCGAGAACCGCTCCTTCTCTCGAATGACTGTCTTCCCGTCTTCCTCTTCTTCCGATTTGTCCACCAGCTTGACCGACTGCCAGTGCGCGATGTGACGCGCTTCCCTTTCCCCGAAGATCCCGTTGAGCATTCCCGCCGTGCAGAGCAGCCCAACGTGCCCTCCATGCAGCGGTGTTAGTGGGCGACCAGTCACGTCTGCCTGCTGTGCGAAAAGAACGGCTGAGGCTTGGCGATAGGCCGACGATTTCGGCAACAGGTCTTCTACTTGGTCCAGCGGAAGCCCCCGGTGAATCAGCCGCACGGGTCCACTAGGAGGCACAACGTATAGCTGGTTAGGCTCTGACGGCAGGGGTTGGAGTCCCTGCAATTCTCTCTCGAGGGAGGCTAGCCATAGCTGTGCCTGAATGATCTCGCTGTCTCGCAGTCGGTCCCTTTCCTGCCGAGTACGGCGAACTCCAAGCAGGACAACTTGCTCGTAGCGAACGCTTTCAGGTTCCGTGAGACGGTACACACGTACATCTCGGAAATGAATCGACAGCAGGACAGTGCAATCCGCAATTCGCTTCGCAGGCACAACAAGAACAAGGATGCCGCCAAACTTCAGCCATCGGTAGACATGCTCCAAGAAGAGCTTCTCCATGCGCTGCGATTTCTCCTCGCCGATCTCGAAGTCATACGGAGGGTTCAAATAGATCAATGAGAAGGACTCCACGGGAGACTGCACATCAAAGCAGTTCCCGTGGATCACGTCGCTTCCTTTGGCACGAGCCTGTTCGGCTCGGCCAGCATCAAGTTCAAAGCCGTATCGCAAGACCTTTCTTTCAGAGGTGATTTCAGCGAACGCTGCACCATCCCCGATGCAGGGGTCGAGGGCTGAACACTGTTGGTCGGGGAATTGCAGGAACCTACGGATCCGCTCCGCCTCTAGTATCGGAAGAGGGTAGAAGCCCAAACGCTCACGTCCCGCAAGACGCATCGGAAGCCTCCTTTTGCCTGCCTTCTCCCAGAAGGGTGTTGATGTCCTGTTGCGCCTCGAGCCGCCTGCGCACCTCAAAAGCTGTGCGGGAGCCGGCAGCCATTTCGAGCTCAATCCATTGGGCCTCGTACACGGCCTCCGTGTTTACAAGAGCTTTGCGGAGGCGATCTTCCTTGTGCGGCCTGAGAGGACCGATGAGCTTTTGCTCCAACCACAAGATCTCAGCATACCGGCCCGCTTGTTCACTTTGCGTTGCCTCGATTAGTAGCGCCCGGTCTTCATCGGCGTAAATGGAATCGGGGTCTGCTTTTTCGGCATAAGAGATTTCTAGCATCCGCGTTCTCTCTTTCCGGCGCCTTGCCCTTAGAGAACGGCGGTTCCAACCGCCGACCGCAACCGATATGTTTTGAAAACAGTGCGGCCTATAATCGGGCGTAGGTTTCACATGGCTTCGGCGTCATCCAGCTCGCCATCGACACTCTGTCGTGAGCGCATCGCCAAGATCGAGCGCAAGACGGAGCGGATTGAATGTGTCTTTGCGAACGGCAGTACGATCTTGATTTCCCCATTCCTCGCGACTCATGTCAGCGTCGGAGATGAAATCTCTTTTCCTCTTGCGACGCCGGCTGCCCATACTGGAACGGAGATCTATGTTGGAAAGACTGCGCAGGCTTCAAGACACCGCAACGTCTATCAGGTGTCGATCGGCTACGTGAGCCACCCTAGGCAGGACAAACGAGGGGAGTACTTCGTCATCGCCGAGGTCCTGAATGGACAGCTCGGCATATCTTCGATTCAAATCGGCTCCGAAACATTGCGTGATTACTTCTATGTTGCAGATCGTAAGTACAAATGGGAACGCCAGCGGACCTTGTATCAGGTTCTACAAGCTTCGTCGTCTGCTTCGCCCGCCGAGCTTCGACTGGCCTTCAAACTCAGGGATCTGGAGCTGCGTGCTTCCCGCGCTCCCAAGAACGAATGCCGAGCGCTTGAGAGAGCATTTAACATTCTCGCCCAAGAGGAGTTGCGCGCTTGCTATGACGCCTTATTGAAAGATTCTCTAGCACCTGCCATCTTTCCTTACGGCGGTTTCGGCTCGATCCTAATCGTGGGTGAACGGTCCCACAACGGCGATGCATTCTTCACCGAACGCATACTCGCCTTTCTGCCAGAACAGAAGCGTAGGCACTTCCGGGCTCCGCTCCGGCGTTGTGACTTCTATGACGGTCGCGCCCTTTATCGTGACTTGAGCCGAAAACTCGAAGTTTGGCTTGATCCTGGCGTGTTGCCCCTGGTGTGGGACGCAACCTGGAACCAGTGGAAACACTTGCTGGGGACGAAGGTCGAACTGAAGGCCACGTTCGTCCGGAGTGGCAAATACCGCCGGCGCCGCGGTCAGTGGGAACTGGTGAACTGGGAGACAGCGTTACCCAGCCGTGTGGAAGTTAGGCTGCCGACGGACATCCATTCACAGATTGAAAAAGCGAGGAGCACGTTTCATCGCTTCGGCCAATACTCGGATGCTCTTGAGCAGATCCGTGCTGACATCGCAAAGTCGCCCATCGAGAAAAAAGAACTTCAACGCATCTGCGGTACGCTGGGAATTCCCAGTGACTTCGACGTGGCGCAGATTACCTGGCGATCCGACTATGACCCTTTCTTCTACCAACAACTCTCCCGTCGCGCACGAACTTTCTATCTGTTTCGCGACGAGTACATCCTTGACCTGGAGCGCGGAGTGGTCATTGAAACTCCCGAGCTCGGTCACGCGACCTATGTCTTCGCCAAACCTAAGAGCATGGCCGTGTTCCTCGCCGATTATGCGAGGACCACCAAGGAAGACATTCTCGATAACCGAAGCAATGTGGCCGAACGTATGGGCTACCTGGGGCGCGTCGTGCACGGTGCCAATCCACGCGGCTGGCTCAAGAAGATAAAGGCCTACGTTGGTGAACCCCCGGATGTTGCTCAGTTTTGACTTGAATCATAAAATGGCCGAGCACATGAACACGGATAGATTCATCGCTGAGCAGAATGCGTATTTCGCGCGCTCTTACGAGCAGTTTGCATTGTTCGGTGGGCCTTGCGTCTATTTTCACGACGAATGTCTGCGCGCGGGGCGAGACGCGTTTCTGTCCGTGCGGCACATCGAGATGCTCTATGCCACTCTTACAGCATGGGGCATGCATCGTATGGGTGACGCGGAAACGACGAAGACGAAGTTAACCGAGTGGAGGCAATTCCACGGCTCGATCTTCGCCCAGTCCAGTGGGTTAGAGCAATTCCGGGCTTGCAGTTTCTTGAACATGTCAGAGACTGATTATTCAGATGCCGTGCTCCAGCTGAGACCGCACTATCAGGCGCTAGAGTTATCCGTGTCAGAGGCCACAATAGTCGTCAACTCAAAGGCTCTCCATCATCTCTTCCCAGAGTTTGTTCCACCGATCGACCGGCAGTATACGATCCGCTTCTTCACGCAAGTGCCAGAACGTTGGCGAGACGCAAAGAGAAAGTTTCGGATCATTTCACTTCCCCCCCGGGAATCGGCGCGCAGTTCGATTTGTTCCACAAGACTTGCGTGGACATCAAGCGCCTTGCTGACCGGGTTGACCCTGCTTTGCTCGAAAATGAACGTCGCCTGCACGGCGTCATGGCCCCGAAGGCGTTAGACAACGCGATTGTGAACTACATCAGAATTGTTTCTGGACGGTAGGCCTTGAGCCACCAATCCGCTGGCGAACTGCGGGCGTTTGCTCCGGGAGTCGCCGCCAAGAACGGCAGTTCCCGATCTAAGCCACAACCCCCAGATTTACTGGAGCAGGAGTCTTCTTTGTCACCTTCCCGCCGGCGAAACTGTTGCATTACCAGCCGGAGATCTGTTCGTAGCCGCACCGTTGGGCTTCCTGCGCCTCTGAATGCAGTGCCATATCTCTGGGTCGATTCTCAATGGTGTGGTGTGGCCTGTTGCCAAGTTCACAAAGCCCCCATGATGTTCGATCTTACCGTAGCGGAACAAGTGCGCCAACAAGCTGAGCGAATGATTGGCCAGCGTTGTGTTGACAAAAGGTTCTTGCCTCTCGAGAGCCTCTGCGGCGCTGCAGCTAGGTAGGCTGTCCTCTTCGAGTTCGGTGTTTACTACCTCCGGGTATAGGTCCGCGACAGTTCGAAGCCGATTTCTCGTTCGCCGGTTCTCAAAATTCAAAGGCTCACCGAGTATGAACTGCCCGCTGTCGGCATTGTTCCCGATGTCCAGCCAGTAGCCAACCGTGCTCGAACGCGTGGCGCAACTGTGAATCACTGACCGGGCGGCCCGTGTATCAACGCAACCGATTACGATATCCACACGTGTGAGCGGCTGATTCTCTGTCAGGTGCTCAGGAACAGCTTCCCAATCTAATTCCCAGAACACGTTCAGTCGGTTCACTAACACCACGGATTTGTATAACCCGATCTCCGATTTGCTGAAGGGCTGCCGCACGCAGTTTGTTGCTGAAATCTTTTCTCCATCCAAAACCGTTAAGTGCAGGCCTCCGGGATGACCGCGGACGATGAGCGCCTGGTGGAGATAAGGCAGGCCAGAGGCGAGAGCGCTACCAGCCCCGCCAGAACCGACGACGACCACCCGCACCTGCCGTTGTAGCAGCCCGGCGTGAATAGTATGCAAACCCATCGTTTCAGGACTCCTTGTCAGGTTCTATGAATTCGGACAGAGTCTCCTTTGCATCGGTCAACAATCCAGTCGGGAAGATGCGGTCTTTGTTCTTCAAACTCGTCCACAGCCCAACGAATCCGTGCCGATGCTTGGTGAGGCGAACAGCCCCGGAGGGATGAGTAAATTCCGAGCCGAAGTAGGCGTCCTCCCATGCCGAAACCGAATTCGCCGCCAACTGGTCAGGAATTCTCATCGTCCCCGCACATACGCTTCCTCTTGAATCTGTGTTCCAGTAGGGTGCGGTCTTGAGCTGCGTCTCCGCTTTTGGGCGCGTGTTTTTCGCGAGCGCGCGGACAAATAGTTCGCGCCCGTGAACCTTGAAAACCAAGGGAGGGTGTGGATAAAGGTGGCCGTTAAGGTCTCTTGCACCTTTCTCTTGCCCGCCAAAGAACATAACTCGGGACTGTGCCTTCGCCCACCAGACAATCATGTCAGGAGTTCTCACAAGGACGCACTCGGGCAGAACTTCGGTTGGAGTCGCGGTTCCTAGGCCCTGCGACAATCGCTGAAGAAATGCTGTGGTCAGCGAACGGCCTGGTGCGAGGTAGGGTGAGCCTTCGCCGTCGACTCTAACTTCATGGAGTGTAGCGAATGCCGTTGAGGTGTCGGTGTATATCATCACCGCGTACTTCAGCGTGAATTTGCGATTGCCGCCGATCCGTAGTTGCGCGTCCATGGTTCCTCCTACGGAGTCACCACCCACTCGCTGTTTCCCGGCATTGTGTCTAGAAGCCATCTCATAAATGCCTCAGGAGGATGACGAGGCAGCCGAGCTGCAGCATGCCGAGGAAGTTGGCTTGGTGATATTCCCAGCGGCTGACCAGTCGGCGGAAGTTGTGGAGCCAAGCGAAGAGGCGCTCGATTTTCCAACGGCGGCAGTAGCGGCGTAGTTCGCGGCCGTCCTGCGTGCTCTTGCGGCGTCGATTGTACTTGTGAGGCGCGATCAATCGGACACCATGTTTTTGCCGGAGGCGCTGATCGAGCGGATCGCTGTCGTAGGCGCGGTCGCCGATCATTCGTTTTGGTTTGGCTCGCGTGAAACGCTGCTCGATGGTAGCTTCGACGAGCTTGGTTTCATGCGGCGAAGCGCTGGCGATGCTGCAGGCGACAGGAAGACCATGGCGGTCTGCGATCGCCATGATTTTACTG